>Ga0194125_10001192_pt1 | contig 44179 bp, 44 predicted proteins | sample TA2KigC250mmetaG_FD_148626 | JGI IMG/M metagenome (GOLD analysis project Ga0194125, IMG submission 148626) | Freshwater microbial communities from Lake Tanganyika, Tanzania - TA2015034 Kigoma Deep Cast 250m | ecosystem: Environmental > Aquatic > Freshwater > Lake | place: Tanzania: Lake...
CAGGGCATCTATACTATTTTTAGTTATCTTTAAAGGAACGTTGGCTGCCTCTTTTAGTGATTTCTGATATAGGGCGAGAGACTTTTTCTTGTTTTTAGCAACCTTATTATAAGTTATAACATCTAAATCGACCAATTCAAGCAAATTTTTTCTTATTTTTTCGCTTTTTTTAAGCGTTCCTTTGATTTCTTGCTCAAACTGCTTGTATTTGTCTTTTCCGACGGTGAAATTAGCTACCATTGACAAAAGCGCAGCGCCCAAAGCTGCGGCTAAGGCCGCGGCAGAACCTCCGCCAGGAGCGGGTTTTTTAGCCGCTAAATCATCTAAATATTTTTTAATTGAATGGTTACGATACATTTTACCTCCTAAATCCCAATTTTCAAATACTACCAATACTACCAAACAAATCCAAATTTCCAAATCCCAAAATCAGCTTAGGATTTGGGTTTTGGGATTTATTTGGGATTTTGTAGTATTTGGATTTTGAATTTATTAAAATAGCCCCCTTACTTTTCCATTTTCATCGATATCTACTTCTTCTCCTGCCGGATGTGTGGGAAGACCGGGCATGGTCCTCATTTGGCCGCATAGAGGATACAAAAATCCCGCCCCAACCGAAGCGCGAACCTCGCGGATAGGCAATATAAAACCTTCGGGCCTGCCCTTTAATGTCGGATCATGCGAAAGAGATAGATGCGTCTTGGCCATGCAAATCGGCATCTTGTTAAATCCTAAACGCGTAAAATCACTAATCTGTTTTTCGGCCTCAGGAGCATATTCCACATCTTTTGCACCGTAAATTTTAGTAGCGATAGTTCTTATCTTTTCTTTAATGGGAATATCTAAAGGATATAAAAATTTAAAATCACTCTTTTTCTCGGCTGCCTTTATAACTGCCCTGGCTAAATCCATCCCGCCTTCCGAGCCTTTCAACCAGACCTCGCTTAAAACGCAATCATCGGCTCCCGCCTCTTTTGATTTTCTAATTATTAAATCAATTTCTTTTTGCGTATCTGTCGTAAATTTATTAACTGCAACAACCACGGGCACGCCGAATGCTTTCATATTTTCAATATGTTTCTTGAGATTACAAAAACCTTCTTCTAGTGCCTGAAGGTTTTCTTTAACCAGCCCTTCTTCCAAAGGCTTGCCTGCGACGACATTAAATTTTCCGCTATGCATCTTTAATGCCCTGATGGAACAAACCAACACGACAGCATTTGGAACAAGCCCTGATATACGGCACTTGATATCAAAGAACTTCTCTGCCCCGCAGTCCGCTCCGAATCCCGCTTCAGTGACAACAAAATCCGCCAGACGCAAAGCAATCCTATCGGCGATAATTGAGCTATTTCCATGGGCGATATTAGCAAATGGGCCGGCATGTACCAAGACGGGAGTGTTTTCCAGCGTCTGAATTAGCGTGGGCTTGATAGCATCTTTTAATAATACTGTCATGGCTCCAGCTACTTTAATATCTTCGGTAGTCACTGGTTTTCCGTCAAGAGTCTGAGCCATTACGATATGGGATATCCTTTTCCTCAAATCAGATAAATTATCTGCCAGGGCCAAAATCGCCATAACCTCGGACGCCACGGTGATATCAAAACCTGAATCGCGCGGGATACCGTCATCTTTTGTCCCTAAGCCGACCTTTACGTTACGTAAATATCTATCTGAAATATCTACTACCCTACGCCAGCTAATCTTGTCTGTATCGATCTTCAATTTGTTTTTCTTAAAGATATGATTGTCCAAGAATGCTGCGGCTAAATTATGCGCCAGGCCAATAGCGTGGATATCGCCGGTAAAATGCAAATTAAAATCTTCCATCGGTACTACTTGAGAGTAACCGCCGCCTGCCGCGCCACCCTTTATGCCGAAAACTGGCCCCAGGGATGGCTGGCGTATACAGGTGATTGTCTTTTTTAATTTGTTTAACGACATGCCAAGACCGATTGTAGTTACGGTCTTTCCTTCTCCCAATGGCGTAGGGGTGATTGCGGTTACTAAAACATACTTCCCTGGAGGTCTGTTTTGAACCCTTTTTAAAATATCTAACGAGACCTTTGCTTTATAATTGCCGTAAAGTTCTAGCTCGTTTTCTCTTATGCCAATTTTCTTGGCGATCTCTTTTGCAGGCTTCATCCTTGCCTGTTGCGCAATTTCTATATCGGAAAACATCTTACCCCCTTAATAAAGATAATGACTATCTAATAAAAATGCGTTTTTAATAACATTGATCTTATCTTTTTCTGGAAGATTTTGTATTACAGTGACGATGTCAAAACGTGCGGATTTTTTAAGCAGATTTTTATGTTTTAAATACAATAAAGCCATTTGCGACAGCTTATGTTGTTTATGCCTGGTGATTGCTTCTTCGGGAGAACCCTTTTGATCACTAGACCTGGTCTTTACTTCTACAAAGCAGATGCAGTCTTTATCTTTGGCGACAATATCAATTTCGCCGAGTGAGGTGCGAAAATTCTTATCTAAAATTTCGTAGCCGTTATCCTTTAAGAATTCTACTGCCTTCTTTTCTCCGGCTAGACCTAGCTCGATTTTTTCTTTTGACATTTTATGGGGATAAAACTCTTCCGGTGAAAAATTGACGGACCAAACTTTCTTATTGCCCTGATATGATCCTCGGTGCCATAACCCTTATGTTTTGAAAACCCGTATTTTGGCTGGATCTCATCCAAAACTAACATCATTCTGTCACGGGTTACTTTTGCGATAATCGAAGCGCAAGCGATTGACAGGCTCTTTGAATCGCCCTTAATAATACTTTTTATTGAACAAGGCACATTTAATACGAGTGAGCCGCCGTCGATTAAAGCGCAAACTGATTGTTTGAATTTACTTTTGGCGATTTTATGCTTCTTGGGCAATTTAGAAAACAAATCAAAAAGCGCCTTCTGCATGGCTAAACGAGTTGCCTGCAAGATATTTATTTCATCAATCGCGCTTTCGCTGACCACTCCTAATCCAAAAAACGATTTTTCAATAATCTCTTTGAATGCCTTTTCCCGCTGTGAAGCCGAGAGTTTTTTTGAGTCGTCAATCCTGTTTTTGAAACGCCTATCTTTAAGCCAAACCGCAGAAGCAACAACCGGACCAGCTAAAGGCCCGCGGCCGGCTTCATCAACCCCGACAACGAATTTAAAGCCGTTTCTTTTGGCTTTATTTTCGTAGTAAAGCATTATTGTTCTGTTTCTACTTTGGTGGCCTGTTTTCCGATTCTCTCTCGAAGGTAATAAAGCTTGCTTCTTTTGGCCTTAGATTTTTTGACTAAGGTAATCTTATCGATAGTGGGAGAATGCAAGGCAAACACCCTCTCCACTCCCTCGCCAAAAGATATTTTTCTTACCGCAAAACTCTCATTTGTACCTGAGCCGCGTCGGCTGATAACCACTCCTTCAAAATCATGGATGCGGAATTTATCAGCCTCCGGGACCTTAACCGACACAACTACCGTATCGCCAGGCTTAAAATCCGGGATATCTTTTTTAAGGTATGCTGACTCTATTTCTGAGATCTTCTTCATTTTTCTCCTCCTCTTTTACGATTTATACCTCTTAAACAAATCAGGTCTTTTTGTTTTAGTAACTCTTATGGATTCTTTTTTTCTATATACTTGAATCTTATTATGATCTCCGCTTAATAAAATAGATGGGACCTTCATGCCTTTGAAATCTGCTGGCCGACTATACTGCGGATACTCCAATAAATTATCATGAAATGACTCCTGTTGCAATGACTCTTTTTTCCCTAAAACCCCGGGAATTAGCCTGGATACTGCATCTACTAAAACCATTGCCGGCAGCTCTCCCCCGGTTAAAACATAGTCTCCGATCGATATTTCCTCATCAACCAGATATTTTCTTACGCGCTCATCAACGCCTTCATAATGGGCGCAAATCAAAATCAAATGTTTATATTTGGATAATCGCGATGCTACTTTCTGCTCCAAGGTTTTGCCTTGCGGCGAAAGGATAATTATTCTCCTGCGTTTTTTATCTATCTTGGATAATTTACAAATTTCTTTTACGGCATCATGAATCGGCTGGATCTGCATAATCATCCCCGGTCCTCCGCCGAAAGGCTTATCATCAACCTTCTTGTGTTTATCGACGGTGTAATCGCGTAGATTATGCACGATGAGCCACAATTTACCCTTTTCCTGCGCTCGTTTTAAGATTGACTCATTAAGCACGGAATCAAACATCTCAGGGAAAATAGTCAGGATATCAATTCTCATCTTTTTTTATCTTCTTTAGGAAATCTTTCTTGAATTCGCTGAAACGGTTCTTCTCTATCGCCTTGCGGATATCGCGCATCAATTTCATGAAAAAATAGACATTATGGTATGAAACCAGTTTCAATCCCAATATCTCTTTAGCATTACAAAGATGCCGAAGATATGCCCGGGAATAATTCTTACAGGCATAGCAGGCGCAATTCTTATCAATAGGCGAGAAATCTTTGACAAATCTAGCGTTGGTTAAAGTAATCTTGCCTTCGCTAGTAAATGCCGTACCGTTTCTTCCATAGCGCGTGGGAACGCAGGTATCAAACATATCTACGCCTTTTTCCACGGATTCCACGATCTGTTCAGGAGTGCCCACTCCCATGGTATAACGCGGTTTATCCTTAGGGATAAAATCAATCGTATATGCCAAGATATCCTGCATAAGATTATTGGGTTCGCCGACACTTAAACCGCCGATGGAATACCCATCAAAATCCATATCAATGAGCTCTTCTGCCGATTGTTTGCGTAAATCCTTGAAAGTGGCGCCTTGAATAATACCAAAAAGCAACTGCTTATCTTTGGCAGAAGTTTTGCCTTTAGTTTTAGTAACTATATTATTATAAGCTAGTTTTGAACGTTGTGCCCAAAGGGTGGTACGCCTGGTTGCGATCTCTGCATAATCCCGTTGGCAGGGATAATGAACACACTCATCAAGCGGCATTATTATATCAGATTTCAGGATTTTTTGTAAAGAAATTATATCTTCCGGACTAAAGAAATGGGCCATGCCATCCACGTGGGATTGGAACTTCACCCCTTCATCGGTGACCTTTCTTAAGAGCGCTAAAGAAAAAATCTGATAGCCTCCGGAGTCGGTCAGAATTGGCCGAGGCCAACTCATGAATTTATGCAGGCCTCCTGCCTTCTTTATAACCTCCATCCCCGGCCTTACGAATACATGATAGGTATTGGAAACGATAATTTCTGTCTGGGCATCAAATAAGTCCTGGACGGAAAGAGTCTTAACTGTGGCATTAGTGGCAACAGCCATAAAAAATGGCGTTTGGACCACTCCGTGCGCAGTTTTTAAAGCACCTATCCTTGCATTGGTTTTCTTATCTTTATGTATTATTTTAAACATAGTTTATGATTACGGTTACGTTTAAGGGTGATGGTTACGATGCCCGTTTCGTCTTTCGGTTACGTTAATCGTAATAAATTTTGGCGTTACCGTTACCATAACCGATACCTGCCTGCCGGCAGGCAGGCGGGCTTCGTTACCTTAACCGTAGCCCAATCCCATGAGCTTACATTCAAAATCTATAAAATTAACATTGCATCGCCATAACTATAGAATCTGTATTTTTTATCAATTGCCTCTTGATAAGCCCGCTTTATCAAATCAGTGCCTGCGAATGCGCAAACCAACATGAACAAAGTCGTGCGCGGAAGATGAAAATTAGTAATGAGCGCATCGACCAGCTTCAGTTTATATCCGGGATAGACAAATAGATTAGTTTCGCCCTTTATTTCTTTTACACCTAACCCTTCGGCGATCGTCTCAAGGACGCGAAAACTGGTGGTGCCTACGGCGATAATTTTTCTTCCGCTGGTCTTGGCATTCTTAATTTCTGAAATTGTTTTCTTGGGCACCCTGAACTCTTCGCTGTGCATTTTATGTTTCCTGATATCATCTTCTTTTACGGCATTAAACGTCGCGTAATTTACATGCAGGGTGACATTCGCTATTCTTATTCCTGATTTTTTAATCTTTGAAAGCGACTCTTTAGTAAAATGCAAGCCCGCGGTAGGCGAGGCAACCGAACCTTTGTTTTTGGCATATACCGTCTGATAATGTGTCTTATCGATTGCCTCCGGTTGTCTTTTTATGTATGGCGGCAAAGGAATAAACCCTAATTTTAGAATCTGGGAAGCATTACGCGTATTAAAACGCACGATCTTTTCTAGAGGATCTTTAAGTCTCGCTGAAATCTTACCGCCGTTAAAAATAATTTTTTCATTCAGATTGAGCCTCTTAAGCGGCCTAATTAATGTCTTATAGGAATATCCGTCGGATAATGCCTGGAGCAGAAAAACCTCAACCCTTCCCCCGGTCTGACGTCTTCCTATAAGCCTGGCGGGGATCACCTTGGTATCATTTAAAACCATCAGGCTATCAGAAGGCAAATATTTTAATATATTACAGAACTTATCGCGATAGATTTTCTTGGATTTTCTATCAACAATTAATAAACGCGCCTGGTCTCTTTTTACTAGAGGGTACTGAGCGATACGCTCTTTGGCAAGGACATAATCAAAAATAGAAAGCTTCATTTTAAAAAGTAAAAAGTAAAAAGTAAAAAGGCAAAAGCACAACTAAAAAGTTAAAAGTTATCAATTTTGACTTTTGACTTGTACTTTTTACTTTTTCCTCTTGACTTTTTACTTTATTTGGTGATTTCACTGCCGGGATAGTAATATTTCAGAATCTCATCATACTTAAAACCGCACTCAGACATTGATTTTGCGCCCCACTGGCACAATCCTACTCCGTGTCCCCAGCCTTTACCTTCAAAATCTACGTAATAACCGCGCATTATGACATTAAAATTCGTGCTTTTGATAATATTCGGCCCTACGACCATACGGAAATCTTTACCAGAAATATAAATTTTACTCCCGCGACGGTCAATGATTTCAAGCTTATCTACTCTACCCGAATTATTTCTTTCTAGAACATGAATCTCTTTTATCAGACCGATTTCCCTTCCAGACTTAATTAATTTGACCTGGATATCGGCTAACCTCAAGTTTATCTTCCATTTTGAGTGCGGAGATTTCGCGCAAAAATCACAGGGTTTGCCTTTTAACGGAGGTAGATCTATATTCCAAAGCTTTGCAGCATCTTCCGTGTGCCCAGCGCAGTTTGCATGGAAATAAGTAGGGAATATCTCTGCGTTATAAGTCAAATACTCTCCTAAAGTCTGGCTCACTGCTTTATTCGTACGGTATTTCTCCGAAGTCTGCCCGCCGTAAACCTGAGAATAGATATCGTTTGTTAAATCGTAATCGTTCTTCTCGCTGCCTTTCTTCTGGTAAAGCGCATAGGTCCTGGCCGCAACTGCCTGAGCCTTGATTGCTTCAAGAGGCCATTTATGCGAGACCTCATGATAAAGAACTCCGCGGATATAATTTTCTACATCAATATGGTTTACAACCAGGAGAGTCTTATCCTGCTGACGTATAATATCTACCTGGCCGCGGAAACGTCGCTTATCGATATATATCGCCGCGTCTCTTTTAGGCATTATCTTTATCCCAAAAACCTTTAAGTAGATATACGGGCCAATCTGTATCCCAAAATTAGTGGGAGTAACAGCAGAATTACCAAGTCCCTTGTATTCGGAAAGCAATTCATTGGTCCCCAAGGAATAAATACTAAATGGCCCCTTTATCACAAGCATAACCGAAGGTTTGCCTCTGGCTATCGCAACCCTCACGATTTCTCCTGACTTAGGAGGCATAGGCGGCTGCGAAAATCCTAACAAGGAAATTGCAAACACCGAGATTATTAAAATACGGGCTATCTTTTTGACCATAGCATTAAAATTAAACTCAAGACAACACTAATCAAGATACTTGTGGTTATAGGAAAATATAAAGTTAGGTTTTTCTTCTGAATATATATATCTCCTGGCAGCTTTCCTATCCAGGGGATTTTGTTGCCAAAAACAAAAACTATCCCCACCAAGACTAAAATCACCCCGGCAATAATCAAAATCCTACCTAAAAAACTAACTTCGTTCATAGCGTTCTCCAGTGAGACCACGATTTACGGAATGATAATGCCCACCTTCGTCAAACACTTAAAATGTTTGACTTCGGCGAGGTCTCGACGAAGCTCGAACAGCGAAGTCGGAAACGTAAATCGTTCGGTCGAACTGGACCCCTCATACCAATTGGCTTATAGACAAAACTAAATTCCCAATTGGTGTGGGGGTCAAATTCAGCCAAACAACTTATGTTCGCTTCGCTCCATAAGTTGTGGCTTCATTTGAAAACAAACAACCGCAATACTTCTGGCAATACAGGCCCAATTCCTTCGCCTTACTATGAGCCTGGCGAAACCCTGGCCTAAAATCTTCAAAGATGAATTTTACGCCAGTCGCCTTTGCGATATCCTCTCCAATTTTCCTAATCTTCTCGATATCCTGATAGGGACTGACTAAAAGCGTCGTCGAGAAACAATCAAAACCTTTGTCTTTAGCAAGCTTCGCTGTCTTTTCCAGGCGCAGCTTCCAACAAAGCTCGCATCTACCAGGCGATTTTTCATTACCTGCCACCGCCCTGAAGAACTCTTCGGGATTATAAGCTTCCGCGAAGTTGACCTTAATATTTTGCGCGCTTGTTAAATCCTCTATCGCTTTCTTTCTATTTTTATACTCAGATAGAGGATGTATATTTGGATTATAAAAGAACCCTTCTACAATATAACTTTTTTTGCTTAAAACCTCGTAAGGATAAATAAGACAAGGCCCACAGCAGACATGGAGCAATAATTTCATTTTCTAACCTTTAAAATAACTCCTTTTGCTCACTTTTGATCGGAAGACCGAAATGTTCAAATGCTAATTTTGTGATTTGCCTGCCTCGCGCCGTTCGTTTGATATATCCGGCCTTAAGCAAATACGGCTCCACGCAATCAACGATTGTGTCTACTTCTTCATTCAAAGTCGCTGCTAAGGCCTCAACTCCCACCGGGCCGCCATCATAAGCCTCAATGATAGTCTTTAAGACCCGGCGGTCAACTTCATCAAGGCCCGCCTTATCAATCCTTAGGTTATCAAGCGCGGAATCAACAATTGCTTTATTGACTCTGGGCCCGGATTTCTTGACTTGAAAATAATCCCTTACCCTGCGCAGGAGCCTATTGGCAATCCTGGGCGTGCCTCTTGAGCGCCTGGCAATTTCATTGCAGGCATCGTCTTCAATCTCTAATGATAGTATTTTTGCGGAATGATTAATGATTTTACTTAATTCTTCAACCGGATAAAAGTCCAAATGATAGAACATGCCGAAACGCTCGCGTAGTGGCGCAGTAAGAAGCCCGCTGCGCGTAGTTGCCCCGACTAAAGTAAAAGGCTTTAAGTTAAATTTAATCGTCTTGGCATACGGCCCTTTATCAATGACAAAATCTATCTGAAAACTTTCCATAGCCGGATACAGAAATTCCTCTACGACTTTTGAAAGCCTGTGAATCTCGTCTATAAATAAGACATCGCCTTGTTCTAAATTGGTCAAAATACCGATTAGATCTCCGGCGCGCTCAATAGCTGGGCCAGAGGTAGCGGTAATTTTGGTATCCATCTCATGAGCGATAATATGGGCAAGAGAAGTCTTACCAAGACCAGGAGGCCCAGAAAGCAAAACGTGTTCCAGCGGCTCGTGTCTCTGCTTTGTTGCCTGCAAAGCCACCTTTAGATTATCCACCAACTCTTTCTGGCCGACAAACTCGGGAAGCTTTTGCGGACGAAGAGAAATATTTAAAACTACATCCTCTTCCGTCTCCTGATTAACTATCAGTTTTTGGCGCTTTTCCTCCATATGGTTTTATATTCTCCTTATTTCTCATAATTGTAATTTCGCCGAATAGCTGCCTTTGGATTACATTTATCTCTTTCAATCTTATCAGTTCCAAAATTGCCAAGAAATTAGCTACTACCTCCAATTTACTCTTTGATTTATCAAAGAGTTCCTGGATACTAATTTCCTGTTTCAGAAGCAACAAATGCAGAATATCGTGGATTTTCTGCTCAACCGTGAACTCATCCTTCATTACCTCGTAGAATGTTTCGCGGGGTATGTCTTTAAGAGCCTTGGAAAACGCGCTGATTAAATCAAAAAGACTGGCTTCAAAAAATACCTCTCCCGGCTCTCTTAAGAATCTTTCTTCTGTCTCGGTGTCAGGCGGACGGATAAAAACGTTCTTTCTTGCCAATTCTCTCTGCCTTAATTCTTCCGCGGCTTCTTTGTATTTCTCATATTCAAGAAGCCTGTTTACCAAATCAGCTCTGGGATCTACGATTTCTTCCTCAGGAGCGACCTCGGGCTGCGGCAATAACATCTTTGATTTTATCTGCATTAATGTTGCCGCCATAACCAGGAAATCTCCGACGATATCCAGATCCAGCATTTTTATTAATTCAATATATTGCAGATACTGCTCGGTAATCTCCGATATCGGTATATCGCAAATATTGACTTCATTCTTCTTGATTAAATACAGTAGAAGATCCAAAGGCCCTTCAAAGAAATCTAATTTTATCTTATGAGTCATCTTATGCTTTAAATACTGCTTTTTTTGCCGAATCCAACGTCTCGAAAGCTAACTCGCCTGCTTTTTTTGCGCCATCCGAGAGTATTTTCTTAATGATAGATTTATTCTTAAGTATATCTACGCGCTTTTTTTGAATCGGCGCTAATGTTTCAATAAGCGCATCGGCTAATCTCTGTTTACATTCCGTGCAGCCGAGCTTGGCATTGATACACCAATCTTGAACTTCATCTTTCTTTTGAGGATTGAATACTTCATAATAACTGAAAACATTGCAGATGTCTGGATGGCCCGGATCGGTCAATCTGATCCTTTTGGGGTCGGTGAACATCTTCTGGGTTTTCTCTTTAATCATGGATGAAGAATCCGATAAATTTATTGTATTGTCATAGCTTTTGCTCATTTTTCTTCCGTCGGTGCCTAAAAGTTTTGGTACTTTAGTCAGAATCGCCTCCGGCTCAGGAAATACATTGCTGTATAAATGATTGAATCTTCTGGCGATTTCGCGCGTAAGCTCTAGATGTGGTAGTTGATCCTGCCCAACCGGAACGGCATCTGCTTTATAAACTAAAATATCTGCTGCCTGTAATACCGGATAACCCAGGAAAGCATATGTGCTCAAATCTTTGTTTTTAATCTCTTTTAGCTGCTCCTTATAAGTCGGACAGCGCTCAAGCCATCCCAAAGGAGTAATGCAGGAGAAAATCATATCCAGCTCTAAATGCTCTTTGACATCGGATTGAACAAATATCACGGATTTCTTAGGATCTATGCCGCAGGCTATCCAATCAGCGACGTTATCAATGGCGTATTCGTTCATCGATTTTGCGTCTTCATATTCGCTCATAAGCGCGTGCCAATCGGCAACCATAAAAAAACAATCATATTTATCCTGTAATTTTGCCCAATTGCTTAAAGCGCCAACCAAATGGCCCAAGTGGAGCCTGCCCGTCGGACGCATACCGCTTAAAATTCTTTTCTTCATCTTAAACTAGGCATCCTCCTTAAGTTTTCTCGCGATCTTCTCTATTTCATAGACTTGGACTATATCGCCTTGTTTATAATCATCGAAATTGCTCAAGGTAAGCCCGCATTCAAAACCCTCTTCGACCTCGCGGACATCATCCTTAAATCTTTTTAGGCTGGAAAGCTGGCCTTCGTATACGACTTCGCCATTACGCAAAAGTTCAGCCACGGCATTACGAACAACCCTGCCTTTCTGAACAAAACAACCGGCAACGCTTCCTGACCTAGAGGAAAGCTTGAAAACTTGCCTGATTTCTATTCTGCCCAAGAATTTCCTTTTTATCTTTGGCTCCAGCAAACCTTCCAATGCAGCCTTTATATCATTTGTGGCGTCGTAAATAATCCTGTATATCCGGATGTCCACGCCTTCTTTATCCGCCATTTCTTTGGCTTGAGGCTCTATGTCGATATGAAAACCGATAATTACCGCGTTAGATGCGGCTGCCAAGACCACATCGGAATTATTGATTGAACCGATACCGGAATGTATAGTGGTAAGCTTTACTTCTTTTGTGGATAATTCTTCCAGTGAATCTTTAAGCGCTTCCAGAGATCCCTGCACGTCGGTTTTGATGATAATATTTAATTCTTTTACCTTGCCTTCTTTGACCTGAGAATATAAATCTTCCAGGCTAATTCTTTGAATAGGTTGCATCTGTTTTTGTTTCTGTATCTCCTGCCGCTTCAGACAAATCTCTTTTGCCTTTTTTTCGTCTTCGGTAACCAAAAACTGCTCTCCGGCTTCTGGCACTCCGGAAAGGCCAAGAATCTCAACCGGCATTCCAGGATTAGCCTGGTCTATGGGCAGTCCTTTATCATTTAATAATGCCTTAATCTTTCCGTAATGCGTCCCGGCAATAACTATATCTGATTTCTTCAATACGCCGTTCTTAACGATTAATGTAGCGATAGGACCCTTATCTTTGGTGAGCTGCGCCTCTACGACTACGCCCGAGCCCCTTTTATTATAATTGGCTTTTAGTTCTAGTAGCTCAGCTTCCAGGAGTATCATCTCCAAAAGATTATCTATCCCATCGCCGGTCTTAGCTGAAACCCCCGCAACAACTGTTTTACCTCCCCAGTCCTCGGCTAAAAGATTTAATTCTGCCAGTTGTTTCTTTGCTCGGTCTACATCGGCCTGCTGCCGATCAATCTTATTTAACGCAACGATTATAGGGACCCCCGCGGCTTTTGCATGGTCTAAAGCCTCTACCGTCTGCGGCATTACGCCTTCATCGGCAGCTACAACCAAAACAACTATGTCAGTGACATTAGCACCCCTTGCACGCATGGCAGTAAAAGCTTCGTGGCCAGGAGTATCTAAGAAAGTAATCTTTCCTTTATTAATCTTTACTTCGTAAGCTCCGATGTGTTGGGTGATTCCTCCGTGCTCTTTTTCAGCAACCTTGGTTTTTCTTATAGTATCCAGAAGCGAAGTCTTGCCGTGATCAACATGCCCCATAAAAGTAACTACCGGCTGGCGCCATGATAATAACGCTTTATCCTCGACCATCTTATGTTCGTCAATAAGCTTTTCTTCTTCGGTCAAGGTTTTTCGAAAAGCGAAATCAAGGTTTGGAGCAATCTTAGTCACCGTAGCTTCATCTAAAGGCTGATTTATAGTAGTCATTATCCCCATTTTTATCAATTTGGCGATAATGACATTTGGTTTTTCCTGGAGTTTAACAGACAGATCTTTTACGGTTATGGGTATATTTATTTCTATTTCTTTTCCCGGAGGCTTTATCGCTTCTTGTGGCGGAGGAGCCATTTCCTTTGGCGGCGCTGGCTTGACTTCCCTAGAAACAAAGGGTTTTCTTTCTTCAGCTATCGCGGGTTTTATCTCTTTTTCTAAAGCTGGTTTTGTTTCCTTTATTGGTTGAGGCTTGATTTCTTTAACCAGGTGTGTTTTAGGTTCTTTTGCCGTGGCAGCAACTGGGACCTCTTTAGCTTTGGCTTCTTTTTTTACTGCCTTTGTCTTAACAGCAGGTTTTTCTTTTTTTTCTTTAATCGGCTTCTTGGATACGGACTTGGGTTTTGACTTGGCTTTTTCTTTTGTTGCCACCTTAACCTTTTTGGGACCTTTTTTAACCAAATCAATCGCCTCTTTAGAGACAACGCTCATCTGGCTCTGAACTTTAATGCCTAAGCCTTGAAACTTATCTATAAGCTCCTGGCTTGAGATTCTTAATTCTTTAGCTAATTCATGAACACGCATTAAGCCTCTTTCTCGGTTTCAGTAGTAAGTTTAATTGCCTCTTCAATTATACCTTCGGCTTTCTTCTTTCCAAGACCCTTGATCTTCGAAAGCTCCTCTATATTTGTTTTAGCTAGCTTCTCCAAACTGTCAAAGCCGGCTTCCTTTAAATTATCTGATAGCTTAGCACCTACTCCTGCAAGCGCAGTCAACTCTATCTTTTTCTTGACTGGCGTCTTTTCTTTTTTCTGTTTAGTCTCTTTTTTTTCTTTAGGCTCTTTTTCTTCTTTTGTCTCCTCGGTACGGATATCCAGTTCCCATCCCGTAAGTTTTGAAGCCAATCTTACATTCTGGCCATGTTTTCCTATAGCCAAAGAGAGTTGATCCTCGGGCACGATTACCTGCGCCCGATGCGCCTCTTTATCAAAAGTTATTTTTTGGATCTTGGCAGGGCTTAGGGCGGCAACTACAAAGTCATTATTGTCCTCCGACCAGCGCACGATATCGATTTTCTCTCCGTGTAGCTCCATGACGATATTCTTTACCCGCTGCCCGCGCATACCTACGCAGGCTCCGACGCAATCCACTTTTTCATCTTTTGACCAAACAGCGATCTTGGTGCGCTCTCCCGGCTCGCGGGCAATCGCTTTTATCTCAACAATGGATTCGTAAATTTCTGGAACCTCCAGCTCAAACAATTTTCTAACCAAATTAGGGTGAGTGCGCGAAAGAACTATCTGCGGGCCTTTGGATTCTTTTTTTACATCGATGACATAAGAACGTATGCGCTCTCCCTGATGAAACTCTTCTTTGATTGATTGTTCACTCTTGGGAATAAACCCTTCTGTCTTATTCAAATCCACTATGATATTACCTCGCTCAAATCTATAAACGCTCCCGCTTACTATCTGGCCGACCCTGCCTTGGAATTCGCCAAAAATTACATCCTTTTCTGCCTCACGAATCTTCTGAATGATAACCTGCTTGGCCGTCTGGGCAGCGATGCGACCGAAATCCTTAGATTTTATTTCTTTATTCCCTGCAAAGGCCCGGATTTTTCCCGTCTCTTTATCAAGCTCTACCTTGATTTCTGCCTCGGGATCAACGTCTTTCCAGACTCTCTTGGCAGCGCTAACCAAAGCGGATTCCACTGCCTGAAGCAGTACATTTCTGTCTATGCCTTTGTCGCGTTCAATCTGTTCAAGTATTGCTATTAACTCGCCGTTCATATCAAACCTCTTTAATTAGAATATATATTTTGCCTTATTTATCTTTTCCAAAGGTATCTCTATTTGTTCACCTTCAAACTCTATAACAACAACGTTGTCTTTAGCCGAGATGATTTTCCCGCTTAGTTCAATTTTCTCCTGGATCTTTTCTTTCAGGAACATTATAACATCTTTGCCTGTTGCCCTGATAAAATCTTTTATAGTCATAAGCGGCCGGTCTAGCCCGGGAGAAGAAACCTCCAAAACGAAACTTTCCTGGATAAAATCCTGATTTTCCAAGACCTGGCCGATTTCTTCGTTCAATTTAACGCACTCTTGGAGGCTTATTCCGCCTGTAGGCTTATCTACCAATAATTTCAGAATAATCTTATTTCTGTCCCTTTGAATATGCAGGTCAACCAGATCAATAACCTGGCTTTCCAATAAAGGCATAACTAATTCTTTAATCTTATTAACATACGCATTCATTTTAACTAGCTACCTTTCTTTATGAGGCCAGCAATCTTACTTACAACTGAATTCTTATCTACTGTAATTATCTTTTTTTCTCGCCTTAAACCTATTTCAACTTCGCCTTTTTGAAGATTCTTCTCCCCGATAGTCACTCTTAAGGGGATACCGATTAAATCTGCATCCTTAAATTTCACGCCTGCCGTACCTTCTCTATCATCAAGCAAGACTCTAAATCCTTTTTTTTCTAGCTCGCTATAATATTTCTTAGCCAAACCAACGACTTCTTCATTGGATGACTGAACCGGCAATATCAATACATCAAATGGGCTAATATCTTCTGGCCAGATTATTCCATCCTCGTCGTGATTCTGCTCTATGATAGCTGAAATCAAACGGCTGACACCTATCCCGTAGCAACCCATAATAATCGTTTGCTGCTCGCCCTTCTCATCAAGAAAACAAGCGCCCAAGGCTTTACTATATTTTGTTCCTAATTGAAAGATGTGTCCGACCTCTATGGTCTGTTTTTTCTCTAGAGGAGTATTGCATCTAGGGCATTTTTGTTCCTTATCCTCTGTCAAAGTCTTCACAAAGTCGCATTTTTTGCAGAATAAAACTATATCTTCTCCGCTCTGCGCCGGAACCATGAACTCATGCGAAACGCTTCCGCCCATAATGCCGGAGTCTGCTTCGGTGATAAGAAACTTTATCCCGCATCGCGTAAATATTTTCTTATAAGCCGTAAACATTACTTCATAATTCTTCTCTAGGCCTTTTTGATCGCGGTCAAAACTATAAGCATCTTTCATTACAAATTCACATGCGCGTATAATGCCGAAACGAGGACGAATCTCGTCGCGAAACTTCGTCTGGATCTGATAAAGCACGACCGGCAACTGCCTGTAGGAACTTACATGGTTTTTAACTAATTCTGTTATCACCTCTTCGTGTGTGGGGCCGAGGCACAAATTCCTTCCTCGCCTATCCTGAAAACGAATCATTGTTTCGGCTAACTGCTGGTCTCTGCCGGTTTTCTTCCATAATTCCAAAGGCTGAATACAAGATAGTAGCAATTCCTGCGCTCCGGATGCATCCATCTCTTCTCTAATTATTGTTTCTATCCTATTTAAAACCATTAACCCTAGAGGAAGATAGATATAAACTCCGGAAGTAAGCATGCGAATCATTCCGGCTCTCAATAAAAGTTTGTGGCTCGCTGCCTCTGCGTCCTGAGGCGCCTCTTTTAAAGTAGGAATAAAAGCTTTTGACCAAAACATATCTCTATCCTTTTTCTAATTGCTTAAGAATAAAATCAATGGAATCTTTCTGCGAAGTCTTCTTGATAACTTTTCCTTTCTTAAACACAAGCGCTAGGTTTCTGGTAAAGGCTATGCCCATATCCGCCTGCTTTGCCTCGCCTGGCCCATTAACAATACAACCCATTATGGCGATTTTCTTTGCTGACGACTTGCCATTTCTTGATGGTGAGCCATCTACTTTATTCTTGATGAGATTTACAATCTTTATCAAATCTACTTGGCAGCGGCCGCACGTCGGACAACTTATGATTTCCGGAGAAAAATTCCTTAATCCCAGCGATTGCAATATCTCCTTAGAAACCATTATTTCATCTTCTGGTCTGCTAGTCAAGGAAACCCTAATAGTATCTCCGACACCTTCCTTAAGTAAAGATCCGATTGCTAGCGTTGATTTTATAGTGCCGGGTATCAAAGGACCGGTAGCAGTCACGCCTAGATGAAGCGGATAATCACAAAGTTTAGCTAATTTTTCATAAGCGCTAATAGTATCTTGCACTTCAGAAGCCTTTAAGGACACCACAATATCAAAAAACTTTAATCTCTCTAAGGTCTTTATATAATCCAAAGCGCTTTTGACCATTGAGTTGACTAAAGAACTGCTACTTTTCCTAAGCGAACCTGAATTTACTCCCACCCTAATAGGGATTTTATATTCTTTTGCGCAAGCGACTACTTCTTTTATCTGATTGAGCTCGTAAATATTGCCAGGATTAAGCCTGATTTTATCAACGCCGTTTTTAATCGCCTCGATAGCAAACTGATAATTAAAATGTATATCTGCGACTAGAGGCATTCCTGTTTTCTTTTTGATCTCTTTTATCGCCCTAGCATCGCCTATGTCTTTTACGGCGATACGGACAATCTCGGCCCCGATATTTTCTAATTGATTTATCTGCTTTACGGTTGCCGAAACATTCTTAGTCTCGGTTTTAGTCATGCCCTGGATGGATACAGGGTTCCCGCCGCCAATACGAATATTGGAGACCTTTACAACTCTTGTTTTTCTTCGCTTATATGACATTTAAATTATCTGGATGAATTTTTCAACTACTTCTTTATCAAAAAGAGTTCCCGAGTGCCTGCGTAACTCTTCTTTTGCTTCTAACGTGCTCATTGCCTGGCGATAAGGCCGATTAGAAGTCATGGCATCAAAGGCATCAGCTACAATCATTATCTTAAGAGGCAGGGATAGTTCCTGCCCATCTAATCCTTCGGGATAACCTGAACCATTTAATCTCTCATGGTGAAAACGAATAAGGTTACGCAGCTTCTCAAAAGACCTGATTGGCTTTAAAATATTCTCTCCTATTAATGGATGTTGCTGGATAAGCTTCAACTCGTCTTTCGTTAAAGGAGTGGTTTTACGCAATATCTCATCGGGTATTCCGATTTTTCCTATATCATGGACTATGCTTGCATCCCTGAGCATCTTCACGGTATCTTCATCTAAGCCGAATTCTTTTGCGATCCTTTCGCAATATTCTCCCACGCGCTTGCTATGGCCTCTTGTGTACGGATCCCTGGCATCCACTGCCATAGCAAGGGCATTAATAGTTTCAATATAGGTCTTCTCAACATCCAGGCTTAAGCGATAATTCTCTAAAGCGATAGAAATGTGGCTGGCTAAGTCACTAAGAATAAAAAGATCGTCTTCTGTGAAATCCGTAGAATCCAACTTGTCATTTAATACTATAATCCCGTTTGTTCTGTTGCTATAAATAAGCGGCACGCAGATAACCGAAACGCCGTATCCACTTTCAGATTTTGGCAATACTACTGGTTTTCCTTTTTTCACGACAGAACCTAGGAAGCCTTCGCCTATTTTTAAGGAATGGCTCTGTATCTGTTCTTTTCCGACGGATATCTTAGTAATTAATTCGCTCTGTTCGTCATCGGTTAACATCAATTTTCCATTTTTTGCGCCGATCGTCTCAATAGTAGTAATAACTATTAACTCCAGGAATTTATCTATATCCTGAAAAGAAGCGACTGCCCTGCCTACGCGAGAAAGAATATCCTGTATCAGCCTTTTAGACCTTTGCAGCTCACGGATATTATCTTCTAATCTTGATGTTATTTTATTGAATGCCTTGGATAGTTCGTCAATTTCGCCCGCTTCGTCGGTTTTTTCCAGCTGAACGGAGTAGTTACCGTTTGCAACCGTTTTAAAACCCTTTGATAACTGGACAAAAGATTTAATCATATTCTTGGTTATCCAGAATCCTGCCAGAGCAGAACACATTATCCAAAATATCAACCATCTTATTTGGGCAGCATTGATTTCTCCTCTTGGGGTTGTAACAAAATAAACTATGTAAAGCAATAATAATATTGGCAACAGCGACATAAGAACAGCTGATAATAAAAATTTGCGCCATATAGTATCGTGTTTTATGGATTTCATTTTCAAGCCCATATTAATCCCTACCTTATATTACTAACAAAACCTACGATTTTATCGATTATGCCGTATCTTACCAAATCATTATAAAAAACAAACAATGCCATAAAAACAATTAACCCTAAGCCTACCCGGTTGATCCAATCATCTATATTTTGAGAAAGACGCCTTCCCCTTATTTTCTCTAGAGATAATAAAAATATATGGCCGCCATCAAGAACCGGCAGTGGAAGCAAATTAAATATGGCCAAGCTCATGCTTAATATCGCCACAACATAAATTAAATATATGATACCTTCTTCCGCGGCTTTGGTAGTTATAATGAATATCCCTAAGGGGCCGGTAACAGATTCCTTCAAAGAAATACCGCCGGTTGCCATCATATATAAAGCTTTGTAAGTCAAGCCGGTCATAGACAATAGTTTCTTAGCCCCCTCAATAACAGCCTTGCCGAGAGGATATTTTATTTGGACGAATTCTTCTTTTGGCTTTATCCCGATTAAACTGACTTTTTCTTCCTGGCCGAAAATGTTTTTGATTGTATCTCTTTGGGGCAAAATAAATAATTTAATTTCTTTATTCGCTCTTAAAACCGTTAAATCTAATTTTCCCTCTTTCTTATTAAAAACTATCTGCTGCAATTCTTCCCAGTATTTAACATTCTTTCCGTCAATATTTGTTATCTTATCCCCGGGCAACAACCCTGCTTCTTTACCCGGGAAACCATCCATTAACTCGCCTACTTCTGTTGTAAGCGAAGGAAAACCCATAAAAAATACTAAGCAAAAACATACAAAAGCCAAAACATAATTTAATATTGGGCCGAACAACACTATGCTAGCGCGTTGTCCTGGCGGCCTAGAAAAATATTCCCATTTATTGCCTTGAAATTCATCAGGAGTATCGCCAGCCATTTTGACATATCCACCGAAAGGAATGAGGGCGATGGCGTACTCCGTATCATTTCGCTTTTTACTTAGCAATACGGGGCCGAAGCCTAAGACAAATTTCTCAACCCTTACGCCCAAAGATTTTGCCACGATAAAATGGCCAAACTCATGGATCACAATCAAAATACTTATTACGATTATAAATATAAAAAATGACATAGCTTTAGTTTATCAGTTTTTGAGCCTGCGCTCTTGCCCATTTATCAACAGAAATAATCTCGTTTAAACCCGGATTTCTTAAAACTTTGTGCCTGGATAAAACAGAATTTATAATCCTATAGATATCTAAATATCCTATTTTCTCTTCTAAAAAAGCTCCTACCGCTATTTCATTTGCAGCATTTAAAACGCAAGGCGCGGTGCCTCTAAGCCTAGCTGCCTTATAAGCCAAGCCTAAACAAGGAAATTTGTCAAAATCCGGCTTATCAAAAGCAAGATTGAGGCTTTTAAAATCTAAAGACTTTAATACTCCCTTCCAGCGCGCCGGATACGTAAGAGCGTATTGAATAGGGAGCCTCATGTCGGTAACTCCCAGCTGGGCGATAATTGAACCGTCAATGAATTCTACCATAGAATGCACGATAGCTTCCCGATGAATAAGAATTTCTATCTGTTCCGGCTTAACATCAAACAACCACATGGCTTCAATCAACTCTAAGCCTTTATTAATTAATGTGGCTGAATCTACCGTAACCTTCTTGCCCATTTTCCAGCGTGGATGTTTTAAAACTTCTTTAACAGAAATATTCTTTAATCTGCTAACTGGCGCATCAACCAAAGGCCCTCCGGAAGCAGTCAGATAAATCTTCTTTAATTCCTTTTTGTTTCTATCCTGAAGGCACTGGAATATCGCGCTCTGTTCGCTGTCGATAGGTATAATCTGAGTATTATATTTTTTGGCCTCTTTCATAATAATGGAGCCAGCCATAACTAAAGCCTCTTTGTTGGCCAAGGCAACAGTTTTTCTTTGCCTTATCGCTTCCAGGACCGATTCAAGAGCGCTGCTTCCAGAGATGGCAACAACTACCAAATCAATATCTTTGGAAGCGATCATATTCTTTAAACCAGAATTTGTATCACAAACTTTAATCCTGCCATTAATATCTTTTCTTAAGGCTGAAATCTTATCTTCTCTTATAGCAACGTATTCAGGGCTATAATCCTTAATTTGGCTTCTTAATAATCCTATATTATTATAAGCGCTAAGCCCTATTACTTTAAGCCTGTCGGAAAATTCCGAGACAATATCCAATGTGTTTTGTCCGATGGAACCAGTCGAACCCAAAACTGCTATATTTTTCATGCTAGCACCGTACTCATATAGAAATAGAAAGCCGGGATAGTAAACAAAAGGCTATCTATCACATCCAAAACCCCGCCAATCCCGGGGAAGATTGCTCCAGAATCTTTTGCTTGGCAATTACGTTTTATTAACGATTCAGACAAATCGCCAAGTTGACCCAAAATACCGAAAAACATTCCCAAGGCAAGTAAATGAAAATTGGAGAAAACTGCCTTTTCTGGCAAGAATGATTTACTGGCTAACGCGGCTAAAACAGAAAAAACAATAGCGGCAATAGCCCCCTCTACCGTTTTCTTTGGACTAATCCGAGGAATCAAGGCCCTCTTTCCCCAGCGCGAACCAATAAGGTAGGCCCCAATATCCCCAAATTTTGTAATCAACACTATAGCCGCAACTAAATTAGCTCCATAAGGCAAAAACCTTAATTTTATGATAAAGCTAAAAAACCACGCTATGTAGAGAATCCCGAATACCGTAGTTGAAATACTCACCACCGCTTGAGATTCTTCTCTTCTGGTAAACTGCAAAAGAAAAATAGCTAATAACGTTAAAACTATAAAAAGCAATTCCCAATTCTTGGTAAGCTCGAATCTAAAAGTAATAGACAGAGGGATAATTACTCCAATTGCCATGCCAAAATATTTATATACGTAAATGCCCTGTCTTTCGATTAATTTGAAGAATTCATAAAGCCCTCCAACAATCAAAAAAATTGCAAAGACAGGGCAAAACCATTTATAGATAATGGCCAACATCGTAATCGCTACTAAGAAAATTGAGCTCAGTATCCTTTTTGTCAACATATCTCTATTTTGATACTATATCCCCAAAACGTCTTTGTCTTGACTGAAAATCTTTAATCGCATCTAATAAATCTTCTCTATGGAAGTCAGGCCAGAATTTCTTGGTAAAATAAAGCTCTGCGTAGGACAGCTGCCAGAGAAGAAAATTGCTGATACGCATTTCCCCAGAGGTGCGTATCAAAAGATCGGGGTCTGGCGTATCGGCGGTATATAAGAATTCAGAAAAATTATCTTCGTTAATCTGCTCAATATCGTTTTTTTTCATTAATATTGATTTTGTCATCTTTTTAGCCGCGTCGACTATCTCGGTTCTTCCCCCATAGTTAAGAGCTAAGTTTAAGGTAAGCCCGGTGTTGTTTTTAGTAAGTTTTTGGGTATTTCTTAATTTCTCGATGATATTCTTCGGGATTGGATCTTCCCTTCCGATAACTCTCAATCTAATATTATTTTTATTTAACTCGGCTAGCTCCCTATCAAGGAATCTTTCTAAGGCTCCCATCAACATGCTGATTTCTCTTCTCGGCCTTTTCCAGTTCTCTGTGGAGAAAGCAAACAAGGTTAAATACTTGATGCCGATTTCATTGGCTACCTTAACTATTTTCTTAAAATTATCAATCCCTGCCTTGTGTCCGGCTGCGCGAGGCAGGCCTCTTTGTTTCGCCCATCTGCCATTACCGTCCATGATTATTGCTATATGCTGAGGTAAAGTCTCCATATATCCGTTTTGTATAATTTATTAGCTTTCACTAAAATGGGGGATATCTATCCCCCATTTATGAAAAATGACTTAAGTGTAATTAGAAAGATTAATAAAATGAAAAAATCATAGAATTTGAGATGTTACTGCCGGCATCTAACCAAGGCCTCTTTTAAATTGTTCTCAAGCGCCTGCTTCAGCTTTGTCATCTTCTCAAGCTCCAGCCTTAGTTCTTGATTTATTAAATTCTGGTCCTCCAACTGCTTATTCAAACCTTCGATGTTCGCCTGGGCATTCTTAAGCTGGCTTTCAATTGATTCCATTTTGGGAGTTAAATTTACCAATTTCTCTTCGTTTTCCAGGCGCAATACCATCTCTTTTTGAAGAGCTTTCTTGCTATTCTGGGAAGATATGCTTGCACTAATTGCCAATACTAAACACATGATAGTTAAAATAACGAGGGCAATCATAATCCTATCTTTAAGCTGTTCATCCAACATATAACTTGTTTAATCCCCCTCTCTAATCTAATAATCTAGGAAAAGAAATTTACTTTAAATTCTCTTCTGGTTCTTCTAATGCGCTCGGGGTCATGGCTTTCTCGGCGCCTCTTGCTTTAACAAACTTCGGCAGAATTATTATCTCAACTCTTCTATTCATTTTTCTGCCTTCAGGATTATCATTTGGAGCTACAGGCCTGAATTCTCCACAACCAATAGCAGATACTTTCTCAGGAGCTAATCCTTTTTTGTCAATTAAATAATGCAAAACACTCATTGCCCTGGCACTGGATAATTCCCAATTTGATTTCCAGCCAGAATATTTGATAGGCTGATTATCGGTGTGACCTTCTATGCCGATTTCCATATTAGGTACTTCCTGTTGTATAACACCAGCAATTTTATCTAACGCGGAGTAAGCCTCTGAGCGTATCTTAGCCTTCCCGGAATCAAACAGAACCTCAGCTACAAAGGTAATAACCAGCCCTTTGTCGGTTAACTCTAAACGAACTTGCTTGTCGGCGATTTCCTGCCTAAGTCTGTCTTCCAGGAGCGACTTCGTGCTCTTTAACTGGCTTAATTGGTCTTCCAACGCGCCGATCCGTTCGATATCCGAACGTCTCCCCTTTTGGAATATTATGGTGCAACCCACTAATCCCAAACTAATTATTATAATTACAAATAGATGAAAAAACCTTGCTATGCGACTACTCATAGCTAACCTCCTTTTTTTGGCTTTTTTGGATAAGTTTAACAATAACACAACCCATTCTCAAAGTCAAGGACTTATTATTTAGTACGCAAAAGCGTATCTTCCCTTTTTGAACCTATGGAAACATAGCGTATATTGGCACCGGAAATCTTCTCTAATCTTTCTATGTACTTGCGAGCATTCAACGGCAGAAGCCTATACGTGGCGACTTTGGCTATTGGCTCCTGCCATCCGGGATGCTCTTCGTATATGGGAGTTGCCTTCTGCATGACTTCGTAATCCAAAGGAAAGTCTTTGCATACTTTACCTTTAAATTTATAGGCGGTGCAGATTTTTATGGTTTTTAGGTTATCCAATACGTCCAGTTTCATTACGGCCAATTCCGAAATACCATTAATCGTAATCGCATATCTTACCATTACGGCATCAAACCAGCCGCATCTTCTGGGCCTGCCTGTGGTTGCTCCGTATTCCATTCCTTTTTGCCTGATCTTATCCATAAGACCTGAAGTAAATTCGGTTGGAAACGGCCCCTCTCCCACGCGGGTAGTGTACGCCTTAACCACGCCGATTACCTTATCAATCTTATCCGGGCTGACTCCCGTTCCGACACAAAGCCCTCCGGAGATTGAATTAGATGATGTTACATAAGGATAAGTGCCGAAATCTAAATCCAGGAAAGTCCCCTGCGCGCCTTCAAACAAAATGGATTTGCCGTTTTTGGCGGCTTTATTCAAAAGCAGGGCTGTATCGCAGGCAAATTCCTTTAATTGCCTGGCATAACCTGAGTATTCCTTATATATGTCCTGGAAGGAAAAAGTCTTAAAATGGTAAACTTTATTGAATATTTCATTTTTTTCTTTAAGGTTATCTTTTAATTTTAGCCTGAAGACTGCAGGGTTAAGCAAATCGGCAAATCTGATGCCATTCCTTGAAACCTTATCTGAATAACACGGACCGATTCCCCTGCCCGTAGTACCGATTTTATTTGTACCCTTTTCCTCCCTAAGCTTATCTAAAACCCTGTGGTAAGGAAAAACTATGTGTGAATTTAACGAAATCTTCAGATTGGTTTTATCTACCTTGATTCTTTGTTTTCTTACTACCTCGATTTCCTCCAATAGCGCCTTGGGGTCAACCACTACGCCGTTCCCGATAACGCAAGTCTTATTGCTGCGTAATATCGCCGACGGTATTAAGTGAAAGATGTATCGCTTACCACCGACTACAACGGTATGCCCCGCATTATTTCCGCCTTGATAACGCACGATAAAATCAGAATCTTTGGACAAGATATCTATGATCTTGCCTTTGCCTTCATCTCCCCATTGCGCTCCAACTATAGCAATATTCATTCTTTTACCCCTTACGGTGACATGGTGAAAATATTCTTCGCTACCTTAGGATGCTGAGCAATAAAGACCAACTCTTCCTCAACCAACGGCTTCTGATTATGGACATTTGCGTATCTAACCAATTCCAGAATCTCAGCCGCCTCTTTATCATCCTTGAAAACAACTTCTAATTTTTCATAAACATTTCTGAAACCTTTGATACCGCTATATTCCCCTGTAGTGATTTTTCTTCCTGTTTCAACAATCTCGGGCTCGCCGCGGCCTAATTCCTCAAAGTCATAAAGTTCGTAGTTTCTTCTGTCTTTTAAGGCTCCGTCGGCATGTATTCCTGATTCATGCGCAAAAGCATTAGCACCGATGCCCGGCTGATTTATGGGAATCGGCACACCAAATGCATAGGAAGCATATTTACATAATTTCCAAGCGATCTTCAAATCAATCCTCTCATCAAAAATATATTCACCTTTAAAACCACTGCCATATTTTATGGCTAAAATGACGCTGACCAAATCGGCATTTCCTGCGCGTTCACCCATACCATTAACGCAGGTATTGATGTAGGTATCAAAGCCGGCATCATTGACTGCTTTAGCTCCAGCTATGGAATTTGCCACCACTAAACCCAAATCATTATGGCAATGCACTTCTATAGGCATTTTCACCTGTTGGGCAAGCAGACTTAACCTGTCATAAATTGTAAAAGGACTATCGCAACCTAAAGTGTCGCAATAACGAATCCTGTCTGCGCCTGCCTCTTTTGCCGCAAGCGAGAATTCTATAAGATATTCCATCCTAGTCCGGGAAGCATCCTCGGCATTGACACCGATTGTCTCGGCACCGAGTTCTCTCGCTTTTTTCACAGCCTCTGCCATCTCCTTAAGTATGCTTTTGTGATCAAGTTTCCCCTTAAATTTATGCATAATCATCTGGTCGGAAGTAGATATCGAAAGGTTTAAATGATTTAATTTCGGAACGAGTTTAAAAGCGGCCTGAACATCATCGCTGGTTGCCCTCAACCATCCCCCTAATCTGATATAAGAAAAGGCCTTTTTTTCTGCTAATTCCAGATTCGCGTTCAGATAATTGGTTTCATGGTTTGTAACGGGAAAACCAAATTCGCTCTGAAAAACGCCCATCTTATCAAGATACAAATTAAGCATGGTCTTCTGCAGTTTAGAAAGGCAGATTCTGGATGTCTGAACCCCGTCTCGATTGGTAACATCAATGATATAAATCTTCGGCTTCATATGCTTCTCCTTTTTATTTTACAATCTTCTCTAGCTCTTCCACGGGAGTATCTTCCTTGACGCCGAATATTTCTTGATTATTCAAAAGAAACAAAGGCCCATAGGAAACTTTAAGTTCTGCAACTAAGCCAATATTCTCCCTTAAGAGCTCCACTGATTCTTCCGACTCAATGCATTTTTTTATTTTATTCGCATCTAGCCTCAGGCTCTTAGAGCAAAGAGAAAGACTATCTTTGCCTAAGTTATCAATATGACAAAACATATATTCCCACATCTTTTTAGGGTATATTGACATGACGCATAATGCTTGTTTATCTTCTGCAATTTCAGCGTCTCCGAATGGAGCGCTAAAATTACCTAATTTATTATCTTCTGCGGCTAAGAAATGGATGTTAAAATCGATTTTTCTACCAACCCTGCCAATCAAATCTTTAGTTTTCTCTAGCGTCTTCTTTGCAATTTTATCCCTCAGGCTTATGAATAAATCCAGCCTATTATTTTGTACAGGCCTATCTAGAAAATACGATACTCCGACGATAAAAGGATTAAGAAAATAATAATTATCCCTTTCTACTACGGTATGGCTGCTTGAAAAATATGGATAATTAGGGTGCTTGGATATTTCTTTTGATACTATATAAATAGGCAGCATGTTAACGTCTAGTTTTGCAATGATTTCTTTTGCCCTTGGACTTTCGCTATCAAGATAATTGACCTCTCCTACAGGGAAGCGGGTTCCGATCATATCCAGGGTGCTTTGGATATTGCAAGTCTTGCATATCTTAGGAACTATTATAGTCAAATTGACCTTGGCAATCGGCTCATAAACACAGGCAGCATTTTTTTCTCCTGCATCTTTACATTTTCCGATAAATCCTGGCTTATAACATTCCGGATCTCTAAAGCAGGCAGGTAAGAAAGAATTTATCTCTTCGTCGTCAGCGATATCCTTACTCATAGGGATATTCTTTTTAACGGAATTTGTAATTACGCCATTTTCTACATCAAGCTCTAAAAGCCCCAAAGTCCTACCCCACTGAAAAGGCGTCAGATATATAGCAGAATTTAACTTTTGAGGCAGGCTCATATCCGTCTCATTGCTAATAATAATATCGATTCCTGCGACTTGCTCTGCAACCTGCTTATCCAGATCTTTTCCTAACTGGCTCAATAATACTATAATATCTACTTTCTTCTTTAGGATACTTACGTTTGCCTGGATTTTCTTCAATGCTTCCGAGGCATCCTCTTTGAATTCAAAACCTCCGGCAGTCTTTATTCCCAGAGGCGAGATACCGATGATCCCGATTTTTATTTTGCCGACCTTCTTAATCATATAAGCCTGAACTTTAGGCAAATCCAAATTGCACGATAAGAATTTAATTTTCTTTTGTTTAACCTTATCCAAAAGAAAATCCTTTCCGAAATTAAACTCATCAGCACCGATATTGACGGCATCGTAACCCATGATTTCCATACCCTTAAAATAGATCTCTGTGCGTTTCTTGTCCATCTCGGGAGTCGTGGCATCAATATCTTGCAGGCCAGAAGCGAAGAAATTTCCGCTGTCAACCAATAAAATGTTCGGATAGTCTTTTCGAAGTTGTTTTATCTTTGTGGCTCTACGGGCAATCCCGCCGTCGGGAGCTGCCGGGCAATGACAAGCATACAAACTTGCAGATGTATTTCCCGTATAAACTATGGCTATCTTCTCGGCGAATACTAAATTACAAGAAAACAATAAGCCAAAACATGCTAATATTGCCGGCAATAATCTACTCTTCATATTCCACCTCTATCTAATAATGATTAAAAGAAACAAACCTAGGGCAAAGAAAAGCAATGCCGTTAGTAATTTTATTTTCGCAAGATGTCGCTGGGCTAATTTTGCAAAAACCTGGGAAGTTACTCCCCATAAAGCAAACAAGAATATTATAAGCAAAGGCACGATAAACATAAGATTATATAACATCAAATACATCCATGCCTTAGTTTTTAATTCCGGCATCTTCATTATATAGACTATCGTCGGTAGATACAACTGGCCCGTACAGACAGATTCCAAGATTGATACAATAAATCCGCAGCTTAACGCAGTAAAAGCCAAGCGTATAAGATCCCTGCTTTTGGTAGCGTCTTTCCTGTCATCTGTCTTTTCTCTGATAGTCTCTTGAATTTTCCTCTTGATAATCCCGGGAAGTTTTAATTTTATTTTCTCGGCATCTTTGGTCTTATTGAAAATCCACCAATCGTACAAACTTATTGCTCCTAAAATCAAAGCGAATATAGCAACTACGATGTAAATAATTTGAGACACTAAATTAAATATCGCAATTCTCCTTAAGAATTCAAAAAGCCCCAGACCCAACCCCAGATACGTTAAAAATACGGCTAAGATAAAGAATAATCCCAAAATTACAGTCTGCTTACGGTTATAACCTGCGAATGCTAGGAATGAAATAAAGAATATGAGAACTGTAAAGGCGCAGGGATTTATACCGTCAATTAGACCGGCCGTGACAATTGTCAGCCAACTAAAAGATTTAAACCGCTCTAAAATAACTGCTTTCTCGGGGCGTATATCAGCCAAAAGCTTGATAGTCAAAAGCGGCTGTTTAGGATCATTAGTATTAATGAAAATGTATTTTACCGTCGGACCTGTGAAACCGGTTGTATCAAATTGAAACAATATAGTTAATTTCTCTTTAGGCGCAAGTTTAACTGACCCTGAAGGCTCAACAATCTTAACGCAGCCGCAGTCCACCCTTAACGGCTCAACTGCCAACTCCGTGTCTCCAGAATTCTGCACTACAAAGGAATATCCATAGACTTTGCCTTCCGCCATTAAAGGCAGTTCAAAAGTCTTTTCTTTAACTGCGATTTGAGGAGCGGCAAAAACATTAGTTGTAATTAACAGAACTAAAAGCGTAAAAAATATTAGCTTTTTCATTTATCTTGTGCACCTGGCCTTTATCTCTTTGGACATCGCTTCTATCTGTTTTAGAATCTCTGTTTGTTGTATTAGTATCTTATCCAATTTTTCCGTTATTTGAGAACCTAGTATGGAGCCTGAAGCCGTATCTTGGGCAGAAATATTCTTAAAAAAAGAAAAATATATTGCTAAAAACACTAATAGAACAATAAAAAGCAAATTTACTTTCCTCATCGTGTCGTGCCCCTCCAATCGCAAATTTTTTATAGCTTGATTACCTTCGCAGAAATGATATTTTCAGACTTTTTAATCTTCTCTAACACATCTGCCGGCACCGGGCTATCGACATTGATGACGGAAATTGACTTGCCGCCGGCTTCTTTCCTGCCAAAAGTCATCGCGGCGATATTGATTTTATTGTTCCCGAGCAATGTTCCCACGGCGCCGATAATACCCGGCTTATCCTGATTATGGATGATTATCATATAACCTTGCGGGATCGCTTCTACATAATAATCCTCTATCTTTACTATTCTGGGCTTATTATTGCTTGAAAGGGTTCCGCCTACAGTCAATTTTGTTTTATCAGTCAAGACATCCACTGAAATGAAATTTACAAATTCTTCCTCGGTTTCAGACTTTGCCTCCTGGATCTTTATCCCTCTTTCCTTGGCCAGGCTAAGCGCATTAACAAAATTGACCGTCTCTTGGACGACCGGCTCAAGGAATCCTTTTACCAATGCCATGGTTAAAGGCTCAGTCCTCTGCTGGGTTATCGGACCGCTATAATTTATATCCACCTGTTTTATCCTTCCTTCTGCCAGCTGGCTAGACAATTGCCCTAGTTTTTCGCAAAGATTAATATAGGGCTCCAAAACTTTGAAAGTCTGGGGATCAACCGAAGGATAATTTGCCGCGTTTCTGACACCCCTGCCTAAAAGCGCGTCTCTTACCGCCTCGGAAACTTCAATGGCAACATTTACCTGCGCTTCTTCGGTAGATGCCCCTAAATGCGGAGTCAAGACTATATTGTCCAGCTTCAATAAAGGAGAGCCGGTCGGTGGCTCATTTTCAAAGACATCGATTGCAGCTCCGGCGATTTTCTTTGACTCAAGGGCTTTAGCCAAAGCCTGCTCGTCGATAATCCCGCCTCTGGCGCAATTAATAATCTTTGTCGTTGGTTTCATAAGCGCAAACTCTTTATCGGAAATCAGATGCTTTGTTTCATCGCTTAGAGGAGTATGTATCGTGATGTAATCGCCGCGGGATAAAACTTCTTTTAATTCCACGACTTCTACGCCCATCTGCTTTGCTACTTCAAGAGAAATAAAGGGATCAAAAGCAATAACCTTCATCCCGAATGATAACGCCCTTTTGGCAACCTCTGAGCCTATCCTTCCTAAGCCCACAATGCCTAAAACCTTGCCGTAGAGCTCAGTGCCCATAAATTTTGAACGCTTCCATTCTCCGGCTTTTAGGGATGAGCATGCCTGCGGGATGCTTCTTGATAAAGATAAAATCATGCTCATAGTATGCTCGGCGGTAGAAATAGTATTTCCTCCCGGCGTATTCATGACGATGATGCCTCGGGCAGTAGCTGCTTCTAAATCTACATTGTCCAATCCCACTCCGGCACGGCCGATGACTTTAAGATTGCTAGCGGCATCAATTATCTCTTTAGTTACTTTTGTCCCGCTTCTTACCACAAGCGCATCATAATCCTTGATAATCTGCTTTAATTCTTCGGGTTTGAGTTCGGTCTTAATATCAACCGTAAGCTCTTTCTCTTTTTTAAGTATCTGCACTCCCTCATCCGATAGTTTATCGCTTATCAAAACCTTCATTAAACTTTCCCTCCGTCCTGAAATTTTGTTTTGAATTAGCCTGAGACCTTTTTTGCAGCTGCGACTCCGCTCCCCTTTTTGATGTTCGGATGCTGTGTAAAATATCCCATTTCATCCAAAACCGTCTCCATCGTGGTCAGGGCTAAAATTATATCATCCTTATTTATGTAACCCATATGGGCTGCGCGGAAAACCTTTCCTTTTAATTCCGATTGTCCCCCGGCAATGGTAACGCCATATTTATCCTTCATGGTCTCTACCATCTTCTCTCCGTCGAGACCCACAGGAACGTTTATCGCGGTTACAGCGTTGGACATACAATTGGCATCGGCAAAAAGCGTAAATCCCAAAGCTTTTGCTGCGCTTCTGATTGCCTCTCCCATAAGTTTGCAACGCTTGAAAATATTCTGCAAGCCCTCTTTCTGCATAATCTTTATACTCTCATTTAAGGCGATAACAAGCCCTATCGCCGGAGTCCAAGGCGTATCGGTCTTATCTAATGCCTTTTTGGCGGCTTTCAAATCAAAATAATATCTTGGCGATTTTGATTCTGCGACTAATTTCATAGCTTTAGGGCTAACACTTATCAATCCCAAACCCGGCGGAAGCATAAGACCTTTCTGGGAACCGGAAACTACTACGTCTACTCCCCAATTATCGGTCTGGATATCAACTGCTCCTAAACCACTTATTGCGTCGACTACTAAACAGGCGGATGTATTTCTCACCACTTCGCCCAGCGCCTTTATATCGGTATCAACGCCGGTCGAGGTTTCGGTTAAAGTGGCATATACTACCTTAATATCTTTATCGGCATTTAACTTTTCAGCTATAACCTTGGGATCAACTGCTTTTCCCCAAGGAACATCCACGACTATGGAAACAGCTTTATAGGCTTTACAAAGCTCAGTCCATCTCTCGCCGAATTTTCCTCCCTGGATAGTTATGGCTTTATCGCCGGGAGAAAGTAAATTAGCCACTGCTGCTTCCATCGCTCCAGTTCCGGATGAGGCGAGAATAAACACGTCATTTTTAGTCTGAAAAATCTCTCTTAGACCTTGCTCTGATTCCTTGAGGACCTGTTGAAATTGCGATGTCCTGTGATGAATAATCGGTCTTGCTAATGCCTCGCGTACCTGTGGAGGTATCGGCGTCGGCCCCGGTGTCAATAAACGCTGTTCCACTTTCTTACCTCACTTTTTCTTGGTTGATGCGATTACCTCATCAATTAATCCGTATTCTTTTGCTTCTTCCGGAGACATAAAATAGTCTCTGTCTGTATCTTTTTGGATTTTCTCCAAAGGCTTGCCAGTATGTTGGGCAAGGATTTCGTTAATCTTATCTCTTAAGCGCAAAATCTCTTTAGCCTGGATAGATATATCTGCTGCCTGGCCACGAATGCCGCCCCATGGCTGATGAATCATAATCCTGGAATGCGGAAGCGCATAGCGCTTGCCTTTTGTGCCTGCGGCAAGAAGAAGCGCGCCCATACTTGCCGCCTGGCCCACGCAGTAAGTGCAGACATCGGGCTTAACAAACTGAATCGTATCATAAATAGCTAATCCCGCAGTCACAAGACCGCCTGGAGTATTAATATAAAGATTTATATCTTTATTCACATCCTCCATCTGCAAAAAAAGCATCTGCGCGATAATTAAATTTGCCACATTATCATCTACGGGAGTCCCGACAAAAATAATTCTATCTTTAAGCAAGCGCGAATAGATATCATATGCCCTCTCTGCCCTGCCTGTCTGCTCCACGACTATCGGTACCAGGGTTTGCATTCTCTCGTCCATATTAAGCCCCTCCTTCTTCCTGCCATTTGGCTTCCTTTAATAAAAATTCCATGACCTTTGCCGTTTTATGTTCCGGCTTGCCAACCTTTATATTTTCAAGTTCCGCAATTTTATCCAGGATAAAGTATAATTTAACATCGTTTAACGCTAGCGGCTTTAATTTCTCCCTCATAGTCTGTTCTTTAGATTCAATTTCCTCTTTTTTGACTCCTTGCTGAGCCATGCGATGTTTTGTATCCTCTACCAAATAATCTAATTGCTTGGCTAAAGAGCTCTGCGGGATTTCCAATTCAGAATTCTTAAGCAACTGTTCCGCTACTTGATTTTCTACGTCGTTTCTCGCCTCCTGTTGCTTAGAAAGCTCCATCTGGCTTTTTATCGTCTCCTCTAATTCTTTAAGATTAGGATAGCCCAGTCCTTTGGCAAAAGAATCATCAATCGGAGTCTTATCATCCAAGCCCTGTGATTTACGGATGAATTCAAAACTCTTTTTCAAATCCTCGTCGGTAACACTGACTTTCTTCCTTTTTACCTCAACACCCTTGTATTTCTTGATTTTTACTTCCGGCACGACCTCAAAGGAAGCCCTAAACGAAAGCCCGCCATCCTTGAACGACACATCAGAGACCTCGGGTAAATTTACCGGCATTAAATTCTCTTTTTCCAGGGCTTCTTTATAAGAATTAGGGATCAAATCTTTTAGGACCTCTTCTTTCGCTAATTGGCCGTGTTCTGATTGGACCAAATGCAGCGGTGCGGTTCCGGGGCGAAAACCCTTAATCTGGGCTTTCTTCTGGATCATTTTATAGATTTCATCAAATTTCTTCTCCACGACATCTTTGGGGATATCAATGATCATTTCTCTTTTGCAGGCATCAATTTTCTTGACAGATGTATTCATCTTAACGTGTCCTCACTTCAATAAACCCCCACACCAATTTTAGCAAAGGGGTATGTTTCATAGAAAAACGCTTTGTCCTATTCCCTACCCACACAATTTAATATCACGCTGTTTCTAGAATTGGTGTGGAGGTGAATTCCCCCGACGTCACGTCGGGGTCATTCACATCCTAAATTTTTCTCCGAGATAAATCTGGCGCGCCTTGGGCTCGTTAATCAATTGTTCGGCGCTGCCAGAGATTAAAATCTTCCCTTCCGCAATCAGATAAGCCCTGTCTGTAATCGAAAGTGTCTCCCGGACATTATGATCGGTAAGTAAAATACCTAATCCCTTGGCTTTTAGTTCTTTTATTATTTCTTGCGCATCGGCTACGATAATCGGGTCAATCCCGCTAAACGGCTCATCCAAAAGTATAAACGACGGATTGGTCACCAATGCGCGAGTTATTTCCAGCCTCCTTCTTTCTCCGCCGGAAAGTGTATAGGCCTTATTTTTTGCAAGATGCGCGATATTTAATTCACTCAATAGTTTCTTTAATCTTATGCGCCTTTCAGCCCGGGTAATGTTTAAAGTTTCTAAAATTGCCAGGATGTTGTCTTCTACAGAGAGCTTGCGGAAGATCGAGGCGTCCTGAGGCAAATACCCCATACCTAAACGGCAACGGTCGTGGATAGCCAGGCGCGTGATATCCTTTTGATCAAAGGATATCTTGCCTTCTTCAGCCGGAATAATGCCTACGATCATATAGAATATCGTTGTTTTCCCGGCTCCGTTAGGGCCAAGCAGGCCGACGATCTCTCCTCTTTTGATTGAAAAGCTTACTCCGTTTACCACCCTGCGGCCATCGTAGGTCTTGGCTAAGCCGCTAGTTTCCAAAAGCCGCATTATCTAAAACTCCTTCTTCCGAATAAAGAATTAATCTCGGCCGTCCTATAAGAGTCATTTTCTTATCAACGGCAGTATAGACAGCTGCCTGGCTGTAGCTTTCGTTCCCGTCTCTAAAAATCCTGACATTGCCTTTAGCCACAATCTTGACTATTGATTTGGTCTGTGAATCAAAATAAACTTCCATTTTATTTGACGACATTTGTCCCCGTTCATCTTTGACAACCACATTATCGTTAAACACCGCCATAGAATTCTGGTAATCAATATCCAATGGTCCGTCGCAAGTGATAACGGTCCTATTTAAATTCTTGTTTTCATCCTGAGAAGAAATCTCCACCTGGACTTCTTCTTTTAGTCTTGCCTTTTTCAAATCTGTATTCGCTTCTGCGCCGGTTCCTGTGGCAACAATATTAGCTTGCTCAATCTTTACATTGTCAGACGTGGTTATAAGATTAGATGTGCGGTTCCAATCCAGCGAATCGGTCGTTAACCTTGAGCCGCTTTCGGTTGTGGCAACGACATCTCTTTCCAGGTGCATATCTCCGCTAGACTTGTTCAGATTCCCCGTCTGTGCTTTAAGATTAACTTTTTCTTGTCCATAGAGATCGGCATCAATGTTTTTAAGCCTCACCGAGTCTTCCAGCACGTCGGCGGTCTCGCCTCTTACCTCCCAGGTCTTCTCGCCAGTTTTGGAGTGGCCGGAAAGATTGAATTCCGAAAATTGCTGATCGGCATCCTGAGAATGAGCTGTCGCGCAAAAGAAAAATAAAACTACCACAAATATTATTAAACGCATTATTTCAGATATTTGCTGATGACTTTATTCCACTTACCTTGAGATTTCAAAATAAGCTCGATTGCCTCGCGTACTGCGCCTTCGCCGCCTTTGCGCTTAGTTATGTAGTGGGAAACTCTTTTTGCTTCTTGCGCGGCATTGGCGACGGCCACGGATAATCCGGCTCTTTTTAGGACGGGAATGTCAATCAATTCATCACCGATAAAACAAACGTTCTCGTTCTTTAATTTCGATTGTCTTAAGATTTTTTGATAAGTCGCAAGCTTATCTTCGCAATTCTGATAAGCTTTAAAAACTTTTATATCTTTGGCGCGAAAACTTACCACTCGGGAATAGCGGGCAGACAAAATAATAGTATTAATCCCTGCCCTCTTTAACAAGACAACGCCCAAACCATCCTGGACATCAAAAAATTTAAGCTGTTTTCCGTTTTCATCCAGGACAATCTTCCCGTCGGTCATGACGCCGTCTACATCTAATATCAAGAGTTTTATCTTCTTTGCTTTTTCTCTAATATTCAAATGGCTCCTTTAATCTCGAAGCACGAAATCCGAAGCACGAAACAAATTCGAATTCTCTAATTTTCGAATTTTCAAAACCGACTTGTTTCTGTTATTAGAATTTCGGTCCTTAAGATTTGTTTCGGATTTCGATATTCGAATTTCGAATTTTCTATTATACCAAACCTGCTTTTAAAAGGTCCTGCACATCCAATAGTCCTATCGGCCGGCCGTTTTTATCCACTACCGGAACCTCATCTATCTTTCTGTCCTGCAAAATCCTTAAAGCTTCAGCGGCCAAGGTTTCTTTAGTTACAACCGTTGGCCTCTTGGTCATTACCTCTTTTACTTTTTTCTCCGATAGATTCGCGTCTACTTCCAAATGCCGGCGGAGGTCTCCGTCGGTAAATATGCCGACAAGCTTGCCTCTGTTGTCAACAATAGAGGCTGAACCCGCCCGGGCTTTAGTTACGGCAAATAAAACATCTTTGATTTTCTTTTCCTGATTAACCACCGGATTGGATTTCTTCATGCGCATGATATCTTCCACGGTCAAAAGTAATTGCTTGCCCAATGTCCCGCCGGGATGATAAAAGGCGAAATCCTCTTTCTTAAATCCCTTTTTATCTAAAAGGCAGACCGCCAAGGCATCGCCCATGGCTAACATCGCAGTTGTGCTTGCCGTCGGAGCCAGATTCAGGGAACACGCCTCTTTCTTGACGCTGACATCCAACACAGCATTGCTGTATTTGGCTAAAGTGGATTTGGTATTTCCGGTCAAAGCGATAATCTTAGTGCCGATCTTCTTAAGCAAAGGCAGGAGGTCTCTTATCTCTTCGGTCTCCCCACTCTTGGAAATCACGATTACGATATCTTCTTTTGCCACCCTGCCCAGGTCCCCGTGGATAGCCTCCACAGAATGCATCCATAGGCTGGGAGTCCCTACCGACGAGAGCGTAGCTGATATCTTCTGGCCGATGATCCCGCCCTTTCCCATTCCGGTAACCACTACCCTGCCCTTGCAGGCATAAATCAAATCCACTGCCTTCTCGAAAGTCTTATCGATTCTTTTAATCAAAGAATTTATGGCTTCAGACTCAATTTTCAAAACTTCTTTCGCGCGTCTTAGTATCATTTGAATCACCTTTATTTTTTTCTTAACGCAGATTGTCGCAAATCAAACGCGGATTAACGCAGATAAATCTGCGACCATCTGCGTGCAATCTGCGAATATCTGCGTTCAAAAAGTCCCTTTTTAAATCTATTTTTTAATCCTAAAAGATCGAAGGAACCTGTCTATCCCGGTTGCCTGGACTAAAATTGTCTTTAATTCTTTAGGCGTGATCATGTTTGGCCCGTCACTCAAGGCCTTCTTGGGATTTTTATGCACCTCAACAAACAACCCGTCGCAACCTACTGCCACAGCCGCTCTTGCTAGATGGGAAACAAAATGCTTTTCTCCGGCTGATGCCGTGCCTTTCCCTCCCGGAAGCTGTACGCTATGCGTCGCATCATAGACAATAGGATAACCGAATCTTCGCAAGATTACCAGCGAGCGGAAGTCGCTCACCAGATTATTATAGCCGAAGCTAGTACCCCTCTCAGTAATGAAAATATTTTTATTGCCCGCGCTCTCAATCTTTTTTATGATCTGCGCCACATCCCACGGCGCTAAAAATTGTCCCTTTTTAATATTGATGACTTTGCCGGTTTTTGCCGCAGCGACGACCAAATCCGTCTGGCGGCACAAGAATGCCGGAATCTGGATTACATCCAAGACCCTGGCCGCCTCTTTTGCCTGCCCCGACGAATGGATATCGCTAAGAATAGGCACATTTAATTCGTCTTTGATTTTTTTCAGAACCTTTAATCCCTTAGATAACCCCGGCCCGCGATAAGACGATATCGAAGTGCGATTAGCCTTATCAAAACTGGATTTAAAAATAAACGGGATGCCCAGGCTCCTGGTAATCTTCTGGATTTCTTTCGCCGTGTCAAAACAATCCTTGGGGTCCTCAATCACGCAAGGCCCGGCGATCAATACAAACGGCGCTTTGGAACCAATTGTTATATTCTTAACTTTAATCTGTTTCATTTTTGTACCTAATTTTAACTAACCAAAAAATATAAATATTAAACTCTAAGCACTAAACTCTAAACCCTAAATAAACTCAAAACTCCAAACACAAAACTCAAAATTTTGGGTTTTGAATTTTGAGTTTGTGATTTGTTTAGAGTTTAGGGTTTCGGATTTAGGGTTTAACATCATTTTAAGCTACTTGCTCTTCTGCTAATCTTTTTTTTACCAACTCCAAATCTTCCGGCGTGTCCACGCTGATAGTATCAATGCTGGTCTCTACAGTCTTAATTTTATAACCCGACTCTAGAGCCCTGAGTTGTTCCAGTTTCTCCGCCTTCTCCAGGTTGGATTCGGGCAGATTCTTAAAGGTAAACAAGAAATCCTTTGTGTAAGCATAAATACCCAGGTGCTTATAATAAACCTGGTCAACATTCTCATCGCGCAGATAAGGAATAGAAGCGCGCGAGAATAAAAGCGCGAAATTATTCCGGTCAATGACTACCTTGACGACATTGGGATTGTTTAATTCCTCTTTGTTTGAAATCTTCTTTATTAATGTTGCCATGGCTATTGAAGGCTCATCCAGGATCGCCCGCGCCAGGCTGTCAAGCATTGTAAAATGGATCAACGGCTCATCTGCCTGGATGTTTATCACTATCTTTACATCCAATGGCTGCACGATCTCGGTAAGCCGATCAGAACCTGATTCATGGTCTTTTGAAGTCAAAACAACATTGGCCCCGAAATCTTCGGCGATCTTTTTGACTCTTTCATCATCGCAGGCGATAATCAAATCATCCAACATCTTGGATTGCTTTGCCCTTTCCCAGACGTGCTGGATCATCGGCTTGCCTAAAATATTTGCTAAGATTTTGCCTTCAAAACGGGTTGATGCGTATCTTGCAGGTATGATTCCCACGACATTCATGATTATTATCTGATCCTTTCAATTAATTCTTTAGGGCTGACTGTGGCGGTTCCGATCTTGCCGACGACGATTCCTGCCGCGTAATTGGCTAAATGCGCAGCTTCCAACAATTTCGCGCCCGATGCCAACGCAAGAGTAAAAACCGCGATTACCGTATCTCCGGCGCCGGAAACATCAAAAACTTCCCTGGCAACCGTAGGGATATTCAAGGATTTGGCCTTATCTTTGGCAAATAGCTGCATGCCCTGTTCGCCCAAAGTAATCAAAACCGCTTTTGAATTGAGATATTTCAATAATTCCTTGCCTGCTCTGTCAATATCGCTTGCAGTACGCAGCTTATCGCTATAAATATGCAACTTATTTTCTGCGTCCCTTATCTTGATATCCCTGATGGCATTTTCTGCTTCGCTTCTATTGGGAGTTATGGCGGTAATCCCTAAATCTCTATACATACTGAAATGCTCTTCCTTGGGATCGACGGTGATAATCTTTTTTCCCGCCGCCACATCCCTTATGTATTTCAACAGATTTTCGGTGATGACGCCCTTTCCGTAATCTTCAATGATAATCGCATCAAACTTATTCAGATTTTTCTTAATAAAACCGGCTACTTTCCGTGTCGAATCTTTGCTCAGCTCGCCGGTCTGCTCCCAGTCAACCCTGACCACCTGCTGACGCTGGGCAATAACGCGGGTCTTTAAGATCGTCCTGCGGTTTTTATCCTGGACAATCGCATTGGTATCTATTTTCCTTTTCTTTAATTCCGCGAATAGATATTCCGCGCGACGGTCTTTTCCCACCACTCCCAAAAGCGTGGTTTTTGCTCCCAGGCTCGTAATATTGCTGGATACGTTGCAAGCTCCACCGGGAATATATTCTCTTTCTTCTGCGCGCACAACCGGAACAGGAGCTTCCGGCGAAAGGCGGCTTGCCTTTCCCCAGATAAATTCATCCAGGATCAAATCCCCGATGACGAGAATCTTTGCCTTTTTAAAATTGTGAACTAGTTTTATTAAGTTATTCATCTTGCTATTTCTATACGCTACACCCTAAACGCTATACCCTACATCCTCCAGGGTATAGGGGTTAGGGTATAGGGTGTAGTTATAATTCTTCAATTATCGCACTCGCCAAAAGCGGCAGCATTATCTCATGATGGCCGATAATATAATATCCTTTACCCGTGCCTTGAGTGGGACGGTGCACGATATTCTGCTGCGGCCGGTAATGGAAAATCATATCAAAGTTTGCCGTGGTAAAATTCTTGACCTTATATCCTAAGTTTCTTGCCACGGTCAAAGCTTTTAAAAATACTTCCGGCAACATAACCGCCGAGCCGAAATTCATCAGCACTCCTCCGTCGCCTAATTTAGAAACCTCGGCGATAAAATTATGGAAATCTTTTAATGATGCCTGGCCTATTGCTGCGCCGCTGCACGACATATGCTGATGCACGATATCAGTCCCGATGGCAATATGGACGCTCACCGGCACATTATTTTTATAAGCAGCGTAAACTACGCTTAGGTCCTTAAACTTTAATCTCTTATCCTTCTCAATTGCCTTGCCCACGGATTTTCCGATTCCGGTATTGGCATGGGCAGCAGACTTAATCGCCTCATTAATAAATCGCGATGTTTCATCTGCCATGCCGAATGACCCGTCGAGGATTGCCTTATCCACGTCTTCGCTAGTCTTTCCCATAAACGCCAGTTCAAAATCATGGATGATGCAGGCGCCATTTAAGGCAATAGCAGTGATGACTTTTCTTTCAATCAAATCAATGATTACCGGGCTTAGGCCGCATTTAATTACATGCGCGCCCATCATCAGAATCACTGGTTTTTTCTTCTTTCTAGACTCAACAACGGCAGATACGACTTTACGTAAATCCTGCGCCTTTAAAACATTGGGCAAGCTCTGATAAAATTTGCGGAAGCTATTGCCTTTCTTGTAGATAGAGGCAAAATCTTCCACATTGACCTTGCTTTGCCTTCGGCCGAGTGAATAAGTCTTGATTTTTTGTAAGTTTATCTTGCTCATAGTAGTTAGAAAAACAACTTCTTTAACACAGATATTATTTTACGTCTATAGTTTATCGGTTTCGGCATCGGCCACGTATCGTAAATCGTTGTAGGTTTCGTTTGTCGTTTTTTGACGATAGACGATTAACGCTGACTTTTTTAGACGATACTCAACCGAAACCCAAACCTTTTTTAACGAAACCCTATAAATCTGTGACTATCTGTGTTCAAAAATAGCTTTCATCCGAATAACAACAAATTCTATCATAACTTGAGATTTTCGTCAACAGTTCGTATATTAATGTTGAAAGTAAAAAGTCAAAAGGAAAAAGGCAAAACCACAACTAAAAAGTCAAAAGTTCTATACTTTTTACTTTTGCCTTGTACTTTTTCCTTTTTACTTCTCACTTTTTCCTTTCCAGAGGGCGCACCTTGTTTCACAACCTCACCCCGCTAAGCGCTAGCTTGGCCGCCTCATATCCTTTATCAATCGCCTCTTTGCCGCGATAAAACTCCAGCGTATCAATATGGCCCACGTCCGGTGAGATGATGATATCCGCATCCTTGATCTGCCCTTGGGCGATTTTATTTTCCATATAATCAATCGCCTGGGTCAAAACGCTAAATATGCTGGGCGTGTCTGCATCTGTTTCATGGACGTGCGCGGGTTTTGCTGCTTGAAAACTCTCCAAAAATCCTTTTAAATTCTTCATCGGGCCGCTGGAATCCTGCGCTAACAAATCAATTTTATGATAGATATCTTCAATAATCCCGGTTTTGACTTCCGAGACATTCCCTTTCGCAGAAACTTGCGCATGTTTTGCAGCATTATCTTTTGTCCGGCTCTTTGTTTTCTTGGCAACCCGCACAGCGTTGCTGGCAATGATATAATTAGCGCCCATTTCCCTGGCTAATTTTATCGGCACAGGATTGAGGATCCCGCCGTCAACTAAAAATTTCCCCCCGATTTTAATCGGCGTAAATACCACAGGTATTGAAATACTTGCCCTTACCGCCTCAAGGACCGAGCCTTCTTTTATTACTACGCCTTCTCCGGAATCCAAATCCGTAGCCATAACCGCTAAGGGGATTCTTAAATCCTTAAACTGGGCATCGCCGATAATCGCCTTTAATAATTCCCTTACCTTTTGGCCCTGGACAAAACCTTTAAATAAAAGCGCCAGATTAAAATCAGCCAGCTCTAAAAGCCTGCGCCAGTCGGTCCTCAAGACCACCTGTTCAAACTCGACGATACTGCCGTTTTTGGCATAGCATGCGCCGACGAGTGAACCGATACTGCTTCCGGCGATAAAATCAATCGGGACTTTTCGCTCTATCAATGCCTTAATCACGCCGATATGCGCCAAGCCCTTCGCCGCGCCGCTACTTAAAACTAATCCGATTTTCTTTTTTCTGAAAAACAACATTTATAAATCCCTATCTTTCTAAATATTTTAAGTAAAAACTTAAAAGGAAAAAATAAAAAGCACAAGTCAAAATTCAAAAGTTTTGACTTTTACCTTGTGGTTTTTCCTTTTTACTTCTCACTTTTTACTTAAACTAAGTTATCAGGACCTGGTCTTGGGTTGATCCTGGAATCAGGATCGTATTTTTTGAGTAACTTCTCTATCTCTTCTACAGAAGGTGGAATCATGGGTTTCCTTCTCTTCGAAGGAGGTTCTGTTTTCATAAATTTACCATCTGGATATCTATCCTCAAGCCAGGGTTTTGCTATTCTTTTTATACTGCTTATCAGCTGTTTTTCATGTCTTATTAGTAAATTATGCAAAGCATTTACTGAATCAGTTACCAAGCATAATTCTTTACTTGATACTGTCTTCGTAAGCCTAACGGAGTGCAAAACTGTATTTCTCCAATCTTGAACAATGAGCAGACCGCATCTCGTTTTCTCTATTTCTTTTTGGTCTACGATTAAATTTAAATTGTGGCCTGTAATCATTTGATAAAAAGTAATATGTTGTTTTCTGAATAATTGATTCTTATCAATTTTCACAATATTTTCCGGAAAGATAAATTGCTTGTTGATTTGCTGTATCGAAAAACCGTTCTTTAAATAAGCGCCCTTAAGATAAAACTCCACCCCAATTCCTAAATACGCAGTTCTTAATTCATTATCAACCCACGTCCACTTGGAAGAAAAAAAGGGCTGAGGCCAAAATTTATTTTCCCCATAAGTAAAATGGTCAGATTTAAGTAACAGCTCGAACCCAACTAAGCAATAGTTCTTCCATAATCTTCTTTTGGGCGATTCTATTTCTTTATTATAAAACCATGCACTCATATTTGAATTTCCGCAATTTCCAGGGACACGTACCTATTTTCCAGAAATTCGAAGCGGCTACTATTTTTGGTCTTTATTATGCTTTGTTGCTTCATTTATTATCATATCGAAATCTTTATAGAACATTCTTAAGGCATCGATATCTTTAAATATATGTTTACCATCGTACATTAAATGACTGTTTTTTCTTTTATACACGCGATGCGGATAATGTACCTCAGTACCTCAGGACCGTTTCCATTTATCTCTTGTTCTATCATTAACTTACGCTAGAAGTGGTTAGGTTCAAGGATCTAATGCAACACTTTTATCTGTTATAATAGCTTTTATAGCAGAAGAAAGGAGTTGCTTATGATCTCGTACCAAAGGCTTAGTTTCATAGAACGAGAAGAAATCAGTCGTAA
>Ga0194125_10001199_pt1 | contig 44004 bp, 47 predicted proteins | sample TA2KigC250mmetaG_FD_148626 | JGI IMG/M metagenome (GOLD analysis project Ga0194125, IMG submission 148626) | Freshwater microbial communities from Lake Tanganyika, Tanzania - TA2015034 Kigoma Deep Cast 250m | ecosystem: Environmental > Aquatic > Freshwater > Lake | place: Tanzania: Lake...
GGGGACAATGTGGAGCTGACGATCGAGCTGATCCAGCCGATCGCGATGGAAGAGGGCGTGCGCTTCGCGATCCGCGAGGGCGGCCGCACCGTCGGCGCCGGCGTGGTCACGAAGGTCCATCAGTAACCCGAGCCGTGGCATGGGCGGCTCGCCCATGGGTGGGGTGGGGTCCAACGGCTGACACGCGCGAGCCGCGCGTGCCACCCGAACGAAACGAGGCACAGAGATGGCCGCTGCCAATCGCATCCGCATCAGGCTGAAGGCGTTCGATCACCAGCTCCTCGATCAGTCCGCGCGGAAGATCGTGGAGACGGCTTCACGCACCGGAGCGAAGGTGTGCGGCCCCGTGCCGCTGCCGACCGAAAAGAGCGTGCACTGCATCGTCAAGCCCACGGCCCTCGGCCGCAGCAGCCGCTCGATGGAGCATTTCGAGGTCCGCACCCATAAGCGGCTCATTGACATTCACGGCTCCACGGCGCGCACGGTCGATGCCCTGATGAAGCTGGACCTGCCCGGGGGCGTCGGCATCGAGATCAAGACGACGGCCAACTAGTGCCGTCTTGTCGTGCCTGCGGCTCACCAGAGCCGCGCCGTGCAGGACCGCAACGGGAGTGCTACCGAGATGGCGAAGGGAATGCTGGGCAAGAAACTGGGCATGACGCGGATCTTCAGCGACGAGGGGTACGTCGTGCCCGTGACCGTGATCGTGACCGAGCCGAACGTCGTGGTGCAGCGCAAGACGGCGGAGAAGGACGGCTACGACGCCCTGCAGCTCGGGATCGAGAAGCGCAAGCGACACCGCGTCAACAGCCCGATGACCGGCCACTTCGGGGCGGCGGGCGTCGATCCCGTGCGTTGGCTGCGCGAGGTCCGCTGCGAGGCCGACGATCCGGCCAAGCCCGGCGATGAGATTCGGGTCGAGAGCGTCTTCAAGGAAGGCCAGACGGTCAAGATCACGGGCACCACGAAGGGCAAGGGTTTCGCCGGCGGGATCAAACGACACGGCTTCCACGGCGGGAAGGCGACCCACGGCTCGAAGGTACACCGCGCGCCGCAGTCCACGGGCGCGACCGACCCGGCCCGCGTTTTCGCGGGAGTCCGAAAGCCCGGTCATATGGGGGCCGGCCGCTTCACGCTCGGGAGCGCGAAGGTCGTGAAGATCGACGTCGATCGGAACCTGCTGCTGGTGAAGGGCCCCGTGCCGGGAGCGAACGGCGGTCTGCTCATCATCACGGCGAGCTGACCGGGTGGCAGCAAGCGCGAAAGGAAGTCCCAGGATGGCTGAGGCAGCGCTCTACAACTGCAACGGGGAGAAGATCGACCAGGTCACGCTGCCCGACCAGCTGTTCGATGCGGCGCCGAACCACACGCTCGTGTACCAGGCGGCGATCCGCCTCGGCCGGGTCCGGCGCGTCGGCTCCGTCAACACCCAGCGCCGCAGCGACGTCTCGAAGACCAGCGCCAAGTGGTATCGGCAGAAGGGCACGGGTCACGCTCGCCACGGCAGCCGTTCCGCCAGCGTGTTCGTGGGCGGCAACAAGCCCCACGGGCCGCACGGGCGCAAGACGACGGACGGCCTGCCCAAGCGCGTGAGACGCCAGGCGGCCTTCGCCGTCCTGAGCGAGCGACGGCGCCAGGCGCGCCTGACGGTGGTGGACGAACTGGCGATCGAGGATTACTCCACGCGCCGGTTTCGGGAGATCCTCGACAGCCTGGAGGCCTTCGGCAAGATCCTGGTGGTCATCGGCCCGGGCGAGGACCCGGAGGAGCGCATCTACCGCAGCGGCCGGAACATCCCCGGCGTCACGATCCGCGTGGCCCCGCACCTGTCGCTGGACGACCTGCTGCACTCGGAACGAATCGTGCTGACGCGCGCGGGCCTGAACACGCTGGAGGAGGTCTGGCTGTCATGATCACCCCCGAGATGCTCGCGCAGTACCGGAAGATCATCCTTCGGCCCGTCGTGACCGAGAAGAGCATGGCGCAGGCCGAGGGCGCCAAGACCGGCACCAAGAAGGGCAGCAAGTACACCTTCGAGGTCGATCCGCAGGCCAACAAGACCGAGATTCGCCGGGCGGTCGAGGCGCTCTGGAGCGTCCGCGTCGTCGGCGTCAACACAATGACCGTGCGGGGCAAGGAGCGGCGCCACAGCTACCGCCACCGCATTGGCAAGACGGCGCAGCGGAAGAAGGCCATCGTCACGCTCGCCCAGGGACAGACCATCGACGTGCTGGCCGGCGGGTAAGCAGTCCGTGAGGGTGGAGCGCCCGTCGTCCGTGACGGAGCAAGGTGACCAACGATGCCTGTAAAGAGCAAGGTGAAGCCGACATCGCCCGGGCGACGGCGCTACCGGCCGCTCGATACGAGTGAGCTGACGAAGAAGGCCCCGGAGAAGACGCTCACGAGGCGCCGCAAGGTGCACGCGGGCCGTAACAACACGGGTAGCATCACCGTGCGTCACCGCGGCGGCGGCGTGCCGCGCCTCTACCGGCAGATCGACTTCAAGCGCCAGCGCGACGGCGTGGCCGCGACGGTCTCGGCCGTCGAGTACGACCCGAACCGCTCCGCGCACATCGCGCTGCTGCACTACGCCGACGGCACGAAATCCTACATCCTGGCGCCCCAGGGCCTCAAGGCCGGCGCCAAGATCCTCTCCGGCGAGCGCGTCCCGGTCCGTCCGGGCAACTGCATGCCGCTGGAGAGCATCCCGGTGGGGACGACGGTCCACTGCGTCGAGCTGCAGCCGTCCAAGGGCGCTCAGCTCGCCCGCAGCGCAGGCACCTCGGCGCAGATCGTGGCGAAGGAAGGCAAGTACGCGACGCTGAGACTGCCCTCCGGCGAGATGCGCCTGGTGTTCCACAAGTGCCGCGCCACGGTCGGCACGGTCGGGAACGAGGAGCACCTGAATGTGGACGCAGGCAAGGCCGGCCGGAAGCGCAAGCAGGGCTGGCGCCCGACGGTTCGCGGCACGGTCATGAACCCGGTGGACCATCCGCACGGCGGCGGCGAGGGCAAGGCGCCGGTGGGCCGCCCGGGCCCCGTCAGCCCCTGGGGCAAGCCGACGCTCGGCAAGCGCACCCGGGTCAAGAAGCCTAGCGACAAGCAGATTCTGCGTCGCCGGTACGCGTAAGCTGGTCACCCGGAGCGCGGACATCTTGTCCGCACGTCGTGAGGTCAGCAGACGGAGGACATGGGATGCCCAGGTCAATCAAGAAGGGCCCGTACGTGTGCGAGAAGCTGATGAAGAAGATCGGCCGGCTGAACGCGGACAACCGCCGGCAGGTGGTCCGCACCTGGTCGCGGCGTTCGACGATCACGCCGGAGATGGTCGGCCACACGATCGCCGTGCATGACGGCCGGCGGCACATCCCGGTGCTGATCACCGAGAACATGGTCGGCCACAAGCTCGGCGAGTTCTCGCCCACGCGTACGTATCGCGGCATGAGCGGCAGCCGGACCGAGCGCACCACGAGGGTGGCTCGCGCGTAGTCGGGGCGCAAGCCCCTCCTGCCCAGGCAGGGCCCAAGGAGTCGTCGATCATGGAAGTCCGATCCGTCGCCCGTTTCGTCAGATGTGGACCGCAGAAGGTGCGGCGCTATGCTGCGCTGATCCGCGGTCGCGGAGTGGACGAAGCCCGCGCCATCCTGACGGTCCACCCCAGCCCGGCCGCGGCCGTGTTGGGCAAGGTCCTGAAGTCGGCCGCCGCCAACGCCGAGAACAACTTCGACCTGGAGCCTGAGGCGCTCACCGTCAAGACCGCGATGGTGGACGACGGTGTGACGATGCCGCGCGTGCGCTACCGGGCGCGTGGCCGCGTAGACCGCATCAAGAAGCGTACGTGCCATATCACGGTCATCCTGACCGATGGAGAAGAGGAGTAGGCTCGGGGCAGGCCGCCTGAGCCATCCGCGAAGCGAGGGCATTCGGCATGGGACAGAAGGTCCACCCGTACGGCTTCCGACTGGGCATCATCCGCCCGTGGCTGAGCAAGTGGTTCGCCGAGGACACGCGCTACCGTCAGCAGCTCATCGAGGACGTCCGCATCCGCAAGCTGGTGCGCGACCGTCTGCGCAACGCCTCGGTCAGCCAGATCTCCATCGAGCGCACGGCGGACACGGTGACGGTCGTCGTCCGCACCGCGAAGCCGGGGGTCGTCATCGGGCGGTCGGGAGCCGGCGTGGATCGTCTCAACAAGGACATTCAGCAGGCCGTCGGTCGCAAGGTGCACCTGACGGTGGAGGAGGTCAAGCGCCCGGAGGTCGATGCACAGCTCGTCGCCGACAGTATCGCCCACCAGATCGAGCGCCGGATCAGCTTCCGCCGCGCCATGCGCCAGGCCCTGCAGCGCACGATGAAGGCGGGCGGGCAGGGGATGAAGGTGAAGATCAGCGGTCGCCTGGGCGGGGCTGAGATCGCCCATTCCGAGGCGGCGAAGAGCCCGACCGGCCGCGTGCCGCTGCACACCCTGCGCGCCGACGTGGACTACGGCCTCTCCCAGGCGAAGACGAACCAGGGCAACATCGGCGTGAAGGTCTGGATCTACAAGGGCGACATCATGCCCGACCGGCGCCGCCGGGAGTTCGAGCAGGCCCGCGAGCGGGTCGAGACCCCGGGCATCGCGCCGCGCCGCGAGGCGGCCGAGGAGGCTGCGGCGCCCGTGGAGGAGCCAGTGGCGGAGGTCGAGGTCGCCGAGGTGCCGACAGAGCCCGTGGCCGAGCCGGTCGTTGTGCCGGAGCCGGATGTCGCGGTTGAGCCGCCGGCTGAGCCCGAAGCCGTCGTCGAAGAGCCGGCGGTTGCCGAGACTCCCGAGGAGGGAGACAACCCGGATGTTGATGCCTAAGCGAACCAAGTTCCGCCGTCAGCACCGAGGCCGCATGCGCGGCAAGCCCGATCGCGGCGCGCGCCTGGCCTTCGGCGATTACGCGCTCCAGGCCCTCGAGCCCTGCTGGCTGAGCAGTCGGCAGATTGAGGCGGCCCGTGTCGCCATGACCCGCCATGCCCGGCGCGGCGGCAAGGTCTGGATCCGCGTCTTCCCTGACAAGCCCGTCACCAAGAAGCCCGCCGAGACGCGCATGGGCAAGGGCAAGGGGGCCCCGGAGTTCTGGGTGGCGGTCATCAAGACGGGCCGGGTGCTGTTTGAGATGAGCGGCGTCGGCGACGACGTGGCACGCGAGGCGATGCGGTTGGCGGCCATGAAGCTCCCGATCAAGACGCGCATCGTGTCGCGGGAGGAGATGACCCATGCCTGATGACAGCAAGACCTCCAGTGAGTTCATCGAGCGCCTGCGCACGTTCAGCGACCACGAGTTGGTGGAGCGGCTGAACCACGTCTCCGAGAGCCTCTTCAACCTGCGCTTCCGCCTGTCGTCGGGGCAGGTCGAAGACCCGAAGCGGATCCGCAAGTACCGCAAGGCCATCGCCCGGATCAAGACGATCCAACGCGAGAGGCAGCTCGGAATCAGCCGCTGACGGGCGACAACGGGCTGACAGATAGGGAAGGTTGGACCAATGGCCACAGCAGCGAGGGGCACGCGCAAGACCAAAGAGGGCGTCGTCGTCAGCGCCAAGATGGACAAGACCGTCGTCGTGCGCGTCGAGCGTCTGACGCGCCACCCGGTCTACAAGAGGGTCCTGCGGCGCAGCGCGACGTTCAAGGCCCACGATGACACGAACGACTGCCATGAGGGCGACCGGGTGGTCATCACGGAGTGCCGGCCCCTCAGCAAGGACAAGTCGTGGCGCGTTACGCAGGTCGTGTCGCGAGCGCGGTAGGACAGTGTGCAGTGCCCGCCGGCGACACCGGCGGGTGTGGCGTGAGATCGCAGGAGGCAGTCCCGGATGTCCAGCTATCGTACGGACCAGATCCGCAATGTGGCGATCATCTCGCACAGCGGAGCCGGCAAGACCACGCTCAACGAGGCCTTGCTGTTCTGCGCGGGCGCGGTCACACGCCTGGGCCGCGTGGATGACGGCAATGCTGTGGGGGACTACGAGCCGGAAGAGGTCGAGCGCAAGATCACCATCGTGCCCGCCCTCTGCCACTGCGAGTGGAAGAACGCCAAGGTCAACCTGATCGACACGCCGGGCTACGCCGACTTCATCGCCGATGTCATCTTCTCCCTGTGGGTCGCCGAGGGCGCGCTGCTGGTGGTGGACGGCGTGGCGGGCGTTGAGGTGCACACGGAGAAAGTGTTCGCGACCGCCAGGGCGATGGGCAAAGCGATGATCGCCGTCGTGAACAAGATGGACAAGCCGAACGCCGACTTCGCTCAGGCCGTGGCCAGCATGGGTCAGCGTCTGATGGGCGCCAAGGCCGTCCCCACCCACCTGCCGATCGGACAGGCCGATGGCTTCCGGGGCGTGGTTGACCTGCTGGCAAACAAGGCCATCGTCGGCGTGGGCAAGGAGGCCAAGGAGCAGGACGTGCCGGGCGACATGGCGGAGGCGGTTGAGGAAGCGCGGACAGCGCTCATCGAGGAGATCGCCTCCAGCGATGACGAGTTGATGGAGCGCTACCTGGAGGAGCAGGAGATCTCAGCCGAGGAGCTGCGAGCGGCTCTCGGCAAGGCGATCCTCGCCGGAGAGCTCCTCCCGGTCCTGCCCACGGCGGCGTACAGCTGCGAAGGCGTGAGCGCGCTGCTGGACCTCATCGTCGGCGCTCTGCCCTCCCCGGCCGGTCGGGAGTGGGAGGCGACCGATGCCGCCGGCAACGAGATCACCCGCGTCTGCGATGCCGCCGAGCCCGGAGCCGCGGTCATCTTCAAGACGGTCAGCGACCCCTACGTGGGGCGGATCAGCTACCTGCGAGCCATCTCCGGCGTCCTGGCCGCAGACGGAATCGTCACCTGCGCCAACACGGGCGAGCGCGAGAAGCTCGCCGGGCTCTCGTTCACGCAGGGCAAGGAAGCGAAGGGCGCACCTGAGCTGGTCGCCGGCGATCTGGGCTGCGTCACCAAGCTGAGCAGCGCGCTGACCTGTCACGTGCTGTGTGACCCGAAGTCGCTGATCCAACTCAAGCTGCCTGGGTTGCCGGAAGCGATGTACTCCGCGAGCGCCAAGGCCGCCGCGAAGGCCGACGAGGACAAGCTGTCCATCGCGATGAGCCGCTACGCCGAGGAAGACATCAGCTTCCGCGCCGAGCGCAACCCGGAAACCGGCGAGATGGTCATCAGCGGCATGGGCGCCATGCACCTGCAGATCGCCGTCGAGCGGATCAAGCGGAAGTTCGGCGCGGAGATCGAGCTTGGGACGCCCAAGATCCCGTATCGCGAGACCTTCAAGACCGCGATCCGGGTCCAGGGCCGCCACAAGAAGCAGACCGGCGGGCGTGGGCAGTTCGGGGACGTTTGGATTCGCGTAGAACCGCAGGAGCGCGGCGCGGGCGTCGAGTTCGTGGACGAAGTGAAGGGCGGCTCGGTCCCCCGCAACTTCATCCCGGCGGTGGAGAAGGGCGTTCGCGAGGCCACGGGGCGGGGTTCGATCGCGGGGTTCCCGGTCGTGGATATCCGCATCATCCTCGACGACGGCAGCTCGCACTCTGTGGACTCGTCCGACATCGCCTTCCGGACCGCGGGTCGCATTGCCTTCGACAACGCGATGGCGCAGGCCCAGATGGTCATGCTGGAGCCGATCGTAGAGGTGCAGGTCATCACGCCCGAGGAGCAGGTGGGCGACGTGATGTCCGACCTGAACGGGAGGCGGGGGAGAGTCCTGGGGATGGAGCCGCGCGGGACCGTGACCGTGGTGAGCGCGCACGTGCCGCTGGGCGAGTTGAGCACGTTCGAGGCCGACCTGCGCTCCATGACGCAGGGGCGCGCCTCCTACTCGCAGCGCTTCAGTCACTATGAGGAGCTGCCCGGGCACCTGGCCGAGCGTCTCGCGGCCCAGGCCAAGGAAGAGCCGGAGGAATAGCGCGTCTCGGCGCAGGCCGGGCGAGCGGGAGTTGACCCAGATGATCCAGCCACTCACGCGACTCAAGGTCACGGACAACAGCGGCGTCCAGGAGATCATGTGCATCAAGGTGATGGGCCGCGGGGTAACGCGCATTGGCGCCCTGGGCGACGAGATCGTCGCCTCGGCCAAGCGCGTCGCGCCCAACAGCGCCATCACCAAGGGGAGCGTCGTTCGCGCGGTGATCGTGCGGACGCGGGACACGGTAACGCGCCCGGATGGCTCCTCGATCCGCTTCGACGACAACGCGGCCGTCATCATCAACGCCCAGAAGGAACCGGTGTGCACGCGCGTGTTTGGGCCGGTGGCCCGCGAGCTGCGGCAGCGCGCCCACATGAAGATCATCTCACTGGCGCCTGAGGTCCTCTGAGCGAGGACGGCGCTGTCCGGCCGAAGAGGGAGTCCGGTCATGCCAACCATCAAGCTGGGCATCAAGAAGGGCGATCAAGTTCAGGTCATCTCGGGCAAGGATCGCTCCAAGCGCGGGCGGATCCGCCGCGGTCGCGTGCTGCAGGTCCGTCCGGACGTGGGCCGCGTGATCGTGGACGGCGTCAACATCCAGAAGAAGGCGCAGCGCCAGTCCCAGAAGATCCGTCAGGGCGGCGTCATCGAGAAGCCCGGCCCGATCCACATCTCCAACGTGATGCTGGTCTGCCCCAACTGCGCCAGCCCGACTCACCCGCTGCGCCACCGCCGCGATGACGGGCGCCGGGTACGGGTGTGCCGCAAGTGCAAGAAGGACATCGACACGGACTAGGACGTCGTCGGCAAGCCGGAGGACAGGCATTCCTGCCTGTCCTGAGTAGACGGCACCGGCCACTGGCCGAGGATAGGAAGAGCAGCGATGGCAGCTGAAACCCCGCCGACCCAACCCGCGCCGCGGCTGAAGTCCCGCTATGAGGGGGACATTCGGCCCGCGCTGATGGACCGGTTCGGCTACACGAACATCTGGGAAGTCCCGCGCCTGGTGAAGGTCTCCGTGAACATGGGCGTGTCGGACGGCAAAGAGGACATCAAGAACCTCGAGCAGGCCATCAAGGAGCTGGCGATGATCATCGGCCAGCGTGCCTGCATCCGGCGTGCCCGCAAGTCGATCGCCGCGTTCGGACTGCGCGCCGGCATGGCGGTGGGCTGCAAGGCCACGTTGCGCGGCGTTCGCATGTACGAGTTCGTGGACCGCCTGTTCAACGTCTGCCTGCCCCGTATCCGCGACTTCCGGGGGCTGTCGCCGCACGCCTTCGACGGACGCGGGAGCTACACCATCGGCATCAAGGATCATCTGATCTTCCCCGAACTCGGCTACGACGACGTCGCCAAGACCCGTGGGATGGACATCACGATCGTGACGACGGCGAAGACCGACGAGGAAGCGGCGGCCCTGCTCCGCGAGATGGGGCTGCCCCTGGCAGCCGCCTGAGCCCGCGCGGCCAGGCGTAGGAGGCGCGTTTGATGGCCAAGAAATCGTGGATTGCGAAGTGGAAGCGGCCGCAGAAGTTCCGGGTCCGCACCTACAACCGGTGTCACATCTGCGGCCGGTCACGCGCGTACATGCGCCGCTTCGGCATGTGCCGTATCTGCTTCCGCGAGCACGCGCACCGGGGCGAGATCCCCGGCGTGACGAAGTCCAGCTGGTGAATAGAGACGGCCGGCCGAGGGGAGTGCCCAGGTCAGGGTCGCTCGGTCGGGCCGACGGTGGTTCAGTGCCTTACAGGAGGGGTCTGATGGCTGCTATAACCGACCCAATCGCCGACATGCTCACTCGACTGCGCAATGCGAACGCAGCGAGGCACGCGAACGTCGAGATCCCGGCCTCCAAGATCAAGGTCGAGATCGCGAAGATCCTCCATGAAGAGGGCTTCATCCGCGGCTTCCAGCTTGTCGGCAAGGGCAAGACGCTGCGGATTCGACTCAAGTACACCGCCGACCGGCACCCGGTGCTCAACGGCCTGAAGCGCGTCAGTCGGCCGGGCTCGCGCGTCTACGTCGGCCGCGAGGACCTGCCGCGCGTGCTCGGAGGCCTCGGCGTTGCCATCGTCTCTACCAGCTCGGGCGTGATGACGGCCGCCAAGGCGCGCAAGGCGGGCGACCGGGGCGTGGGCGGCGAGGTGCTCGCCTACGTCTGGTAGTTCGGACGCGAGAAACGAAGGAGCAGGACCATGTCGCGCATAGGTCTATCGCCCATCCCGCTACCCAAAGGTGTGACCGTCCGGGTGGACGAGGACAACGTCGTCTTCTGCCAGGGCCCCAAGGGCCCTGAGCTGAGTCGCCGGATTCACCCGGAGATGAAGCTGGAGATCGGCGCTGACCGGATCCTCGTCACCCGGCCGTCCGACCAGAAGCGCCACAAGGCCCTCCACGGCCTGACCCGATCGCTCGTCGCGAACATGGTCACGGGCGTAACCGAGGGGTTCGAGAAGCGCCTGGAAGTCTTCGGCCTGGGCTATCGTGTGGAGTTGGACGGAAAGACGCTCGTGCTGCAGGTAGGCTACTCGCACCCGTGCCGTCTGCCGATCCCGGCCGACCTCGAGGTGCAGGTCGAACAGAACCGGGTGACCGTCCGCGGCGCCGACAAGGAACGCGTCGGGCAGTTCGCGGCCAACATCCGCAAGCTGCGCAAGATGTCGGTCTACCGTCCGCGCGGCAGCGATCTGCGCGGCATCCGTTACGTCGGCGAGACGATCCGCTTCAAGGCGGGCAAGGCCGGCAAGGTCGGCGGCTAGCGCCTTGGGGGGACGATGTAGGGGCGCGATTCATCGCGCCCGTCGGAAGTCGTAGGGCGCCTGAGCGCCCTGGTTGCGGAGAGTTGAGATGAGCTTCGAGATCAACCGCCGAGAGGCCAGACGACGACGGCAGGTATCGGGACGGCGCAAGGTTCGCGGCACGTCCGAGCGTCCGCGGCTGTGCGTCTTCCGGTCCGCCCGGCACATCTACCTGCAGGTCATCGACGACGACGCGGGCCGAACCTTGGTGTCGGCCTCGACGATGGAGCCCGCGATCCGCCAGAGCGTCGCGTCTCCGGCCACTATCGCGGCGGCGACGGCGGTCGGGAAGCTGATCGCCGAGCGCGCGAAGGCCGCCGACGTCGCGCAGGTCGTCTTCGACCGGGCCGGTTTCCCGTACCACGGCCGAGTGAAGGCTGTGGCGGAGGCCGCACGCGAGGGCGGACTGGACTTCTAGCCCAGGACGGAAAACCGAACGTACCCGAACCACTGCCCCCGGTCGCGCGTATACGTCGTGGAGGCGACCGCCGGAGGCGGAAGGTGTGCGAAGGATGACCCGCAAAGAGGGCGCGCTTCACATCACACTCACCAAGAGCCTGATCGGTAGCTGCCCGAAGGTCCGCAAGACCGCCGCCGCGTTGGGGTTGGCGCGGGTCGGTCAGACGGTCGTTCGGCCGGCCAACGACTCGGTCCGCGGCATGACCCGCACCATCAACCATCTCGTGAAGGTGGACGAGGGCTGACGGTACCCGGCCTGCGTCGATCCTGCTGGGGAGTACAAGCGATGAACCTGGGAGCCATCAAGAGACCGCCGGGAACGCGCAAGCAGCGCAAGCGGGTCGGGCGCGGCGAGGGCAGCGGCTGGGGCAAGACCTGCGGCAAGGGCCAGAAGGGCCAGAACTACCGGGAGCAGGTCAACCCCCGCATGGAGGGCGGACAGAACCCCCTCTACCGCCGACTGCCCCACATGCGCGGCAAGACCAACCGCGCCATGAACATCGGCATGTTCCGCAAGGACTTCGCGATCGTCAACGTCGCGCAGCTCGACCGCTTCGAGGCCAACACGGAGGTCACGCCGGAGCTGCTCCGGGACGCCGGCCTCGTGAAGCAGGTGCGCGACGGGATCAAGATCCTCGGTAACGGCGAAGTCACGAAGCCCTTGAACGTCACCGTGCACGCCGTCAGCGAATCGGCGCGACAGAAGATCGAGGCCGCCGGCGGAACGGTTCGGGTGGGCAGCTGATGAAGGAACGTCTCGCCAACCTGGCTCAGGCACTCAGGCTCCCCGACGTACGGAAGCGCCTCCTGTTCGTAATGGCGGCCTTTGCCGTCTACGTCGCCTGCGCCCACGTGCCGCTGCCGGGCATCGACAAGGAAGCGCTGGAGAACTTCTTCCGCGGCTCCGGCATGGGCTTCGCGAACATGCTCAACAAGTTCGCGGGCGGGTCGCTGCAGCGGTTCTCGGTCCTGGCTCTCGGAATCATGCCCTACATCAACGCCTCGATCATCTTCCAGCTCCTGGGCATCGCCGTGCCCGCCCTCGAGGAGCTGCAGAAAGAGGGCGAGTACGGGAAGAAGAAGATCGCGCAGTGGACCAAGTACCTCACGGTCGCCCTCGCGCTGATGCAGGCGGGCGGCGTGATTGCGATGTTCCAGAGCCAGGGGATCTTCATCGGCGGGTTCGCCATTCGGATCTTCGACATCGTGATGATGACCGCCGGGTGCATGTTCCTCTACTGGCTGGGTGAGCAGATCACGGACAAGGGCATTGGGCAGGGCATCTCGCTGCTCATCTTCGTCGGCATCATGACCTCCATGCCCGAGGACGTCGCCCTGACCATCCAGCTGTGGAAGGGCGGCCAGATCCAGATCCTGAACATCCTGTTCCTGATGGCCATCTTCCTGGCGGTCATCTACCTGGTGGTCATGGTTCAGCAGGCCCAGCGCAAGATTCCCGTTCAGTACGCCAAGCGCGTCCGGGGCCATCGTGTCTACGGCGGCACCTCCAGCTTCCTGCCGCTCCGCGTGAACGCCGCCGGTGTCATCCCGATCATCTTCGCGGTCTCGATCCTGATGTTCCCGGGCACGATCATCCAGTTCCTCCGCTCGGAGAAGATCGTCGGGGCCATCGCCAGCACGGGGATTCCCGAGGCGAGCGTCTGGAACGTCTTCTTCTACATTCAGATGTGGTCGGAGCCGGGTCGGAGCGTTGTGGCCTCGATCCTGTACTTCCTGCTGGTCATCGTGTTCACGTACTTCTACACCACCGTGACCTTCAACCCGGAGCGGATCGCCGAGGACCTGCAGAAGAACGGCGGCTCCGTACCGGGCATCCGCCCGGGCCACGCGACGCGCGATCACCTGGACCGCATTCTGTACCGCATCACGCTCGCCGGCGCCATCTTCCTGGGGTTCATCGCCGTCATCCAGTACTACGTGGGGCCCATCACGAAGGTCACGACCTTCAGCCTGGTCGGCGGCACGTCGCTGCTGATCGTGGTCGGCGTGGCGCTGGACACCATGCAACAGATCGAAGCCCAGTTGCTCATGCGTGAGTACAAGGGCTTCCTGGACTGAGCCGTCCGCGGGAACCGGTACCGCGGGGAGGCGGCCGTGACGCCGAGCGACATCATCCTGCTGGGGGCGCCGGGCGCCGGCAAAGGCACGCAGGCCAAGCTGCTCGCCGGTGACCTGCAGATCCTGCACATCTCAACCGGCGACATCCTGCGCGCCGCGGTCGCGGCTGGAACCTCGTTGGGCAAGGCCGCCCAGGCTTACATGGATCGCGGAGACCTCGTGCCGGATGACCTGATGGTGGACCTGGTCGCCGAGCGCCTGCAGCATGAGGACTGTGCGAAGGGAGTCCTGCTGGACGGCTTCCCGCGGACCGTGGCACAGGCCCAGGCGCTCACGAGGGTGATGGCGGAGGCGGGGCGCGGCGAGCCGGCCGCCCTTGCGATCGAAGTGCCGGAAGACGAGTTGGTGCGCCGCCTGTCGGCACGCCGGACCTGCCGGGGGTGCGGGGAGACGTTCCCAGTCGAGGCGCTACCGGCGAATGGGGCGTGCCCGAAGTGCGGGGGGGAAACGTACCAACGCGTGGATGACGCGCCGGAGGCGGTAGGACAGCGCCTGAGAGTCTACGCCGCACAGACGGCGCCGGTGCTGGAGTACTACCGGGAGCGCGGCAGCCTCCTGTCCGTGGAGGGGGTCGGATCGGTGGAGGAGATTGCCGGGCGGGCGCTGGCGGCGCTCAAGGGGCGGAGGGCGGGCTGATGGCCCGCAAGGGCGGCGGCCGGCAGCCGACGTGCAAGTCCAGGGCCGAGCTGCAGGCGATGCGCGAGGCCGGGGGAATCCTGGCAGGCGCGCTCGACGCGCTGGAGGGGCTGCTTCGGCCGGGAGTCACGACGGCCGAGCTGGACCGGTCTACCGAGGAGTACATCCGGGCTCACGGCGCGACCCCGTCCTTCAAGGGTCTATACGGGTACCCGGCGACGATCTGCTGTGCGCCGAATGATGTGGTCGTTCACGGGATTCCGGACACGACGACCGTGCTGCGCGAGGGAGACATCCTCGGGATCGACGTGGGCGCCGAGGTTCGCGGAATGCACGCGGACCTGACCCGGACCTTCGCGATCGGCGAAGTGAGCGAGCGTGCGAAGCGGCTGATGGAGAAGACCAAGGAGGCGCTGGCGGCGGGGATCGCCCAGGCCGTGGAGGGCGCGAAGGTCCAGGACATCAGCCGGACCATCCAGGAGATCGTGGAGGGGGCGGGCTACTCGGTCATCCGGGACCTGACGGGGCACGGAATCGGGCGCCGTTTCCATGAGCCCCCGTCGATCCCCAACTTCGTGGCGCTCTCGCAGTTCCCCGAGGACTACGGGGTGCGGTTGCGCCGGGGGATGACGCTGGCGATCGAGCCGATGGTCGCGGAGGGCGCCTTTCGGATCGTCCGCGACCCCGACCGCTGGACATATCGAACGGCCGATGGTAAGCTATCGGCTCATTTCGAACATACGGTGGAGGTCACGCGTGGCGCGCCCCGCATTCTGACGTTGCCGGCCGGACCCGGGCGTGACTGCGAGCCAAGGCCCGAAGGGAGTGGAGCAGCCGGAAACGGCGGTTATGGCTCCTAAAGGAAGACCACCCAAGAAACGCAAGCCGCCCAAGCCGCAGCCCGAAGAGCCGCAGCGGGAGAAGGCCATCCGCGCGCAGGGCGTGGTTGTCGAGAAGCTGCCCAGCGCGATGTTCCGCGTGGAGGTCCAGCGCGAGGATGGCGGAGCGCCCCATGAGGTCCTGGCTCACGTCTCCGGCAAGATCCGGATGCGCTGGATCCGCATCATGGCGGGCGACCGGGTGACGTTGGAACTGAGCCCCTACGACCTCACCCGGGGGCGAATCGTCTGGCTGCACAAATAGCCGGCCCAGGCGGCGCAACCGTTGGCCCCAATCGGTTCTCCGGGGGGTCATGCGCCGTAGTGGTGCCGTTGTCAGCGGAGGTGTCGTCGTGAAAGTCAGAGCGTCGGTCAAGAAGCGCTGCATGAACTGCAAGATCGTGCGCCGCAGAGGCGTCGTGCGCGTCATCTGCAAGGAGCCTCGCCACAAGCAGCGTCAGGGCTGAGGCCCGCCCGTCGCACGGAGGAGTCGATCCATGCCCAGAATCGCCGGTATAGACCTGCCGCGGGAGAAGCGCGCCGAGATTGCCCTGACATACATCTACGGCATCGGCGTGTCGCGCTCCCAGGAGATCCTCGTCAAAGCGGGGGTGAGCCCCGACACGCGCATTCGCGACATGACCGAGGATGAGGCGGCGCGCATCAACGACATCATCCAGCGCGAGTACGTGGTCGAGGGAGACCTGCGGCGCGAGGTGCAGTCCAACATCAAGCGCCTGATCGAGATCGGCACGTATCGAGGCATGCGCCATCGCCGCGGCCTGCCGGTCCGGGGCCAGCGTACCCGCACCAATGCCCGCACCCGCAAGGGGCGCGCCAAGACCGTCGCCGGGAAGAAGCGCGCGCTGCGTAAGACGTAGTGATGCAGCGCAGGCTTCCAGCCTGCGAGACTGGTAATAGACGCCAACGGAGCCAGTGCAATGCCAAAGCCTGCCGCCGGCAGCAAGCCGCGCAAGCGCGAGAAGCGCACGCTGGTCTACGGCCACGTGCATGTGAAGTCGACCTTCAACAACACGATCGTGTCGATCACGGACCCCGACGGGAACGTGGTCGCCTGGGCCAGCGCCGGCACCGCCGGCTTCAAAGGTACGCGCAAGAGCACGCCCTTCGCCGCGCAGATGGCGGCCGACAGCGTCGCCCAGCGCGCCAAGGAGATGGGCCTGCGCAAGGTCGATGTGTTCGTCAAGGGACCGGGCTCGGGTCGCGAGGCGGCGATTCGCGCGCTGCAGACCGCCGGCCTGGAGGTCGGCAGCATCAAGGACGTCACACCCATCCCGCACAACGGCTGTCGGCCGCCCAAGCGGCGCCGCGTCTAGGCGGGACCGCGCCGCACCGCGCATCCCGGGCAGACCCCACGGGCTCCCCGGTTCGGAGGAGAAGGATGGCACGCTACACTCAGGCGGTTTGCAGGCTCTGCCGCCGCGAAGCACAGAAACTGTACCTCAAAGGCTCCCGCTGCTACGGGCCCAAGTGCGCGTGGGAGAAGCGCCAGACGCCTCCCGGCGCGGGTTCGGGCGGAACGCAGGGCGGCAAGAAGGGCCGGATCATCAAGCCTTCCGACTACGCCCTGCAGCTCCGCGCCAAGCAGAAGTGCCGCCGGATCTATGGGGTCCTGGAGACCCAGTTCCGGCGCTACGTCCGCGAGGCCCAGCGCGAGCGCGGCGTCACGGGCGAAGCCCTGCTCCAGCACCTGGAGCGCCGGCTGGACAACGTGGTCTACCGCGCCGGTCTCGCGCCGAGCCGTTCGGCCGCGCGCCAAGCCGTCCGCCACCGGCACGTCGCGGTGAACGGGCGCGTGGTGGACATTCCCTCCTTCTCCGTCCGCGAGGGCGACGTGGTTGAGGTGCGCGAGCGCAGCCGCCCCAAGAAGCCCTTCGCGCTGGCCAAGGAGTCCGGCGGCGGCGCTCAGGTTCCGCAGTGGCTGGATGTGGACTGGAGCCAGTTCCGGGTCGCTGTCAAGGGCGTGCCGACGCGCGAGCAGATCGACTCGGACGTGAACGAGGCGCTGATCGTCGAGTACTACGCGAGGTAAGGCGGACGCCGCCAAGGCGGAACAGGCTTGAGGCCTCGCCCCCATCGCGGGGGCAGAGATGCGAGGAGACGTGGATATGCTAGAAGCGCTGAAGCCCGCCATCCACCCGCTGCAGGTGACCGACACCTACGGCAAGTTCACCGCCGAACCCCTCGAGCGGGGTTTCGGGCACACGCTGGGGAACGCGTTCCGCCGCGTGCTGATGTCACACATCCCCGGCGCGGCGGTCACTGCAGTGCGCATCGAGGGCGCGCGGCACGAGTTCACCACACTGCCCGGCGTGTATGAGGATACCACCGAGATCATCCTCAACATCAAGGAACTGGCGATCCGGATGCACGACGAGGAGGGCGAGGCGGGGGATGAGCGCCGGGTCATGCGGCTGGACGCGCAGGGCGAGGGCGACGTGACGGGTGAGCACATCACGTGCCCGGCGGGCGTGGAGATCGTCAACCCCCATCTCGTCATCGCCCGCCTGACCGACCCGAAGGCCAGCCTGTCGATCGAGATGTGGGTGGAGCGCGGGAGGGGCTACCTGCCGATCGAGGACCGCGACCGCGAGAAGCGGGCCGCCGACATGATCCCGGTGGATGCGACCTTCTCGCCCGTGACCCGCGTCAACTACCGCGTCGAGCCCACGCGTCTCGGGCACCGCACCGACCTGGACCGGCTGGTCCTGGAGGTCTGGGGCGACGGCACGATGGAGCCGAAGGTCGCCGTGGCCAAGGCCGCCGACCTGCTGCTGGAGTACGTCAGCATCTTCACCGAGAAACGCTTGGTCGAGGCCGTGCCCGAAGAGGCGCCGAGCGCCGAGCCTGAGGTCGCCGGCCTCTTGCAGGCGCCCATCGAGAACCTCGACTTCTCCGTGCGCACGTACAACTGCCTGAAGAAGGAGAGGATCGACACGCTCGCCATCCTCATCGAGCAGACCGAGGAAGACCTCCTGTCGATCCGCAACTTCGGCAAGCGCTCGCTGCAGGAGGTCATCGACAAGCTCGCCGACATGGAGCTGTCACTGAAGCAGGCGCCGGGGGCGGTCCAGGAGTTCGGCGCCGGCGAGATGGCCCTCGGCGATACCGAGGAGTAGGCCTCCGGCCGGTCCCCGTGACGGCCCGAGTGAGGAGTCCACGATGCGTCATCGCAAAGACTACCGGAAGCTGAACCGCGCCACCGATCAGAGGCTGGCGCTCCTGAGAGGTCTGGTCGCGTCGCTGTTCCGGCACGACAAGATCGTCACGACGGTCCAGAAGGCCAAAGAGGCGCGGCGTCTCGCCGACAAGCTGATCCACCTGGCCTGTCGCCAACACGGGCAACTGGCCGCGCGCCGACAGGTCCTGCGCTACGTGAGCGACCAGGACCTCGTGCAGCACCTGTTCACCGAGATCGCGCCGCGCTTCGCCGGCCGCCCCGGCGGCTACACGCGCGTGCTGCGCGCCGGGCAGCGGCGCGGCGATGGGGCCGAGATGGCCGTGTTGGAGCTGGCGGCGGACTGACGCCGTTGGGGGCCCTCGGGGCCCGGGCTGTCCATGCGGAAGCTCAAGCTGACGGTCCAGTATGACGGAACGGACTTCGCGGGCTTCCAGCGCCAGCCGGACGTGCCGACGGTCCAGAGAGTGCTCGAAGAGGCGATCGGGCGCTGCCTCGGGCATCCCGTGAGCCTCACCGCCGCGAGTCGCACGGATGCGGGGGTGCACGCGCTGGGGCAGGTCGTGGCGGTCGAGACGGAGCGGCCGATTCCGGTGGAGGCGGCGCCGGTGGCGTTCACGGCGGCGTTGCCGGCGAGCGTCGCGGTCGTCGAGGCTGAGGAGGTCGATCCGGGCTTCCACCCGCGCTTCGCGGCGAAGTGGAAGCAGTATGTCTACCGGATCGTCTCCCGGCCGGTGCGGTCGCCGATCCTGGGCCGCTTCGCGTGGTGTCTGCCGCACGAGCTGTCCGTCGAGATGATGGCCGCGGCTGCTGAGCACATCAAGGGGCGTTATGACTTCCGCAGCTTCTGCGCGGGGGGCGCCCCGGTCGAGGACTTCGTGCGTGAGGTGACGCGGCTCGACCTCTCGCGCGACGGCGACGTGATCGAGTGTCGGATCGAGGCGGACGGCTTCCTGTACAGGATGGTGCGGAACATCGTGGGGACGCTGGTGGAGGTGGGCCGCGACCGGCTGGCTCCGGAAGAGGTGGGGACGATCCTCGCCGCCCGGGACCGCACCCGCGCCGGACCCACCGCCCCGCCGCAGGGGCTCTGCCTGGTGAAGGTCGCCTACTGACCGCGTGGCAACTGGGGAGTGCCGCCAGAGGGCGCATGGGGAGCATGGCTTTGGGCGCGATGAATCGCGCCCCTACGTTCGGGCACGATGAATCGTGCCCCTACATGACGACGTACAGTGGCTTGTGATGTAGGGGCGCGGTTCATCGCGCCCAACGGTGTAGGGGCGCCATTCATGGCGCCCGCCTTGAGGGTCGGGAGAACTATGAACAAGACGCAGGTCCAGTACGCGAAGCCTGAAGACCGACGCTGGTACGTCGTCAGCGCCGCCGATGACACGCTGGGGCGCGTCGCGGCGCGCGTCGCCGCCGTCCTGCGCGGCAAGCATCGGGCGACGTTCACGCCCCACATCGACGGAGGCGACTTCGTCATCGTCACCGACGCGGAGAAGATCCGCGTGACGGGTGACAAGCTGCGCCAGAAGCTCTACTACCGCCACTCCGGCCATCCGGGCCACCTGAGGTCCGAGGAGCTGCGGCACCTGCTCGAGCGTCGGCCCGAAGAGGTCATGATGCGGGCGGTGAAGGGCATGCTGCCCCACAACCGCATCGGTGCGAGGATGCTGAAGCGGCTGCGCGTCTACCGGGGCGAGGCGCATCCCCACGAGGCGCAGCAGCCTGCGCCTCTGCCGTGAGGCGCGGCGACGGACGCGGAACAAGTCTCTTGACCCGAGCGTCAAGGAGGACAGACAGTGCCAGAGACGGGATACTACGGTACCGGGCATCGTAAGGACGCCACCGCCCGCGTGTGGATCAAGGAGGGCAGCGGTCAGGTCGTGGTCAACGGCAAGCCGCTGGCCGAGTACCTGCCTCGCGAGTCCCTCGTGCAGGTCGTCAACCAGCCCTTCGACTGCACCGACACGGCGGGCCGGTTCGACGTGCGGGCCTTCGCCAAGGGCGGGGGGCCCTGCGGCCAGGCGGGCGCGCTGCGGCACGGAATCGCCAAGGCGCTGGTCGAGTTCGATGAGAACCTGCGCAGCGTCCTGCGTCGGCGGGGCTATCTCACCCGCGACCCGCGCGTGAAAGAGCGCAAGCACGCCGGCTTCCGTCGCGCGCGCCGCGGAAAGCAGTTCTCAAAGCGCTAGCCCTTGTGCTATGCTGGGATCGGCGGACACCTCGGCCCTGCGGGTGGAGTCCATGAGACACATGCGGGCAGTCGGTGTGCTGGTCTTCGCTACGGTGGTCGCGTTGCTCCTTGCAGGATGCGGCAGCGTAGGCGATGTGGGGTATGGCGCCAGCCGGGCGGGCGTCGAGCCCGTCCGCGGCACCTACGGCTCCGGGACGTCCCCGTATGCCGCCTCCATGAGTACTCAGCAGCAGACCCAGCGCGTTGAGACTCTGGCCAAGGCGAACGAGAAGACGGAGAAGAAGACGGCGACGGTCCTGAACAAGATCAAGGCCGAGCCGGACGCTTCTGGTCCGGACGTCGCCGACGTCGAGGTGCCGACCCAGCCGACCCTCGACCCGCAGATGAAGGCCCTCATCGCCCGCCAGGAGACCGCGCTGCCAGCTGCGGCGGACCGCATCGCGGCGGACGACCTGGACCGGTGACGGGCCGCTTGATCGGCATGACGGTCGTTCCCTGGCTCTCACGGCGCGCGCAGGCGCGCCGTCTCGCTTTCGCCCGGGCCTCTGGCCACCCACAGGAGGACAGGCATTCCTGCCTGTCCGCGCCCGAGCCTCGCCGTGCAAGCGTCGGGAACCTCGCCGCCTCCACGGAGACTAACATGACTGAGGCGGTTGCGCTTGCCCAGACGTCCCTGAAGAGGAGCCGCGCGATGCTCTTCGTGCTCACATGCCTGCTCGGAGCTGTCCGTCCCCTCCCTGCACAGGACATCCCTTCGCCCGAAGCGCGCCGCGCCGAGACCGTGCGCCTGGTGCTGAAGCACGGGGAGAGCCGCTTCGCGCCTCTGCCCGTCGGTGCCCCACCCCCGCCCGCCTGGGCGCACCTGATGCTCGACTCGGCGGGCCGCGCGAGCTACGCCGAGGGCAGCCTGGAGTACGCTGCGGCAGTGCTGATGTCCGGCGGCGAGGTCGATCGTGCGGTAGACATCCTACAGGTTGTGTTGGGGGCTCAGGTCTCCGGCGGCAAGTGCCCGGGTGCGTTCCCGTGGCGACCGAACACCGACCCGGACCCCTACGCGACTGCGTACCTCGCGCCCTGGCTCGCCTACATTCACCTTCACCTCTCTGATAGGCTGCCCGAGCCCACCCGCAGCCAACTGGCGGATTCACTGCGGCCGGCATTGGGTGCGGTAGGGCGGTTCTCGGTGGGGCCCGATGACCCGCAGGCGCTGCTGACCAAGGCCGCCGCGCAGGCAATGCTGGGCGCAGCGCTCAACGACGGCCAGGCGAAGGCGAAGGCCGCCCAGGACTTGGCGGCCTGGCTCAAGCGGATCAGCCAGGAGGGGTTCCGGACCGCGCAGAACCCCACCGCGACGGCCCTCACCGTCGCCTCGCTGCACTGGATCTGGCTCGCGGAGCCCTCGCCCGAGGCTAGACAGGACGCGGGCGCGGCGCTCGAGTACCTCTATCGGGATCTGGCTCTGCGCTACCAGCCGAAGGCGGGGATGGTCGGCGGCGCGGTGATCGGGGGAACCTGGGGTGACTATGCGGCGGGTACGGGGCCGACGCGCTATCTGCTGTACGCGCAGTTCGGGCGGCCCGCGCTGACGTTGGCCGAGCCCTTTGCGATGTTCCTCGCCGTGCCGGGCTTCACGCCGAACGAGGAGACACTCAAGCTGGCCCGCGCGATCGACGTGCCGCGCACAATCTCCGTACGCACGCCGACTCACACGCTGACCACCCACCTCCAGCCCCGCTTTGCGCTGGGAACGATGAGCGGCCCGGTGGAGGAGGGGACCTCGCCCGTCGTGCTGACCTACGGGCCGGAGGGCAAGCCCGGCGCCTACCTCACCGTCACCCCGCTGCCCGCGCGCGTCTCAGCCGTACAGAGCGACGGTCGGGCGCTTGTGAACTTGGACATCGACAATGTCGGCTTCGAGGATGACCGCCTGTTCGTCTACGCGGAGCTACACCTGGGCCTGAAGTCGTCGCTCGACGCGGTCCTGCTCAACCAGGCCCCCTACACCCAGGACTTCGGCGTGGCGGTGGAGACGCGCGCAAATGTGGTGACCGAAGGAGGCGGGGTCTACACCGCGATCATCCCGATCATCATGGGGCCGTCAGACACGAAGTCCTACGACGAGCCCGTGGGCCCGGCGCAGCTCGCCTGGGTGCCCGTCGGCGACGGGTCGGACAGCGAACTCGTCCTGAAGATGACGGCCCGGTCCATCCGCGGCCGCGAGAAACCGCGCGCCAACTACCGAATCGGCTTCGCCATCGAGATGGCTTCGCGCGAGGACTACCCGTCGGGGGACTTCGCAGCGACCATCTACGACAAGCGCCGCGTGAAGCAAGAGACCACGGCCAAGCGCCTGAAGGTGGGGGAGAAGACCGAGGACAGCCATCGCCCCACCGACATGACGCGTCGCCCCACCGAGCGAGGGAACTGGATCTACGAGACGCGCGTCGTCCAGGACATGACCTTCCTCGGCGAGGACTTCTCTCTGGAGCTGATTGACGACCTGGAGCAGAACCTCGTCCGCGGCCGGCTGGTCAATGGCGTCGAGGTGCCCTGGGACTTCCTCTACCGTTCGCCGGCCCTCAACCAGATTGCCGGCGACGGCCTCAGCACCGTGCTGCGTCCTGCTCCGCCGCCTGTGGGAGGGGCTTCAGCCCCGACCGTTCGGGGCTGAAGCCCCTCCCACAGGAAACCACGCAGGTCTTCGGGCTCTCCGCGCCCAAGTCTCCCCACGGGTGATCCTCAATGCGTTGGCCCATCTTCCTCCTGTCCATCCTGTTGCCGTGTGCCTGTCCCGCCTCCCGCGTCGCCAAGCGGGTCGTGCGGGCCGATGCGGCGGGGGCGAACGAACGTCTCCTCAACCGCGGCTTTGAGACCCCCGGAGACGCGGCGAATCCGGCGCAGGCGTGGGGCTTCTGGGACCGCGGGTATCAGGTCGAGCGCACGGTGGTGCGCACGGGCCAGGCCGCGGCGCGGTGCACTTCGGACGACGCCGCGATCCAGCAGGGGGCTGCTCAGTCCGCCGTGCTGAGCCAGACCGAGCCCACGCCCGTGGTGGCCTCCGGCTGGAGCAAGGCCGAGAGCGTCTCCGGTTCCCCGAACGCGGACTACTCCGTCTACGTGGACATCGACTTCACCGACGGCGATCACCTGTGGGGTCAGGTGTCGCCCTTCGACACCGGCACCCACGACTGGCAGTTCCGCCAGGTCATCATCGTCCCCGAGAAGCCCATCGAGCGCTTGACGGTCTACGGCCTCTTCCGCGGCCACACGGGCACCGCGTACTTCGATGACTTCTCGCTGTCCGAGCTGGCCCTCGCGGGAGGCGCCGGGCTCTTCGATGGAGTGCCCACGACCGATGGCGACCCGCCGCTGGGGCTGACGGATGCGGAAGCCGTCGCGGCTCCCGACCTGCGGCTGCGCGTGGATCGCACCACGGGGGGCGTCGCGGTAGGGGAGAGGGCGGGCGGCTTCCTGCTCCGCGACGTCGCCGCCGAGTCCGACTTCCTCCAGCCGACCGAGGCGAAGGTCACGCGCGACGGCGAGACGGTTCGGCTGCAGGCCGCGTGCCCCGAGCTGAAGCTGGATCTGTCGGCGTCCCTCAGGGCACAAGGGGATGCGGTCCGCATCGACGGCGAGGTGCGTGACGGCACGGCGGCCGACCGCGCGGTCGCGGTGTACGTCGTGCTGCCGGCAGACTCCGTGGGCGGCGAGTTCGGACGGGACATGCGGACCGCCGTCCCGATCGACAAGCCCGGCACCTACGCGGACACAGTCACCATCGGGGTGGGCACGAACGGCCGCATGAGCCGCTACCCACTCGCGCCAGTGGTTCGCGGCAACGAAGCGCTCTGCGTCGCTACGCCCCTCGACATGCCGCGCGTGTCGCGCCTGGCGTACGATGCACGCAGCCGCGAACTGTACGCGGCCTTCGATCTCGGCCTCAGCCCGGATACGCGCAAGTTCCCCTCCTCGGCCACGTTCAGCCTGCTGCTCTACCGGTTCGACCCCGCGTGGGGCTTCCGCGCCGCGCTCCGGCGCTACTACGACCTGTTCCCCGAGTACTTCGTGAAGCGTATCGAGCGCGAGGGCATCTGGATGCCCTTCACCGACATTGCCACTGTGCCCGACGCCGCCGACTTCGGCTTCCAGTTCAAGGAGGGCGATGACAACGTCCCCTGGGACGAGGCGCACAACATCGACAGCTTCGTCTACACGGAACCGATGAGCCACTGGCTGCCGCTCGCGAAGGACGTGCCGCGCACCTACGACGCCGCCCTCGCCGAGCTGAAGCGCCTCGCCGCGACCGACCCGCAATCACAGGCTACACTGAACTCGGCCTACACGAACGCGGACGGCTCCCTTCACCTCTGGGTCCTGAACGCTCCCTGGTGCGATGGCGCCCTGATCACAGGCAACCCCGACCCCGACCTGTTCGCCGATCGCCCGGACTTGGCGACGCAGGCTGAGGTGAAGTTCGCCGCCATAGAGCAGGCCTTCGCGCGCGCCGGGCGGACCGATACGACGGCCTGGCGTGACTTCGGAGCGGGGTTCGAGACGGTAGCGGACACGGCGCACGCGGGCGCCCGCTCCGTCCGCTGCACGAACGCGGCGGGGGAGCTCCACGGCGCCTCGCAGCTCATACTCCTCAACCAGACTGAGCCCCGCGACTTCACGGCGCGGGCCTGGTCACGCGCCGAGGGCGTCACCGGCGAGCCTGACAACAGCTACGCGCTCTACCTGGACCTCGTCCTCGCCGATGGCACGCCGAGCTACGGGCATGTGGCGCCGTTCGCTGTCGGCACGCACGACTGGGAGCAGGCGGAGGTGGTGGTCCATATCGACAAGCCCGTCCGGTCGGCTGTGGTCCACCTGCTGTTCCGCAACCAGCACTCGGGGACGGTGTGGTTCGATGATGTCTCGCTCGTCGAGTCGGGTTCCGACAAGAACCTCGTCGCCGATCCCGGCTTCGAGCCGCCCCCCGAGCCGCCGAAGCCCTGCGAGCTTGACGGGACGTACATCGACTCCTACGAGATGGCGGGCACGGAGCAGAACTACCGCCGCGAGCACTGGGCCTATACCGACCTGCCGCTGACCTTCGCCCTCACCACCAGGCAGGTCTGCTCGCTCGGCATCTTCCACACCTACGAGTTCGAGCGCGAGTTGGCCGAGCGGATGCACTCCCGCGGCAAGCTCCTGTTCGCCAACGCGGTCCTGAGCAGCTTCGCGTTCCCCGCGCATCTCCTGGACGTGCTGGGGATTGAGACCGACTGGGCGCCCGGCGGCAAGTACACGCCGAACTCCGATGAGATCATGAACTTCCGGCGCGCGCTCTGCTATCAGAAGCCCTACCTGCTGCTCCTGAACACGAACTACAACGCCTTCGAACCCGCGTGGGTCGAGCGCTACTTCAGGCGCTGCGCCTTCTACGCGATCTTCCCCAGCTTCTTCAGCCACAACGCGGCGGACGATCCCTATTGGCAGAACGCGGCGCTCTACAACCGCGACCGCCCGCTGTTCAAGCGCTACATCCCGGTCATCTCGACCCTCAACGCCGCTGGTTGGCAACCGGTCACCCACGCGCGCGTGTCCGGTGGCGAAGGGAAGGTGTACGTAGAGCGCTTCGGCAGCGACCCGGAGGCCGGCCTCTACCTCACGCTGTTCAACGACAGCGATGCCGAACGGCAGTACTCACTGGAGATCGACGCGAAGGCCTTGGGGCTGGCTGCCGCCTCGGGGACGGACGTACTGGCCGACAAGCCCCTCTCGTTCTCAAGGGAGGAGAACGCGCTCAGCCTGGAGGGCACCCTCCAGGCTGAGGATGTTCGGGTCATCAAGCTCTGAAAAAGAGGGACACCATACCAATTTCGCAAGACGTCTCGCGAAATTGGTATGGTGTCCCTCTTTTTCTCAGGGCGTGGGTTGCTTCTGGTAGACCTGCTCCTGCGAGACGGTGACCTGCCCCTGCGCGACGCGGCGGGTGATGGACAGCGTGGTGGCCGCCTGGTCATCGAAGTGCCCGGGCAGGCGCGCCGTCTTGCCCTCCAGCGCCGGGTTGATCGTCGAGTCCTCGACGTTGAGCACCAGCACGCCGCTGTCGATGCGCCACGTTCCGGTCTCAGTGGCGATGACGTTGTCGGCGCCATCGAGGTAGTCGATCACGTAGCGCAGGTTGCCCTGGAAGGTCCAGATGGCCTGTGCGGCCTGAATCCACGAGGGCTTGCCGTCGTTGAAGACCTGGTAGAGCTTCCAGATGCCGTACATCTTGTTGGCGGCGAGTGCGAAACCGATCACGCCTCCCCCGCCGCACCCTGAGAGCCACGGCAGCATCGACAACAGGAGCAACAGAGCGACCACCCGCAGGTAGATACGGTTCATTGCCTTGAGTCCTCCGAGTGAGTGCATTCCGCCTCCCACTTCGCCGCCGAGGCCCGTTCTCCTTCCGAGACGCGCTATCGGGTCACGGTTACCGGGTTGTGAGCGCGCTCGTAGTCCAGCGCCGCGAACCCCGGCGCGGAGAAGCCCGGCTCATCGGCCCGGTGCAGGAAGTACGCCACGGTCGCCGGCTCCTTGCGCCCCGTATTGAGCCCGACGCCCCCCCAGGAGCCCGCATCCCAGTACGTCAGGCTGTCGTGCGGCGTGACGGCCACGCAGGACAGGGCCCAAGTTGGCGCGTCGTCCGCCGGCCCCCAGGTCGCATACCACTTCGGCCCGACGTTCTTCCCCGACACGTCCTCGGCGTCGCCCTTCCCGTCGATGATGGCATCGTTGCCCTTGTCATCCTCGAACCAGCAGGGAGCGCTGTAGTAGGCCCGGCTCAGCGTGCCGAAGCGCTCTGGAGAGAGCGTAGTCACCTCGAAGTGGTCGGGGTAGAACGTGTAGAGCTTCTCATACGAGTGCCCGCCGCGCAGGCTCTTCTTCACCCGCACCTCGGTCAGGACGGGCCCGTCTTGCAGCACCTCCAGGCTCTGCACCTCGCCGACCTCATCCACCCAGCCCGTGTCGCCCGAGGAGGCGCCCAGGTTGGCCAGGATCTGCGTAGCAGGGCTCGTCCAGTACGCCGTCAGGCCGCGAATGTAGCCCTCGCCGAACTTCACGAAGCACGACTGCCCGCGGTAGCCGCTGCCGTCCGGCGGCCAGCTTGCCCTCGGCAGCAGGGCGTGCCGGTGCGCGTCGAGCCCGTCAAAGTGCACGCGACACGCGACCGCGGTCCCCGCGCCATGGTCGCCGGGAAGCTGCCAGACGAGCTCCCGCCGCTCCGGTCCGGCGTCCACATACTGGGTGGGGCACCAACGCTGTTCGAGGGGGGTATCTCCCAGGACCTCCACCCGGAGCGAGTCGGGGTCGGCCTTCCCAGGCTTCCCGACCGCGGCGCGCTCGACGTCCGCGTCGAAGGCCATGCGCACAACGGGGGCGTGACGCGACAGCCTACCCATCTCCACCGTCACGTCCACCGACGCGTCCCACAGCGATAGATCGGGCCGACACAGGAGCTCGACCCCGCTCAGGTTGTCCGCCGTGCAAAGCTCGTCAGTGTCCACCGCTTCGGCCCGCAGGCCCACGAGGTGCCGGACGTCGTAGGGCGTCGTGTCCAGACGGAACGACACGGGGGCCTCGCCGCCCGCCGCGACGTCCACGGTGGTCTCGGCCAGCGTGTGGCCGTCCTTGTGCGCGTAGCCGCCGCCCACCACGCGCCCCAGAGACAGCATCGTGACCTTGACCTGGCTCGCCTTGCGCCCGCCCAGGTTCACGACCCTTGCCCGCAGGTCGAGCTGCTCCCCCTGTCGGCAGTCGACGGCTCCCTTGGGCGACACCATCTCGACCACCAGCTCAGCGTGGTCCCTGAGCGCCTCCGCGCCGACCAGCAGGGCGGTCGGGGAGCCTCGCAGCTCCAGTTCCACCATCCCCTTCGTGGCCTCCAGCCTCCCGCCGAAGGCGTAGGGCCGGCCGTCGCCGTCGAGCTTCACAGGACGCCAGGGCCCGGCCCCCACGTCCGGCCACAGGCCTTGCGGGTTCACACGGACGCGCTGGTCGGTCCCGGCGATGACGCGGATCATCGCCGGCCCCTCCCGCCGGAGCGTGATCGGGTAGCCGCCGGGGACCCCCACCAGCCCCGGCACATCGCCCTGCGCGAAGAGATAGCCGTCGCTGCGGATCAGCGTGGTCGTCTTGCCCTGCGGCGCGACGGTGCGGTACTGCTCGATCTTGGGGCCCTTGGCGTAGAAGCCGTACTGCGGCAGCACGAACTCCTGCTTGCGATGCTTCAGCGTCCAGGGCGCCTCGCCGAAGTTCACCCACACCTCCGTCCCGTCGCCGAAGACGGTCTTCTGCACCGCATGGTCCTCGGTCACGAACTCGTGGCTCACGAGTTCCTCGAAGCCGATCTGCTCGTGCAGCTTGCACGTGTTGCGGTAGCTCTCCAGGAGCCGCTCCCGCAGGATCTGGTCGCGCCAGTCGAAGCTGTATGGCTGGTTCACCCAGTACAGCGGCACCGTGCCGTAGAGCACGTTGGAGGCGTCCTGCTTGTCGGCGAGGTCGGGCGCGGCGTTGTACAAGTGGCCCGTGCTGTCGCCCCAGTACCACGTGGATACGACACAGTCATGGAACACGAGCTCCCACAGCGGCACGCGGTAGACGTGGCCGATTCCGTACTTCAGGTAGTCCTCGCCGATCGCCTCGCGCGTCTGGGGGATGTTCACCCCCACGTGCCCCGCGGGCCACGAGTAGAACCCGCCGGACTGCATCCCCTCCCAGTAGCTGTAGTACGGCACGCCGTACCAGCGGCCATGCTCTCCGCCGAGCACGAGGCCCAGGTCGCTCACGTACTTCGCCAAGGCCTCGTTTGCGCGGCGGTACTCCTCGCGGGTCAGCGGATGCTCCGCGTCGTAGCATTCCAGCAGCCCGGACGCGGTGGTCACGTCCAGGAAGCGCGCGTTGAACGGGTGCTTCTCCAGCAGCGGCGGGATCTGCAGCGAGGCCGCCTTCACTGCGAGCGCCGGGCAGAGCTTCATGAACACCGTCTTCTTGTCCCACGTCACCCAGCCCTGGACCGGCTCACCCTTCGCGTTCTTGATCGCCGAGGCCGGAAGGGGCGCGCGCTCGGACTGGTCCAGCGATCCCTCCTGGATATCGACGTAGTTGTCGTACTCGCTGATGAGGTACCCGAGCGCCTTGACAGCCTCCATGTCCTCCTTCGAGCCGCGCCAGTTCACGATCATCCGGTCGATGCCTGCGGCCTTGGCCTGCCGACAGAAGTCCAGCCCCCACGCACCCCAGATGTCGGGCGCGCCCGCGAGCTTCGCCACGTCGGGGATGCGCTGCTGCTTCTCTCGCTGCGTGACCAGCAGCCCGTGTTCCTTGGCGTAGGTCCGATAGCGCTTGCAGATCGCTACGTACCCGCCGTGATCGACGAACGAGATCATCATCCGCCGCGGGTAGCGGAACTGGCCCTTCGCGTTCTCCCACTGCATCACCGGCGCCAGCCGGGGCTTGCCGCTCGCGTCGGAGGCCTCCAGCTCGACCGCGCCGTCATCGGGTGTCTCGGCGAGCAGCAGGTAGCCCTTGTCGAGGTCCGTCAGGCCGATCCACGGCATGTCGGCGCCGTGCATCGCCAGACGGTTGCCGCGCCACCGCATGTCGTCACAGTCCATCAGCAGACCGTCGCAGTAGCGCGCGAACGGCATGAACGCCTGGTTCGAGTCGAGCGCAAAGGGCGCGAGCGGCTCGAAGCTGGTGATCGGGACCGACCGGTCCGCGGCGTCCGTCTCCACCACGAGGTCGGCGGCATCGTTCGGCAGCGTAAGAGTCACCGTGTACTGGTCCGGCGCCTTGCGGGTCGTCTCCCAGGCAATGCCGTTCGGCACGCGCCGGACGTTCCACAGCAACGCCATAGGCAGTGGCTGGTCGGGTGCGCGGCCTTGCTCGTCGGCGAAGAGGGCCTGCGCGAACGTGGCGGGGTTGGAGTGGACCCAACTCGTAGGGTAGTAGAGCTGCCCTTCGCGGGCGCCCGTGTCATCCGCGTCGTTCACGCCTAGCGCGAACTGGAAGGCGTTCCCCTGGCCCACGTTGGCCTGCGCCAGGCCCAGGACCTGCCACGGGACCGCCGCCTCCACCGTGTAGGCGCCCGGTTGCTCGCGCACCACGAGTTCGTACGCCCCCTCGCGCGGGATCGGCTTCGCGTCCAGCACGAGCGTCGGCGCGGCGGGGTCGAGGGCTACGCCGAACTGGCGGGCATCCACCCAGAACTCGACGGAGTCCTTCTCCCACCACTGGGCGTCGGCCGCTGTCGCGAAGGCATGCTTCTCGTCTCGCGCCAAGACGGCCAGGTAGAGCGCCCGGTCGTCCCAAGCCAGGCGCACCTCGCCGCTCAGGTCGTTCGGCCCGTCCACCGCCTTCGCGTCGGCGACCATGTCGGGGGTCAGCATGAACGAGACGGGCGTCGTCCAGTCCCTCAGGTCACCGTCGATCGCCGGCGGCTTCGGTATACGTGGCACCGCGAGCCTGGCAGTGCCGGCCAGGGGCGCGGCCTGCCGCCACGTGTACCCGATCCGCTTGTCGAGCACGGTCACCGCGCCGGACGCGGGGTCCACGGTCACTCGCAAGGCCGGATTCTCAATGTGCCAGCCGCCGTCGCCCTGCTCCACCTCGGCGGCGAGGCAAGACGTCGGGAGAACAACCACCAGGGCGACCAAAGAGGACCATCGCACGGGGGTACACCTCCCAAGACCGGGGCGGGTCCGTACTTCGCCCGCAGGTTACGCCCAGCGGGGGCTTGGGTCAAGAGCGTGTTCCAGCAGAGGTGCGATCACGGAATGGGAACGACGTACGCGCAAGGGTGCCTGCGGTCCCAGGAACACCGCGACTTTCCGTAGTCGCGCCGGTTCCGTTTTCGCTCTACCTACCGCCTGCGCGTGTGCTATAATGGCGCGCGGACATGACCGCCTTCCGCATCGTGATCCTGTGCGTCGCTCTGCTCCTTCTGGCCTACTGGCTGCGGATCGAGTTCTTCCCCTATGCCGTCTATGCAATGCTGGGGGTGCTGGTGATCTCGCTGCTGATGGGGCGCTCGGCGCTGCAGAAGGTCGAGTTGGAGCGCCACTGTAGTCGCGCGAAGGCGGAGATCGGCGAGAACGCCACGGTCAGCATCGAAGTGCGCAACCGCAAGGCGCTGCCCATCCCCTGGCTCATCATCGAGGACGTGATGCCCCGGCGCCTGGAGTCCGACGGGGAGCGCGCCCTGGCCCTGTTGATGCTGCCTTTCGGGCGGAAGTCGATGAAGTACCGGGTCCACTGCAAGTACCGGGGCTACCATCAGATCGGCCCGACGGTGCTGGAGTCGGGGGACTTCTTCGGCCTTGTCCGGCGCTTTCTGACCGGTTCTGAGCGCAGCTTCATCACCGTCTACCCGAAGGTGGTGCCGATCGGGCACTGGGGCATCCGCACCCGACGCCCCATCGGGGAGGTCATCGTCCGGCAACGGCTCCACGAAGACCCCACTCGGCTGGCCGGCGTCCGCTACTACCAGCGCGGCGACCCGCTCAACCGCATTCACTGGCCCGCGACCGCCCGGACCGGTGAGCTGCACTCCCGAGTCTACGAGCACTCGACGCTGATCGGCGCGAACATCGTCCTGGACCTCCACCAACCCTCCTGGGAGACGGCCAGCGAGAAGCAGGTCGGGACGCCCGGCGCCCCGCCCACGGACTGGTTCGACAACTCCGAGTTCGCGATTACCGTGGCGGCCTCGCTGGCCGCGTTCGTCATCGAGCAGAAGCAGTGTGCCGGCTTCATCACCAACGGGGGCGATGCCGCCGAACGGGTCCGCAAGGAGATCGTCGCCGGAGGTTCCGAGACCCGCACCGAAGCGATGGAAATCGCGCGCGAGGAGGAGGCGGTAGACCGGCTGCGCCCCGTCGAGGTGCCGCCCCAGAAGGGGGACGTCCAGTGGGCCCAGCTGATGGAGACGTTCGCCCACCTGGAGGTCCGCGAGGGGCTCACTTGCGCGCAGCTGATCAGCGACGAGTACGAGGGCTGGCCCCGTGAGGCGAGCCTTCTGATCATCGTCCCCGCCCTTGGGCCTGGCCTGCTCCAGCAGATCGCGCGCCTGCGGGACGCGGGGTTCCTCGTGACGGTGTTCGTGATCCGCAACGAGGAGGACTACATCGTCGGTCGCGCGCGGCTCGCGGCCGAGCACATCGACGTCGTCCATCTCCGCACAGAGCGCGACCTGGACCAGGTCGCCGTTGCCGCCCTCTGACGCCCCGCAGCGCCCGGAACCGCCCGCCTCGCAGCCCCCGATGATGTGACCAAAGGTTTACATGCGGTTACCTTCCCGGCATGGGAACACTGGTATGCTACGAGGGCTGGAGTAGCGCAGGGAGACCGGCACGCTAACCCATACAGCCTGGGGGCGAGGGAGCATACCGTGCGACACCTCCTGAAGCGAATCACGCGGAGTTCCGCGGGAGAGACCGCCATTCGTGGGCCCGACGGGCGAGTAGCTCGGCAGTCGCCGTTGAGCTACTTCCGCTCGCTGTTCACCAGCGCCCTTGGACGCAAGCGCTGGCGGACGTCGCCTCGCGAGGCGCCATCCGGCTCTCCCGACTACGGGGCAGTCGCCCCGGCAACGACCCCTCCTGCCGACCCGCCATCCCGCAAGGCGCGACGCTTCGTCGCGCGCGGCGCGGTTCTGCTGGTGCTGGCGGCGCTGGCCATGGCCTGGTCGGACCGCGGAGCCGATCGTGTGTCGGCAACCGTCGTCGTGCCGGCGAGCGTGCAGCGACACTTCGTGGGCAGTGAGCAGCCGGTCGGTGATGCGTCGGCTACCGACCCCGGCCGGCCCATCTACCCCATGTCGGTCATCCCCGGCGGCGCCTACTCCGTCGCGGAGCTGAAGGCCTACCTGGCCTCCGACCCGGTGGCGCGCCAGTCCTTCGAGGCGCAGGCCAAGCGGATGAACGACCCCGAGTTGCTGTCCCACCTCGTCGTCAAGCGAGTGCCCAAGCCGACGAAGATGCACAGCCAACTGCGCAAGGGCGCCAAGCTATGCTGGACCTCCCAGCCTGTCACCGTGGCTGAGGGTGAGTCGGCGTTCTACAGCGACCAGAGCGGCGGCATGGTGGCCCGAGCGCGCTGCGGGAACGTCATGGTGGTTACGGTCCCGAGCGGCGGCATGAAGGTCCCAGCGCCGTCGTCTCGGCCCGTGGGCTGGACCACACCTCCGCCCCCCGCCGCGGCCGTCCTCGGTGTCGGCGGCGAGCGCCAGGTCGTCCCGCCGCCGGTGCCCGTGCAGCAGCAGCAACAGCAGCAGCAGGCGCCGCCGGTGTCTGTGCCACCCCAACTGCCGCAAGTGCCGACGATCACGATCCCGACGCTACCGCCGCCGATCACGCCCCCGGCACCGACGTGTGCGCCGCCCGTGATCATCCCGCCGTATGTGCCGCCGATGATCCCGACGCCGCCCCCGGCGACTCCGTGCCCCCCGGTGAAGATCGGCGACGGTGGGGGAATCCCGTGGTGGGGGCTAGTGGGGGGCGGACTCCTGGGCGGATTCGCCGGTCGAACCTCGATCCATGTGAGCCAGAAGCAGAAACAGAAGCAGAAGCAACACCAGCATCAAGAGCAGGTCATCCCTGAGCCCGGCACGATGCTACTGATGACATTGGGGCTTGGTGCTGCGGGTGCTTGGGGAGCCCACCGCCGCAGAAAGAGGGCGTAGACGGGCAGACTCGCCACGACAACACACGGGCGCGGTCCCCCGACCAGGAGCCGCGCCCGTTCCGATTCCCGCGTACGCGAATCCCGCTCTACTCGACCGTCACCGTCTTCGCAAGGTTGCGCGGCTGGTCGATGTCCTCGCCGCGAATGTCCGCGATGTGGTAGGCCAGCAGTTGCAGCGGCAGGGCGATCGTGATCGGTGATACAAGCTCCGGGCACGGCGGCACGAGGATCGGGTCGTCCAGGTGCTCCCGGATCGCCTCGTCACCGTCGTTCACCACGCCGATGACAGGGCCGCTCCGCGCGCGAATCTCCTGCATGTTGCCGACCATCTGCTCGTAGACCTGGCCCTGCACCGCGATCGCCACGGTGTACAGGTCCGGGCAGACCAGCGCGATCGGGCCGTGCTTCATCTCGCCCGCCGAGTACGCCTCGGCGTGGACATAGGAGATCTCCTTCAGCTTCAGCGCGCCCTCCATCGCCGACGGGAGGTTGATCCCGCGCCCCAGGTACAGCGAGTTGTGCAGCTGCCAGTACTTCTCGGCGAGCTTCACGACGTCCGGCTCGCGCCGGAGCAGCTCCACCGCCTGATCCGGGCAGGCGAGCAGTGCCCGGCGCAGCGCCTTCAGCTCCGCCTCCGGGGCCGTCTGGCGCACCTCGGCGAAGTGCACGGCGATCATCTCCAGCGTCAGGATCTGCCCCGTGTAGGCCTTGGTGCTCGCGACGCCGATCTCCGGGCCCGCCTGAATGTACACCACGCCGTCGGACTCTCGCGCGATGACGCTGTCCACCCGGTTGACGACCGCCACCACCTTCGCGCCCTTGGCCTTCAGCTCGCGAAGCGCCAGCAGCGTGTCCATCGTCTCGCCGGACTGGCTGATGACAATGCCCAGCGTGTTGTCCAGGATGACCGGATCGCGCGCCTGCAGCTCGGCGGCGAGGTCACACTCCGCCGGGATGCGCGCCAGCTTCTCGATCATGAAGCGCCCGACCAGCCCCGCGTGGTAGGCCGTCCCGCAGGCGGTCAGGATGACCTTCTTGAGGCCCCGAATCTCCTCGGGCGTCATGTTGAGACTCTCGAGGATGACGCGGTCCGCGGCCTCGGTGATGCGGCCCGCGAGGCAGGCGCGCATTGCCTCGGGCTGCTCGTGAATCTCCTTGTGCATGAAGTGCTTGTGCTCGCCCTTGGCCGCGGCCTCAGCCGGCCACGGGATGACGTACGGGTCCTTTGCGATCGGCTCCCCGGTGACCTTGAAGAGCTTGATGTCGTCCCGCGTGACGATCGCCGCCTCGCCGTCGTCGATCACGTAGACCTTGTCGGTCTCCTGGCGCACCGCCGCCATGTCGGAGGCCACGTAGTTCTCGCCCTCGCCGATCCCGATTACCAGCGGGGACCGCAGCCGCGCCGCGACGATCTTGTCCGGCTCGTGCTCGGTGATGACGGCGATGGCGTACGCCCCGCGCATCACCTCGATGGCCTTGAGGACCGCCTGGAAGATGTCGCCATCGTAGAGCTTCTCGACCAAGTGGGCGATCACTTCGGTGTCGGTCTGGCTCTTGAACTCGTGGCCCTCGGCGGTGAGCTGGTCACGCAGCTCCGCGTAGTTCTCGATGATCCCGTTGTGCACGACGGCGATCTTGCCGTCACACGAGAGGTGCGGGTGGGAGTTGGTCTCCGATGGCTTGCCGTGCGTCGCCCAGCGGGTGTGCCCGATGGCGAGCGGGCCCGGCATCGGCTCGGCGGCGAGCGTCTCGCCGAGTATCCTGAGCTTGCCCACCCGCTTCACGACATCCATCCGGCCGTCCCTGATGACGGCGATGCCCGCTGAGTCATAGCCGCGGTACTCGAGGCGCCGGAGGCCCTCATAACAGATGCCCGCGGCCTCCCGAGGTCCGATGTAGCCGACAATCCCACACATTGCGTGTCTTCCTTCCGTGACGCGTCAGTGAACGACCCCCCGGACGACGAGGGGTGTAGTGCATTCGACAATGCGTTCGGCAGTTCCTTGAGGGCTTGCCAGATCACACAACGACGGCGGGAGGCTAGCCGTTCCCGCTCTTGTCTCCCTCCCCTGTATCCTCGCCGGGTGGCCCCGGGGGCGCGGAGGGTTGGCCGCTATCGGGCTCCCCGGTCCCGGCCGGTGGGTGGGACGTGGGAGCCTTCGGAGCGCCATCGCCCCCCGGCTCGGGCGGAGGCTCTCGGCGAGCCGCGGGCGCCGGGCGTGCCCGCGACAGCGGGATTGGCTGGAGCTGCACGGTGACCCGTACCGAGGGCTGGTCACCGACGACGGAGACCCCCGCGGGGAGTTCGAGGTCGACGTTCGGCAGCGTGCCGTCCTGCGTCGCTCGAACGGCGCGGGTGCGGACGAACTCGATCGGCCGCAACGTGTCCGGCTTCCCGGTGATCGCGACGATGGGCGGGTAGACGTCCACCGAGGCCGCCTGGTAGCCGGCCGGGAAGCTGATCTCCAGGTGCACCGGCACCGTCTTGACGTTGATCGGCTCGACCACCACCTTGACCTCGGCCGTCGGCGGCTCGATCTCGATACCCGCCTGGGGCATGCCCCGCGCATCCCGGGCTTCCAGGCGCGACGTGAAGGTGCGGGTAGTCTGGATGCCTGAGTAGTCGATGACCGCCACGACGCTCGCCACCGCCTGCACGAGGCTCCGTGGACCGCGGATCGTGACCTCATTGGGGTGCGGACGGCCCGGCAGGGCGGCGAAGCCCGGAGCCGTGCGGCCGCGGAACTCCGCCAGCACGGCCCGCGTCTGTTGGTCGGTGCGGTCGAGCGCCACCGTGACCTGGTGCGTGCTCGGGCTCAGAATCTCCACGCCGCGAGGGAGCGCGCCCGGATCGACGATGACCGCCACCTGGTGCTCACCCACGTCCCGCCGACTTACGCCCGCATAGGCGCGCAGCGTCTGGTCGGCGACGCGGTCCACCGTGCGACGACGGCCGGCGAGGGTCACCTTGACCTTGGCGGGTGTGACGGACATGACCTGGAGGCCCTCCGGCACGCCCCGGACCTCGACGGTCGCCTCGAACTCGCGGGCCGTCCACGGGTTCGTCCTCAGCAGCACCACCGCCCACAAGAGGATCGCCAGGCCCACCGCCGTGGCCTTCAGGTGCCAGTTGTGCCGGAAGATGCGAGTGAGGGTCCTCATGCCCCGGGGCCCCCTCGGTGCCACGGCCACCGGAGCCGCCGCTTGCGCTCATCGGCCTCAGGTCCTCCGAGGATCAGGTTCTGCAACCGCTCCGTGAGCCGGACCCGGTCCAGGTCCCGCACCAGAACGCCCTCCGTAGCGAGTGAGACGGCGCCCGTCTCCTCGGAGACCACGACGCAGATGGCGTCGGTCCGCTCGGTGAGGCCGACTGCCGCCCGATGGCGCAGTCCCGTCGAGACCCGCAGATGGGGAGCGTCCGACTGCGGGAGAACGCACCCGGCGGCCAGGACCTCGTCTCCGCGGATCACCACGCCGCCGTCGTGCAGGGGGCCGGTGGGGAGGAAGATCGTGTGCAGCAGTTCGGCCGAGACGGTCGCCCCCAGTCGCATCCCACTCCGCGCCACGTCCTCCAGCCCGGTCTCCCGCTCGATCGCGATCAAGGCCCCGATCCGGCGCTCCGCCAGCTCCTCCGCGGCCCCGGACACCTCCCGGATCATCCGCCGCACCTCCTCCGTGCCCAGACCCGTCAGGGCTCGCCGGAGGGGGGCGCCCCGCCCAAGCCGCTCCAGTGTCATGCGCAGCTCTGGCTGGAAGATGATCACGATGGCGATAACGCCGGGGAGGATCAACTGCGACAGGAGCCAGTGAAACGTCGGAAGCCAGCTCGTCGCCCAGATCAGAGCGAGGATGAAGATGAGCCCTCTGATCAGCGAGACCGCCCGCGTCCCGCGGACGAACAGCAGGGCCTCATAGATCAGGTAGCTGACCAGAAGCACATCCACCACGTCGATCAGCTTGTCGGGCAGGCCGCCGGCCCGGATCGTGTTCCAGAGGACTTCATGCCAGGGCATCCGCGGAGCCTTCTCGCGCAGAGTTGGGCGCACGAGCCCGATGGCCGAGTTATAGCACAGTTCGGAGGGGACGGTCAAACGGCGCTAGAGCAGCTGCGAGAGCGCGACGCCTGAGTAGATGACCCGAAAGCCCGCGGCTTCGTAGGTGCGGATGGCGGCAATGTTGTTGAGGTCGGTCCACACCTCCACGTACCGGCACTGTTGCTCGCGCAGCCACGCCATCCCTGCCGCGACGAGCTGCGGCCCGATCCGCTCGCCGTGCCGCGGGGGATCGACTGCAAGGGAGGTGATTCGGCCCCAGCGGAAGCCGAAGGTCTTCGAGAGGCCCTCATCGAGGCTCACGACAATGTACCCCACTACGCGGCCCTCGTCGCGCGCAACCAGCACCGCAAGGGTCGGATCGCGCGACTCGGCCCGGTCGGCGTACCCCTGGGCCTCGTTTCGGTAGAGCGCCTCGACGCGGTCGCGCGGCAGCGTACGGTCGATGCCGAAGCGCGCCCACACGCCAAACGCGTGGGGCGCAATCTCCTTCAGCCGTACTGAGTCGCCGTGCCGGTACGGGCCGATCTCGATCATCGCCAGCCGCCTCCGGAGTTCTGGAGTGGAACCGTGCAGGCAGCCTTCGTGGTTGGAGGAGAGGAGACCTGCAAGGAGCCCGCGAAGAGGGTGGGGACCTGAGCCCCAATGCCGCAGGATGGGAGACGCACAGTGTCACAAGAACTGGTCGAGAAGATCACCCGGCTGAAGAGCGAGCGAAACGCCGTCCTCCTCGTGCACAACTACCAGAACCCTGAGATCCAGGACCTCGCCGACTTCGCGGGCGACAGCCTCGGGCTGAGCCGACAGGCCGCCGCCACGACCGCCGACGTGATCGTCTTCTGCGGCGTTCACTTCATGGCGCAGACCGCCAAGCTCCTGAGCCCCAGCAAGACCGTGCTGCTCCCCGATGCCGGCGCCGGCTGCCCGATGGCCGACATGATCACGCCGGAGGACATGCGGCAACTGCGAGCCGAGCATCCGCGCGCGGCGGCCGTGGCGTATGTGAACACGACGGCCGAGGTCAAGGCCGAGGTCGATGTGTGCTGCACCTCGGCGAACGCCCTGAAGGTCATCGAGGCGGTGGGGAAGGAGGCCGAGGAAGTCCTCTTCGTCCCCGACAAGAACCTCGCGCACTGGGTCGCGCAGCAGACCAACGTGAAGATCATCCCCTACCGGGGCTTCTGCCCGACCCACGTGTGGATCACGGCCGAGGCCGTCCGGCAGAAGCGCGCGGAGCATCCTCACGCCCTGTTCATGTGTCACCCGGAGTGTGAGCCGGAGGTCGTCGCCCTCGCCGACGAGGTCCTCAGCACGAGCGGGATGCTGAAGTCCGCGCAGAAGACCGACGCGACGGAGATCATCGTCGGTACGGAGATCGGGCTGCTCTACCCGCTCCGGAAGGCGAACCCGGGGAAGACCTTCTACGGCTTCCCGGCCGCCGTTTGCCCCAACATGAAGAAGACGACGCTGGAGAAGGTCGCCGCCGCGCTGGAGACCATGCAGCCGCAGATCGAGATCCCCGAGGGAATCGCCGCCCGCGCCCGCCTTAGTGTCGAGCGCATGGTCCAGTACGTGTGACGGCGGGTCACAGGTCACGGGTAACAGGTGACAGGAACGGCAAGGCAGACGTCAACGGCCGCGGCGCTGGTTCCGCTCTATCCGGCTCGGTTCGCAGCCGCAGAAGTCCTGGCGGTACAGGTTGTGCCCCCGGGATAGCTCGCGGCTGCGCTCGAAACCCCCTTGCTTCTTGAAGTCGATCGGCAAGTACGTCACCGTCGTTCCCCCAAGCGCCTGCTCGGCCGCAGCCTGAACCTTGGCCAGGGGCTTGTGCGGGCTGATGGTAAGCGTGGTGGTGAGCCGCTCGATCCCCTGCTCCTCGGCGACGTGCGCGGCAGCCCGTAGTCGCACACGGAAGCACGCGTCGCAGCGTCGCCCGCCCTCCGGCTCCTCCATCAGCCCTTGCGCGGCCGCCTCCCACGCCTCTGTGTCGGGCCGACCCTCGATCAGCGTGAGGCTGGCGGTCCCGGCATAGCGCCGCGCCTCCGCGAGGCGCCGCCGGTACTCGTCGGGGTCGGTGATGTTCGGGTTGTACCAGAAGAGGACGAGTTCATACTCGGCCTGCAACCGCTCGATGCACGCCGTCGAGCACGGCGCGCAGCATACATGGAGCAGGAGCCTGGGCTTCGGCTGATCGTGCGCGTCCATTGTCGCCCTACTGACTCGCCAACTGCTTCAGGAGACCGATCGCCGCGTTCGTCAGCTTCCAGCCGCCCTCGCCCGTGGGCAGGCTGCTGCGGGCGAGCCACGTCTCATAGCCGCCTTGCTCGATGCCCTCGGGGGTGCAGACGTAGCCGACGTAGTCATTGGCGAGTTCAATGGGCATCGTCTGGGCGAAGGGAGAGCGCTCCTTGACGGCCAGCCCGAACTCGCAGAACACTTCGCCCGGCAGCCCCACCCATCCTACGTCACCCACATGGCCTGCCGACACGAGCGTCGGCAGCACCTCCGGCAGCTTCGCCACCAACAGCTTCTCCCGTTCCATCCACCACTGAACGAGCCCCATGCCCGCTTCCTCCGCCGTCATGCTGGTGACCTGCGCGGCATGCTCCAGCTCCGCCGGGGTCGAGCCTCGACGCGGGACGGGCACCTCACACGAGGCCGCGCCAACCCGCACATCCGTGTGCCGCAGGCTCTGCTCCCACACCTTGATGGCCTCCGCCGCGAGAACCCGCGCGCCATGCCGCGCCTGGGGCCAGGGATCGCCGGCGGGCCGGGGCGGATCGGGCACCCGGAAGTTGACGTTGTTGATGTCTCCGCAGCAGCCGTTGGTCATCAGCACCGGGAAGGGAGCATCGGCCATGCGGTTCAGTTCGGCCTCGACCAGTGGGAAGTAGTCGGCCGAGACTTCCAGCCCGCTTCCCCCGCCGACGTAGTGCAGCGCGTAGTTCACGACGGCGGCGATCGGCGTGCCATCGGCCCGCTCGAAGGCGAGTAGGCCCACCTCCGGATCGGTCGGGCCGGCCGGCCGGACCAGGTCCGGGCTGCCGACGGGCGGGTTCATCACCACCGAGGTGTTCCGCATGTGCCAGCGCCGGTTGTGCACCTCATCCGGCTCGGAGCCCACCCCCCAGCAGGCGACCGCGGGCTGCAGGCGGCGCTGGGCCATCTGGATGGCATCGGCGATCCGCGGGGCCAGCCACTCGTTGTAGGCCTGCTCCTGCACCGCCCCCAGCAGGCCGGCCGTCGCGGGAGCCGTATGCGTATGCGTGCAGGAGATCGTCTGTTTGCCCGGCGCGATCCCCGTGCGCAGGTACGCCAGCTCCTTGGCCCGATCGAGCACATCCCGCGGGCAGCAGATCAAGTCGCACGTGACCAGCGCGAGGCTCTCCTGACCGTCGGTGGCCACCAGTGCCCGAGCGTGCAGATCGTCATGGACGTCCACCGCCTTCCGGTCCTCGAAGTACCCCGCCAGGCTGGCGCCCAGCGGGGGTGTGATGCAGGCACGGGCGGTCCCGACCGAGAGACTCATGACGGTGCTCCTCACTGGCGTACCATGGTTGAAGGCCGGTTCGCCGCAGGCGCGAGCCTCCCCTTGGGGGAGCTGCCGCGCGTCGCGCGAATCGGCAGTCTGCCGTGAGCGCGAGGGCGAGCAGGTATGCGAGGCGTCGTTGTCCAACCTTCACTCCGACCCCGAAGGGGTTGTCCGGGCCGAGACCGCGCTTCGTGTTGATCCGCCGATCGAGGAGTGGCTTCCATGCTACGCAGGCCGATGACGGTTGTTGTCGCCGTCACGCTGGCGCTGGTGGGCGCGCTGGCTGCTGCCCAACCCCCGCTCGTCCTGGGCACGATTGCGGGCTCCCCGACGGGGGGCCTCGTCAACGGCTTTGGGCGGGAAGCGCGGTTCCAGTCGCCCGCCGGCATGACGCGCGACGGGGACATCCTGTACGTCGCAGATGCCGGCAACAACACCATCCGGGCCATCGACCTGACCACGGGCGAGGTCACGACGGTCGCCGGAACCGGAAGCCCGGGCTTCGATGACGGACCGGTGGCAACGGCCACCTTCAACTCGCCCCGGGACGTGCTGTACGATCCGCGGGCCAACACGCTTCTCGTTGCGGACAGCGGGAACAACGCGATCCGGGCCATCGACCTGAGTGCGGGCGAGGTCACCACCTACGCCGGCACCGGGGTCGCCGGCTGGAATGACGGCTACGCCACCGACGCGCAGTTCAACGAGCCCAGCGGCCTGTGTTTCGTCTACTTCGCGGCAGGCGCTGCGCAGAAGACCGATGGGTCCAGCCAATACGGGCCGACGGTCGTCGTCGCCGACACTGGCAACCACTGCATCCGTGAGACCTACGACACCGGCGGCACCTCGCCCGGCGGCGATGCGGGCCAGGGGATCACGCCCGGAACGCGCTTCGTCTCCACGCTTTGCGGCATGCCCGGTAGTCCGGGGTACAACAACGCTCGCGCGGACCTCGCGCAGTTCAACCGCCCGGTCGGGCTGCTGTCGTTCGGTGGGAGCGCCATCCTGATCGCCGACTCAGGCAACCACGCGATCCGCAAGTTCGACGCGTATGCCTGGGAAGTCGACACCGTTCAGGGCGATGGGACTCCGGGTGACGAGAACTGCCCCGGCGCAGGCATCGCCCGCTTCAGGACGCCGTTGGGCATTGGGATGGGCACTGACGGCTGGGCCTGGATCGGCGATTCGGAGAACCACCGTGTGAGGAGGCTCGATGCGTACTCGACCGTGGTTGACACGCTGGTAGGCAGCGTCGCGGGCTACCTGGACGCGCCCCTCCCCCTCGCGCTGCTCAACCGCCCATGGGCGGTAGTCGCTCTTGGCGGGACCACGCCCCCAGCCGCCCCCAAGGGCACTGCCCCCATTGCGTTCGTCAGTGACAACGGGAACCACTGCATCCGCGCCATTGGCGAGAACACACCGCCCGTCGCGCGCACGGGGGGGCCGTACACCGTCGGTCCCGGCGATGGTCTCCTGCTTGACGGGTCCAAGTCGTTCGACCCCGACGTGCTCCTGGGCGACTACATCACCAGTTGGCGGTGGGACCTCAACAACGATGGAACTCCCGACCGGGGCGGCGAGACGGTGGCCCTCAGTCCGTTCGACGTCTGGTGGCACTTCGGCGACTCCCGCCCCGGCGTGACCTATCCGTACGACCGACGTATCGTCCTGGAGGTCACGGACCTCTTCGGGGCGACCGACACCGCCAGCGCCCTGGTCACCGTTACCGGCGACCTCTCCGCCAACCTTCGGCCCACACTCCTCCCCGAGCCGCCTTGGACGAAGGGCACCGAGAACCGTCTGGACTGGACGGGTGTGGCAGGCGCCGTGGGGTACGAGCTCGAGTGGTCCCGCGGCACGAACTTCGGTGCGATCGTCGAGTCGCTGGTGACCCTGAACCTGACCGGCCTCGCCACTGCCCTCGGCCACAACGTCACCTACTACTACCACGTCCGGGGTCTGTTCGGCAGGCTGCCCGACGGCGCCACGGGCAAGCTGCCAGGGCTTCCGGGCCCCTGGTCGAACGTCGAGTTCTCGACCCAGGATGCGCGCGCGCCGGAGAGCGCCTTCACCACGGGCTCTGACCCGCTCCGCAGCCACACGGCCCGCACGCGGCTACCGTGGACCTCGACCGAATCCGGCAGCGGCTTCGCGAACATGTCGCTGTGGTACTCCTTCGAGGGCAGCGTGCTGACGCGCTACCCGGGCCGCTGGCAGGCGGACGGCGTGACACCGCTTCCCGGGCAGAACGAAGAGCAGGCGACCGGAACGCTGCTCTTCGATGTGGCGCAGGCCGCCGGCGATGGCTCCTATGAGCTGTGGCTCTCCGGCCGCGACAACGTCACCAACGATGAGGCCACGACCGGCTACCGCGACCTGCGGCTCATCGTGGACTCGACCGCGCCGCAGATCACTGACATCGTCGTCTCGAACATCACCACCGACAGCGCCGACATCTCGTGGAAGACCAGCGAACGCTGCACT
>Ga0194125_10001202_pt1 | contig 43957 bp, 41 predicted proteins | sample TA2KigC250mmetaG_FD_148626 | JGI IMG/M metagenome (GOLD analysis project Ga0194125, IMG submission 148626) | Freshwater microbial communities from Lake Tanganyika, Tanzania - TA2015034 Kigoma Deep Cast 250m | ecosystem: Environmental > Aquatic > Freshwater > Lake | place: Tanzania: Lake...
GGAAACCATATCATCCATTATATAAAAATTAAAATAAGCAAATCTTTAAATAAAGAATAAAGTAAATTATGTTTTTATTATAAAAATTATCAAGAAATATCAAGTTTTATGCTGCTAGTTGCATCCCCTTATAGGTATTACGTTATAAAAACATTTATGCTTATATGATAATAAGGATTAAAAACTAATCAGTTATAGTTGTCGCTATAACATAACCATAATTTACATATTCCTGTAATGGATAAACTTATTAGATAAAAATCTTATTTTTATCTCATTTTAAATTTTCAAGGGTGTAAAATTATCTATTGATTTCAAAAATGATTTCTTATTTGCTTTAAAATCGTATTTATCATTTTTGAAATTAGCCAAAACATAAGTCTGAAATTGATTAGTTTATGGAAATCTATTTTCATATACTCTGGTGATTTGTATAATTAACTCGCAAAAGTTTAATAACAAAAATTTAACATAATCTTTTTTTTCAATTAATAATTCATTATTATTGTATTCACATATTTTTTCTATTGCTTTGGCTAAATTATTGATGGTGTTGTCTTTGAATTTTTGATTTATATTGTAATTGGTGGATAGCTTTATATTTTTAGCATATTTTAAATATTCTTGAAAATCATTGACAAGTAGTTTATATTTATCAATATCACTGTCTTGAAGCGCTCGAGATAAAAGACTAATAATACCAGATGGATTATTCAAATCGCGATAACGACCCGTTTTTAATTCTTCCATGCCCATTGGTTTCAAATATTTATTAACTAAATTTGTAAGATTATCGTCTTGATATTGACATACGTTTCTTAAAATTATCGATGTATAAAACTTTACAAAGTGTCGATAAATCTTTTGTCAATATATTTTGACTTTTTCAAAATCAAAATTTGATTTTAATACCATATCACACTATAAATTACAAAATGTTGTTATATAATCAGAAGCTGTATCTAACCATTTTAGTTCATTATGAGTAAAATCATTTAATTTTTTATTTTCCAATATAAATTCGTATTTTTGTGCTGTCGTTAATGAATTGCTCATTGTTTGCATATAATTTTGGAAAGAACACCAATCGCTACTTGTCATTTTTTGTTGCATATTTCATTGAATCGCGTTATAAGATTCACTACAAAACGAATGAATAATATTTTGTAGGAAATAATTTTCAAATTTGATTGTTTTAATTGGATTTTCTTCTATGTCTTTGCATAGCTTGATGATTGCACATTCAAATTTCGTGCTTAGCGTCATTAATAAAATATTAATTATTCAGTATAATTGATATTATTTATTAAAAAAAATCAACTTTTTATATAACAATCCCGCTACTTTAGTTAAAAAATATATACACAGTAATTATATAAAATATGAGTGTTAAAAAATGTGAAAAATGCGGGATGGTCTTTACTAGAAAAGCAAATTATACTTGCCACATAAAAAGCACAAATCCATGCACTGCTGGTGAGCCACTTTTTCTAAAACACGAAAATTATGTCTAATCAGGGACCCTGAAGAGATATATAAAAATAAATAGTATTTATATTGCGTAAATTGCAAAAAATAAATTTACAAATAATTATCTACTATATAATATATATGACCAAAAATAAAGATAGTATTTTCATTAAATTATTAAAAGAGTATACGACAATTGACGAAGATTTTATAGATACGTTTTTCAAAAAATTTAAAATTGGTGGTGAATTAGATTTTGATATAAATGAAAATGATGTTGCAAAATATTTAAATATATCGATTTTGACTTTGCGAAAGCGTTTAAATAATGTCTTTTCTAAAACAAAAAGATTTATTGAAAAAGTGGATTATATAAAACGTGCGTTAGATAACTCAAATAAACTTATATACATGCTAAATTATCCGTGCTTTGAAAAATTAGCTATGTCTGGCGATTCAGAAAAATCAGAAACTATCAGAATGTATTTTATAAAATTAAGAGAATTTATGACAAATAATCAACATGTAATTCATCAGGCAATTGATAATAAAAATTTAAAGGATTATAATAAATTTGAAACAATATATTTTTTTGCTGTTGATGAAAGAAAACAAAATATTTTTAAAATTGGACAAACAGAACATATAGTAAATAGATTGCGCAATTACAACGTTGGTAAAATTAAAGAAATAGATTTAAAATATTTTGCTCTTGTTAAAAATTCATATATGATAGAAAAATGTATGAAATTAAAATTAAAAAAAAATCAAGTAATAAAAAATAAAGAAATATATGAAATTAATCCAAAAAAATTAAAAAATATTATCAAAGAATGTTATTGTAAATATGTATCAATAAAAGAAAATAATGAGTTATATCAAGAATTGTCTGATTTATTGGGTCTATACGCATATACTAAAGATAAAGTAAATATAAAACCATACATAATAATAGGAAAAAATTTATAGTTTTCATACACATATCCCGCTACTTTAGTTAAAAAATATATACACAGTAATTATATAAAATATGAGTGTTAAAAAATGTGAAAAATGCGGGATGGTCTTTACTAGAAAAGCAAATTATACTCGCCACATAAAAAGCACAAATCCATGCACTGCTGGTGAGCCACTTTTTCTAAAATATGAAAATTTAGAACTAAATTATAATAATATATTGGCCGAACTAAACACTATAAAAAAGGAAAACACAGAATTAACAAATAAATTAAAAAAACTTCGGCCAAAAAATAAATCTTGTGAATTAGCACCATTTGGAAAAGAAGATCTTTCTTTTATAGATGAGGCTATGCGACAAAACCTTTTAGAACAAGATTGCGCATGTATTCAGTATTTCTTCAAACTTGTTCATAACAACGACGACAAACCAGAATATAAAAATGTGTATATGTCAAATATCCGCGATAAGAAACATTCTGTTGCTTATAATGGTGATAAATGGACTGTTGAGTTTACGAGCAATATTGTCGAGGCAATTTCCAAACGCCGTATTGAATATATGCAGAATTTATATAATACATTGAGTAACGAAGATAAACAAAAATTCGGTTCTTTGACTAATTTTATAAGAGACTATAAAAATGACGCCAATCAAGAAACTCTAAGAAGCAATTTTATTTTATTACTGTATAATGCAAATGATAGATCTAGTCGTAAAATACCGGGAAAATAATTATTTTATAATATTATAATTATATTTGCCTTTGTTATTAGATATTCTTTTTAGGGGGTAGTTTGTTGCGTTTTATGTGTGTTTCGAAATGTGCCAAATATGGAAACCCCTTAATCAAAGCCAAACGCAAAAAACTTTTTTATCACCTATCATGTCCCCTCTCTGAGACTTATTTTTTTACACTTTTTATTAACCATCATATAATTATAAAACTATAATATTCATTATCTGTATAACTTTATTATAATTATATCATTTTATTATTTTGTAGATTACTATACTTTTTTAAATCTTTAATTTGGGGGTAAAATTGGAATAATATAATAAATTTGGCGGTTTACAAGCGGAAAAATAGCGGAATTTATAATAAATATTTGCGTTTTTATCTACCGCTTGTCTAAAACGAAATGTGGAGCGATATACGTATTTATACTTTTTTTTAATTTATCATTATCAATATCTTTTGAAATATCAGTCAATGTCGCAAATTTTTTAATTTCGTCATATGTCGGCACTCGTCTGCTATTTATTTTCATTCCGTCATTATACTGCTTAAATTTTTTCTTTAATATTTTTATTACTTTCTTGGTAATAGGGTCCAATATTAAATAGCCTAATCGTAATCCGTCATTATCATTAGTCCACTTAGATTTAGTTTTATTTTCTAATTTTAGTTTATTTTTTGGTTTTTTACTATCATTATTGTCTATACTAATATTATCTGAATCCAAATTGCTAATTTCATTAGATGATTCATCATATAGATATCCTAATTTTTCTTCTAGTTTGACTAAATATTTTCTACGTGATACATCTGTGGTATGAAACGATTGTTGTGATAAATCTTCTTTCTTATAGAGTTTTATTATATGATCACCTATAATTTTGTGTAGGCACTTGTTATTATGATAATATACTATGTTATCAATCAGTTCATCTAACTTGCTATCATCATCCATATCTATACCATTTAATTTATAATCTGTTATTTTTTCTAGAGGAGGAGCATCTTTGAAATGCTTATTTACATAACTGAGACTATTATTTATGATGATACCATTATTTGTGTTATTCGTTGTACCCCCTTTTTCGGAGAGTTCTTTGTAGATTTTTGCTTCTACTTCTAATTTGGCAATTTCTGTATTTTTGCTAATGATTTCTTTTTCTTTCTCTTTTTCTATTGCCACTATTTTTTGTTTTAGTTCTTCAATTTCTTTTGCTTGCTTTTCGAAAACTATTTTTTCTTCTTCAAGTTTATGTTTTTCGGCGCTTAATATATGTTTCTTTGACTTTGTATGATGGCGCAAATTTGTTCTATCGTCTGTTTCATAATTACAAATATAACATTTATACATTTATCTATTTTATATACTAATATAAAAATTTTAAATAGTTTTTTTTACTATAATTAGTAATTTTATATAAAAAAAGGGTAATTTTTCTACTCCTTATATTATACATAAAATTAAATATTTCTTCAACAGATTTCAGTAAAAAGCATCATAGCCTATTAATTTTAATGTCCTACTAAATTATTATTCCATGATTTTACCTTAAGAAGAAATTTTTTGCACACAAACCCTGTGTGTAAATTTCCCGATCCAAATAATATTTATAATAATTGTTAATATATCTGTTAATATTTCCATAATAATTAATTTAAAATAGTTATACAGTATACTAATTGATAAGATACAAAATTAGACGAAAAAATTATTTTCCTAGACGAGTTTATCCTTATTTATTTTTATTTCTTTTTTATCGAACCCATATTTTTTCATATAGTCTTCCATGTTCATTTTACCCATAGAAGAATTGCACGTTCTGCAGATCGGTTTCAGATTTTCCAAATGAACTTCTCCACCATCAGCTTCACTTAAAATATGTCCGCAATCAAAATTAGTTATCGATATTACTTCTGTCTTGCAACATTGGCATACTCCCTTAGTTTCTTCCCCAAAATAATTTTTCCATAAAGTATTTCTAACTGACATTGGTATTCTTTCTTTATTTTTTGACTTTTTATGCGAATATTTGCTCATATTAGTTTTTTTGGAATTTTTTAAATATTCTTTAAAATCATCTATATCGTTATTTTTAAGAATGCCATATAATTCTTTGTAAATTTTAGCTTCAAATTCTAATTTAGCTATTTCATTATTTTTTTTGTTAATTTCTTCTTTCATTTCTACTAACTTTTGTTTTAATTCTTCATTTTCTTTTGCTTGTTTTTCAAAAACTAGTTTCTCTTCTTCTGATTTAATTTTATTCATGTTTAATTCATGTTTCTTTGTTTGAGTATGATATCGCAAATTTGTCTTATCGTCTGTTGCATAATTGCAAAGGTGACATTTGTGCATTTTAATCATAATATATAATAATTGTAACTAATCTACTTTTATATAATAACTAAATCAATTTTTTAGCGTTCAGCAATGGACAATAATAATTATAAATCAATTTGTAATTTTACCCGCGTATATCACAATATATTATTATATAATAAATCAGTATTATAAAATGATACAGATATTCAATAAAATGTGTATTTATGAAAACAACGAAACAAAAATTTACGGACAATACCAGCGCATAAAACCAAATAATATAACAATTGAAAAAATACCACCAGAATCTACTAACATAGAACAAATCCCATGTCAATTAGTATTTTGTGATAATCGCGATGATTTCTTTATTAAGTTTTATGGTAAACTCGATCAAATTAATATCCATTTGCATTATAATAAAGGTACACGTTCTGCTAAATTTACTCTAACTTATCCTTTTGAAAATTGTAATATTAACCTAGAAAGAAATAAATCCGCCATCATTAGCACGATATGCAAAGATTATTCACATCGATTAGAAGAATGGATTAAGTATAATTTGAAATTGGGCTTTACTGGTATTGTTATATTTAATAATTCGGGCAATAAAGCAAATGGATTAAACGAACCCCTAGAAAATTGCGCTACTAATATACCAATGGAAGAAATTTGCAATAAGTATAAAGACCGCGTAATACTTATAGATTGTCCTTATTCACCGTTTCCAAATAATCATTGGAATAATATACAAAGAATTACTCTGCATATAGGAATAAATGCTTTTATGAACAAGTGCAAATAAAAATTACGATGATTATATAAATAACAATGTTCTTGATTTGGCCATCTATGTAGGAGAAGATAAATATTCCAAAACAATATTATGCACTGATAAACTAACTAATGATGATTTTATTCTTACCCCTCATGAACATCCAAGTGAAATAAAACTAGATAAATCTATTATAATACATTATCACTGTTGGATTAACAGAAGATATCGATATCATAATGATATGCAAAAAATTAATTTTCTAAAATCTTTTATGTGTCAATGATAGTTAAAATTATATTTATATAAATATTATATATGTTTTATAAATCTCTATATAGAGTGAAAGATGATTCATTGATAATCCCGCACAATGCTGGCTTTTTTTCTTGTTGTTCTGTTAGATTGGTAGCCATAACTAATTTCCATAGACAATTTAATAAATTACCCATCTCAGTGGATAGTTCGACACAATTTGAATGGTATAAAAATGATACCAATAAAAATTTTAATATTACTTTTGATTATTTCGAAAACTATGATAATATTGATATAAACATTCCAAATAATAATTGTTACTTTTCCACTGATTTACGATCCCAGCCACAATTTACAGACTATAGTAAACTTAATTTTGAGTATATCAATCATTTTATGAAAAAATATTTTACTCCATCAAAAGAAATAAATAATATTATTGCCAATATAGAAGCTAAATATAATATTGACTATGATAACATATGCACTTTATTTTATCGTGGTAATGATAAAAATACTGAAACATATATTTGTCCCTATGTAGAATATATAAAATACGCTGGTATACTACGTGATAAAAATCCAAATATTAAATTTTTAATACAGAGTGATGAAACAGAATTCATAGAATTATTCACCCAATTATTTCCAAATAATTCTTTTTATTTTAAAGATGACATACGCCATATGAATAAATGCAATGATACGGTAGATAAAAAATTTGCAAGCACAAATTATGAATTTTCTAAAAAATACCTGGCAATAACTGTTATTATGTCAAAGTGTAAATATATAATTTGTGGAAGTGGTAATTGTTCTAAATGGATTGTTTTGTACAGAAATAATATAAAAGGTGTATACCAAAATTTAAATAATAAATGGATAATTAATGAATATTGAAATGTGTCAATGTCATAATATTTTTATATATAACAATGTATGCAAGAGTTCATGAGTTGTCAAATAAGTGGGCAATCTTAGTGGGATACAACTGGGTTCAAATCCTAACTCTTGTATGTCAACCATAAAATTGCAAAAAGAATATAATAAAACACTTATTATATTTTATAAATAAATTTAAATAATTTAAGCTCCTTTAATTTCAATCTTATCACTTGTAATAATATTTTCATCAATTAGAATTTGTTTAATTTTTAATCGATGATCACCCATAAATTCTATTATAGTAATATCCAGATTATTATCATCTTTGATTTTTATCTTAATACCACCACATCCTAGTTTTTTTTTAATTTTAGTTAAAAAGTCATCTAATTTAGTATTTTCTGTAATAATGTTTTCTAGGCCATAAATATCAGTTTTATTTTTTCCTTTAACTTTTTTATATTTAAGAATAATTTTTTTATCTAATTCATTAAGTATATTTTGGGAAGATTCCATTATATATAATAATATCAATTAATTATTAAATAGTTTATTCAACTTTTTTATAAAATAATTTCTTTAAGATGTTCTATCTTATGATAGTTAATATTAATTTTTTTATTATGTATTAGTCTAGGATTTGCTAATATATAATCTGGAACATTATTAAGTGGATTATTATTTAATTCTAACATATAATTTCCTAATAATTTTCCCGATTTGACACATGATTTACCATCAGATCCAATAGTAATAATACTTTTAATATTATTATTATTAAATTTAGCATATTTAAGAGATGTTGGAATCACTGGTATAAATACTATTTCATTTTTGCTAAAATTCATGCGTTCTATATTTGGTGGATATTTTGTAATAAATTTTAACTTATTACCTTTACAATTTATTTTTTTTAGATTGGGTGAATTAATATTGAATTGTGTTAATTCATTATATGAAATATCCAGTTCTGTAATAGAATCAGGAATACTTGTTAAATGTACTATGTAATTATAGGATATATCTAGTTTGTTAATTCGTGGACTATTTAATATTGGGAAAGTTGTTAGTTTATTACTATGAATAATTAATTTTTCTAAATTAATATTGTGTTCTAAATTACATATTTCTATTTCATTATGTTCACATTCTAATTCTATTATAGATATTGGAATATTTTCTAATTTTATAATTTTATTTTTTGATATATCTAATTTTTCGAGACCATTTGGTAGCATCCCACCCGGAATATCTTTTATTTTATTATTATAGAGAGTTAATGATTTTAGATTTGGTGGAAGATTTTTTATTGCTTTTATTTCTTGATGGTCAATTACTAATTCAGTTACCCATACATATTCACTTAATATTTCTGGAATTTCTCCATCATCGATATCTCTAATTATTAATTCTGGATTACGAGTTTCTAAATTAATTAGCCATGATTTTTGATTAATTTTTGGATTTTCTTTTTTTTCTCCATATAGATAATTAAACTCGCTATGATGCATATTATCATTATAAAAATTTAATTCATCGCTCGTATAACTAAAATTATCTCCATCCCAAAAATTATATTCAGTAGTATCTTTGAATAAATGTTTATTCTCTTTTTCAAAAGAATCAAAATGGTATTCCATTATATAGTATTTAATTAATTATTATATAAATCATTATTTTATCAATTTTTTATTGAATCTAAATAAGCTATTATTCTATCTATATATTTTCTGCTTTTAATTTTTTCTATTAAATCTCGATATTCTCTATATAAATATATAATATTATCATAATCTTCTAAAATTTCATCTATATCTTTACTAATTGTATTTAATCTAGATATATCATGTTTCTTAGCAAAATCTATAATGTCATAAATATCCTGCTTTGTAAATTTATTATTTTTTACTTTATATAATTTATCTGTAGCAAAATATAATTTTTCTAATTCTTCTGTATCTTTTATTTTTAAAGATTTAATTAAATCTATTAATTTACGAAATTTTTTTAAAGAATTAATTTTATAAGTATTATTTTTAATATATTCCATTTTTTCCAGTATTTTTTTATTATCAGTAAGTTTTTTTAATTGTTCGAAATTATTTTCTAATATTTCTTCTAATCCAACTACTTTTCGTTCTTTGAACATTTTTATAAATATTTCTTGACTTAGTATATCGTAAACATAGGTATTAAAATTAAGTATATAATTTTCAAAAGTATCTAAAATTTCATATATATTATCTAAATTATTTTTTATTTCAAAATCATCTTTTGTTATTTTATCTTTTTTTCCTCCAGTTTTCACATAATTAACCATAAAATATATTTCTGCAATTATTTTTTTGATATCGTCCATTTATTATATTCTATATAATAAACTTAATAAAAAAAATTAGTATCTCTTATAAATATATCTTTTACGAAATCCTTCTTGTTTTTCTTTATTGGATGATTCATCACTTGATTCCTGTATTGTATCAATTAAATCAAGCGTCATTTTAGAAATAATTGGATTTGTTAATTTTTGTTTAATTTCATTCAAAGTTTCTGGTTCAAGTAATTTTAGTTCTTCTTTTATCTCTCTTAATTTTTCGGCATCTTTTTTATTTAATTTATTTAATTCTTCTGTATAATAATTAACCAAAAAGTTTTTCATTGGTTCTATATTGTTACTTACTTTTTGTTTTTCATTTGGTCCAATATGTGATATTTCGTAATATGCACTTGTTTCTGACCCATGTATTGGAGCTGTTGTTTTATTACTTTTTTGCATAATTAAATACTGCTGCATTTTAAGATTATATATTTCTATTTTTTCTGGATCTGTTGAATTAATTAGCTTTTGTCGATATTTATTTAATTTTTTTTCTATGTTGCTAGTCATTATATATTATAAAGATTTAATAAACTATATATTTATCCATACTTTTATATTTTAAATATTCGACAACATGGTTAATAATAGTATCAAGAGCAATATTATATATTTTTTCTATAAATTCTTCTTCTTGGCTACTATCTAGAATTTCATTTGCATTAATAAATTTATTAATAATCGACTTTTGAACAATTTCTAAATAATATGGAAAAATAATTTGATTTATAATTAAAGATTCTGTTTCGTTATCATAATATTTTTTTTTATCTTCTGCTTTTTCTATATATTCTAATCTTTTGTTTATAATTTTTTGCTTGGATAGTTTAATATGTATATGTAAATCCACTTTTACTTTTTCTAATTTATTAGATGGGAAATATTCACCACATACGACAATACCCGTTTTTTTATACTTTTCTATTTCATCTATTATTTTATTCCACAAATAATTTTTCCATACTTTTACAGTTTTTCCATTTGGTAACTCTATCTCTTCTGGATTATCCATATCTATATAGTCACGTGTATCTAAACATTTAAATTTTATTTTTTTTGCTATTTTATTAGCTATTTTACTTTTATTAGTTCCAGATAAACCAGACAATAAAATCACAAATTGTTTTTTATATGCTAAATATCCATCTATAATATTATATTCTTGTTCTTTTTTATCAGTTTCATCTAATTCTTCTAAAGATTCATCATCATTGGTATCTTCTGTAATATCTTCTGTGATATCTTTTGTGATATCTTCTGTAATATCTTCTGTGATATCTTCAGTACTATTTTCAGTATATTCCATTATTATATTATAATTTGATATTTTTTTATCATATTAATATATAATTCTATTAATATGATTTTCAATCAAATATTATTATTGTTAATAAATTTAGTTCATTTATTTTTTATTATTTTTATAATTGGAGTTCCGTTTACTAATTCTACTGTATTGTTGTTATTGCATTTTATAATTGTGCCATTTTTAATGTTTCATTGGGTGCTAAATAATGATATGTGTGCAGTAACTGAAGTTGAAAAGTTTATGCGACAACAACTAGCAGGTGGAAGAAAAATAGAATATTCTGAATGTTTTTCTTATAAAATAGTAGGCCCTGTTTATAATTTTATTAGCGATAATCCAGATTATTCAAAATATACATGGTTAATAACTTTTTTGTTATGGATCATTACCAGTTATAAATTATATAGAAAATATCAAACCGGTGAAGTGAGCAAAATATTAGCAGAGATCACTGGTAGACATTGAAGAAATTTTTGAAGAGTGATCATCAGTAGCACCACCTTTTATAGAATGGCTTGTTTTTCTGTTCTTAGAACCACCAGCTTGTAGATTACATTCGACGGTTATGTCGTAGCTATCATTATAAATACATAAATCACTAATTTTTACTTTTTCTTTTCTTGTAGAACTATTCATAGCAGTATATTCTATTGTTAAAGATTCATCAACAACATTTATTTGAATAATATGTCCAGTTTTTTTTTCAAAATCAGTTCTTTCTGTAAATTGAAATTTGACTTCGATTTTGTTGTCGCTAAGATCTATCGGAATTTCACTTTCTGTTTGTCTTGCTTTTTGGATTTGCTTTTTTAAATCTTCACAAAATTTATTCCAATTATTTTTCAATATTTTATTAGCATCGTTGTCCGTTATATTTAGATTGTTGATTTGATTATTAATTTCTCCAATAGATGACATATCAAATTTATTTTTGACCATATCTAATTTTTTCTTGATAGCGCTTTTTACTTCCTTTGCATTGGCACATGTGATATAAATTTTACATTTAGCATTTTCAAATTTTGCTTTTTCTGCTTTAATATCACTATCAGACTCGGCATACCTATAATTTAATTTAACAGGTTCCACCTGTTTTGAATGGAAAGTGTCAATATCTGTACTTATTCCAACTGAATGAACTACGTCACTCATACCAGTTTTAGTTTTTTCTTTTACACTTTTTAAACTTTTTGATAAATTACTAAATATACCAGTGTTACTCACCTTTGGTTTTACGTATGGTGTAGCTGATGTAGCTGATGTTGACACTTGTTGTTTTTTTATATTGTTCCAAAAATTACCGCCGGTTTGCATAATTATTATATTATTATTTACTATAATTTATTTTTTTGTAGATTTTTTTGCAGTCTCTTTAGTAGTCTTTTTAATAGTCTCTCTAGTAGTTTTTTTTGCAGTCTCTTTAGTCTTTTTAGTGGTCTTTTTAGTAGTCTTTTTTGCAGTCTCTTTCGTAGTCTTTTTAGCAGTTTTGTCTGTGGTCTTTTTAGTAGTCTTTTTAGTGGTATTTTTCTTTTGTTTCTTTTCTTCGGATAATTTAAAAGCTTCTTGATAGACTTTAGTAGCTGCATCTAATTCTTTCTTTGTTTTTTCGATATCTTTTTTTAGGGCTTTCTTTTTATCAGCATCTTTTGTACTTTCCATAGCATTATTTAATCTGTTTAATCTAGCGGTCAATCCTATTTTGTTAGAACGAGCTTTATCAAGCGTTATTTTGCGATCTACTTTTACATTTTCTAAAACACGGGGATCTATTTTTCGCACACCCCAGTAGCTGACTTGCCCTTTTTCGGCACATTCTATCATAGAACCCAATTTTTTATTTTTAGGAACATTTTTTGAACCACAATAGATATTTGAACTCATAATAAGTATATAATTTTATATTAGAAATAATTCTAATAATAAATTAAAAATAAATAATTTTATAAAATATAATATATATAATAATGTCTGGATTTATTTCTGGTGTAGAAAGTGATTTAACTAAAAGTTGTCAATCTATGGAATCTATTGGAACCGGTCTTATGGATGATGTAGGTGAAACAGCATGTCATCCACTAACTAGCGTTGAACGTATTGGGGCTACTACAATGGATGTTCTTCAAAGAGGTGCTCGTTATGTAGAAAATACTGCTGAATCAGTATATGATAAAATTAGAAGTGGATCAAGAAAAGGTATTCAATTAGCGGAGCGTGAATTAAATAACTTAGACAAAGTAGTAACTTCTCATCTACCAAGTCATCACACTGCTCAAGTAGCTAATCCTTCTGTATCTGTTCCTGCTCCTGTTGCTATAGCATATCCTCAAGTTGAATCTAAATTAGAAGTTCAAGAAACTCCACGCAAAAAAACTAAAGAGTCAAAAAAATTATTTAAGAAAATTATTAACTGGGTTATTTTAGTTTTAGTTCTCATTCTAATTGGTGTTATTATTTATTTGACTTGCAAAAGGTATTTACTCGTTGGCACTGCTATGTCTAGTGGTAATAATATGATGGCTGCTGCTTTATTAACTCCTGAATTAAGTGCAGGATTGACTACATTAGCGGCTGCTTTGTAAAAAAGACGCTACATTAGCGGCTGCTTTGTAAAAAAGACGCTACATTAGCGACTGCTTTGTAAAAAAGACGCTACATTAGCGGCTGCTTTGTAAAAAAGACGCTACATTAGCGACTGCTTTGTAAAAAAGACGCTACATTAGCGACTGCTTTGTAAAAAAGACGCTACATTAGCGGCTGCTTTGTAATTTTTTTTTATTATTTTTATTTTTATAATAAGAATACCAAATTACTAATCCTAAATTAATTCCTAATAATAATAATTTTGTTTGAGCATTCATATTTTGCCAATTTATTATCATAGCATTGAATACTAGCATTACAGATCCAAAATATAATCCTACTCTAAGGGCAGAATTATCTAGCTTATTGGATCCTAAAAATAGTCCAACTAATCCACCAAAGTAAACAAATAAAATATACTTTTGTTGTGCATTATATTCTTTATTTTCAAAATAAATATTATGCGAGATTTGACATATGATTAAATAATATATTATTCCAATGACACCTCCAATAAAAAAATTTCCAAGCATCTTTTATAATATTATTTAATAAAAAAAGTCAAAATTCATATCAAAATTCATATCAAAAATCATATCAAAATTCATATCAAAATTTATATCAAAATTCATATTCTTCGCGCATATCCAATATAGTATTTTCTATGAAAGTATCTAATTTATTTTCTATATATTCAATAATTTCACGAATGATATTATTAAAAAGTCCTAATTTGATAGTTACTTCTATTAGTTTTTTTTTATAAGTAATAAAATATTCAAAGGTATTTTGAACTCCAAGATTAATTATAATATTAGTAGAATAATTATTAATATTTTCTATATCGTAATCTAATTCTATAATATCTAAATACAATTTCATTAAAAATCCATAATATTTACCCATTTTTTGAACAGTTAAATTATTATTTTCAGAACCACCGGCTGATACCCAAGTTAATAAACATCCGAGTTCAACAATACTACAATATTTTGTTTCTATATATTTTAGTAAATCCTCTTGTTTTATTTTTTTAGAAGTTTTTAATTTATTTTTATAATTTTCTACTTTTTTATCATCAAATTTATAATTAAATAAATCTGTTTTAGTAAAATCAAAAAGTTCTAATTCTAGTGTATTATCATTTAAAAGACTAATAATTTTATTATTAATTTGTTTAATAGAAGTATTATAACTTTTAAGACTTTTATCTTTTAATAATAATTGCATTGAATGTTCCAAATGATTTGCATAAAATATATTGATTAAACTAACTATTTTCAATAATTGTTTATTATCTAAATTGACCATATTTTCTTTTTCTTTACTTTGTAGTACTAATAATAATAATTCAATAGATGTTCCGATATAATATCCATGTTGATGAATTTTGTTTTTTTTTATATTGTTTGACATAGTTAATAAAAAAATAGCTAATAAATAATAATTATTTTTAATTTTATCTATAATCATTTCAGCATCTTCGTGAGATATATAATTAATACTTAGTTTGCTTTTTAAAAAATTATAAATTGATTGTTGATATTTTGTAATTCTTGTATTTGCAATACTCATTAAAATTATTAATTAAATATTTATTATGCCTTAAATCAAAATATGGATTTCATTTGATGCCCTTGTAAACGCAGTATAAATGCATCGTTTTGCTTCATCTGCATTATTATTATTTAGAATATCATCTGTGTCAATAAAAACATTATGATAAGTACTTGATTGTGATTTATGACATGATATTGAACAGCCAATATTTACATTAGCAAAAGGTTCAATAAAAATTTTATGCCAATCTTTCCACATTTGTTTTAGAATGTGTTTTTCTATACTATTGGTATAATCTGGATGTTTTTCTAATTGTTTTTTTAATTTTTTAATATCTTCAAGACTTCTTTGTTTATTAGTTTCTAGTAATTTAACACTATCATCATGTATTACAAAAAGTGTACTTGAGCTAGTACCTTCATTTACTTTAATACCTGTAATTTCCCAGCATTTATAGCTTGTGTATATATAGCTGTTAATTTTAGAAATATGTGATTTAAATAATTCTTCTATTTTAATAGCATTTTTAAAAGTACGTGAAAATACTTCTAAGAATATACTAGATTTTCGTTCTAAAATATTGAGATCCACAATTCTAACTTGTTCAGAAGTATAAAATTTATTTTTTTCTTTTTTTTCATCAAATAGATAGAAATCGTTAAGAATTAATATATCGCCAATTTCATATTTATTAATGGTTTTTTTATCTTTGAAGATAATACTGCGAATAGTATCATTATAAGTATTACACTGTTTATTAGTCCATGCCAATATAATATTAGAAGCATGTTCTGGTTTTGTAGAATTGAAATATTCCATATATTTTTTAAACCATATAGATTTAATTTTATCTTTTTCTTTTTTATAAACATATACACCATTACCTACATATTTTTTTATCATTGGACATTTTACTAATTTGTCAATCCATTCTCGTATATTATAACACATATCTATTATATTTGATACTTTAGATCTCATTATTTCTGTAAGTGTAAAACTATTCATACTTAGTAGTTCTTTTTCCAGACTATTAATTATTTTATTGTAATCATCTTCTGTAAATTTTTTTTTAAATTTGTTTTTTCCTTTACTGTCTTCTATAGATTTATAATATTTTTCTAGTTCTATAAAACTCATAATATCTTTTAGTGTTGTATCAGAATAATTATTCAAAAAGATAATAGATTTTAATTCATTAACAGGAGGCAATTGACAAATATCACCACTAAATAATATTTTAGTTTTATTTATCTTGCGTATATCTTCATAAATATTATTTACTATCATATATGGAATCATAGAACATTCATCTATAATTACCAAATCATAAGAATCAATATTAGTAGCTCCATTACGCATAAATATTCTTTCTCCATCATTATCAAATTCATTTTTATAATTTAATAATTTATGTATTGTCATAAAATTTATTTTTATACCGCGTTTTTCCAATATTTCAAAAGTTTCTTCAAAGCTAAATTTATTATAGTCTTCTTTATTATTTTTATTATCTTTATTATTTTTATTATCTTTACTATCATCATTATTATTATTATCATTATTATTATTATCATTATTATAACTATTACCATTAATTAAGCTCTTCAAATGATATCTAAATTTAGTTTTCATAATATTTACTGCTTTATTAGTAGGGGCAGTTAGTGCAACAGATTTAATAAAATTATTTTTAATCAAATATGCAATTAGTTCAATCACAGTAGTGGTTTTACCAGTTCCAGCATACCCATAAAGTCCAAATGTTTTTTGATTATTATCAAGTAAAAATATAATTAATTTTTCCAGTGCAATTAGTTGATTCTTTGAAAAAGTAATATAATCATTCGCAATTAAATTATTATAAATATCGGAATTAATTTCTAATTTAGATTTTTGATATTTTATTAATTTTGGAAATACTTTTGCTATTAACTTAAGATTTTCTTTTTTATCAATATTATTGAAAACTTTGATAATATCATTTAAATTTATTACGGTTGGATACTTTAAAAAGTCGATTAAATCTATATTTTCATCTAATTTATTGTTTTCTCGTAATTCTTTTACTATGTCCAAATACTTTTTAATATTACCGTTTTTACTTTTAGTCAATATATTGACTTCTGAATTATTAAAATATTTAAATAGGCTCATTTTAAATTAAATAATTAATAATTAGATTAAATAATTATTAATTCAATGTTTTTTTATAAAATAAATTATTATTCTTATTATTCTTCTTTCTTCTTATTTTTATTATTCTTATTATTTTTATTCTTATTTTTTTCAGCTTTCTTAGAAGATTTTTTTGTTTTTTCTTCAGATTCACTATCGGATACTTGTCTTTTGTCTTTTTCCTTTTTTTTAGAAACTTCGATTACAGGTTCATCTGAATCACTACTAGAATTATCATCTGAAACTTCTTCAATTGATTTTTTAGATGATTTATCATCTTCTGAATCACTTGCTTCTTCATGAACACTATCTTGATCACTATCAACTTTATCATCAAAATCTTTTTTACTAGACTTTTTCTTAGATTTATGTTTGCTATTTCTATTATCTTCATTATGTTCATTATGTTCATTATCTTTATTATCTTCATTATCTTTATTATCTTCATTGATAGACTCTTTATCAGAACCATCTTCTCTATCTATATCAACATTATTTTTCATAGCATCATCTAGTTTCATAATAATAGTATTAGAAATTGTTTCAGGTGTATGAATTAAAACTGCAGTTTTAAATGCTTCTGCTTCGATAGTTTTTTTTCCAGCATATCGCATTATGTGTTGTGCTGTTTTAGTGATATTTACAGAATAAACAAGCATAAGATATACAAGTAGATTATATGCTTTTGAATCTAATTGAATATTATCACCATATTGTTTTTCAATATAAGTATTAATAGCACTCTTTGAAATACAAAAGTTATCAGCATAGTTCACATCTTGATTCTTTTGAAAGTTTGCAATATGTTCTTTAAATAATAGCGCAAAATCATTATCAAGTTGTAATGGATAAGCTAAAGCAGGAAGTGTCACTTTATATAATGACGACTTTTCTTTGGGTAGATGTGCATTAACTAAATTAAAAATGTTCATTAGTAAAGATTCTATAATAGCTGTAAGTCCAATATGAGCACCCCTAATCTTGGGAATAGTTTCTCCTCCTAGCATAAGTTGCTTTTTTAGCCAATTTCGGGTTACATTTACATTGAATGATAAACCAGCTTTATCAGTGGCTTTATTATATTTTACTTCCTTAGTCGATTTGGACATTATTAATTAATACTAGTAAATAATCTTTAAGCTTATTATACAGTTTATTCATATATAGTATAAAAATCAACTTTTTTTTATAATTCAAGGCTTTCTAAAGCAAAAGATTCCCCAGCATTAAAACTATCCATTTCGTTTTCACCATCTGAGAAAATACTATCAATCATGTTATCAGGTTCTAAATCATCAATAATAAAATCTACTTTTTTTTCTTTTTTACTAGGTTTTATGATACTTTTTAAAGAATTTTTTTTAGCGAGTTTTTTTTTTAATTCATTATATTTTTTTTCTTTTATTTCTAATAATAGACTTTTTTGTGATAAAACAATATTATAATAAAAAATAAATAGAAATAATATTATGATGATAATGAGATATTTCATAATATTATTGAATATAAAATATTTATTATATATAAACAAATAAATTAAGTATTAAAAATTCTATCAGCTAGTATCTGATTTTGATCTATGTTGTTAATATCTTTCTTAATCTTCATTGGATCGACAAAACTTTCTATGTCTAGATTATTTTCATTTTCATAGTTATCATCAGGCATTTCCAGATTTTCCATATTGAATAGAGTATTCATCGCCTCTTCATTATGTTCATCTAATCTGTTTTTTAATTCTTGATTTTCTTTTAATAATTCATGTGTCTTGTCAAATCGATTATTATCAGATTCTTTTTGTGTTTTTTTCATACGAAGCTTTTCTGTCTTGATGTAAAAATCTTTTATTTCTGCCGTTATCATATCTTTTATGAAATAATACGCATAATATAGTACTATGATTAGGACTATTATAACTAGTGCTATTATAGTATTTAAATCAGTTGGTAAATTCATTATATATAAATTAATAACACAATATTAATTTATAATTAAACTTAAATTGATAAAAATATTTTTATATCAGTAATTAAAATTTTTTAATTTCATATATTTTGCTTTGTATTTTAGGTATTTTTGGTGATAATTACTATTTGTACTACCGCCCATCATTGGAAATGCCATTGTTGTTAATCTTTTTAAATCTTCTTCAGGAATGCCGCCAAATCCGTCTTTGGAAAGTTTTGTATAAAATTTATAGAAGTTGCCTAATTTATATCTATAAGTAATTATACTTCCATCATCTACAGGTTTAGTTAAATGTTCGGTATTTTCCTTAATAAATTTAGAGTATTCTGTTTTGTCATCATCGGCATAAAATACATTTTTACCCGCATTTAAGAGTCTTTCCATAACTTTTTCTTTAGGTGTTTCGTTTCCGGTTATATTTTCTGATAATATTAATCCACTGCTTTCACTATTATCGGCAACAGGCAATCCAACATAATTCAGCAATCTTATAATTTGTTCTTTAATTCCTCTTGAAGCAATGTATAAATTATCACGCCCAACACTTTCGAATAAACTTTTTAATAACTCAATTCGTTCTTCATCGCCAAAAATTGTTTCTATTAACAACTTCTTCAACTCTTGTTTATGACTGTCGTCGCGTGCAGGTATTGACTCAATTTCCCCCTTAAAATATTTTGTAAAATTTATCCTTAGTTCCGGTGCAATCATTGAAAAATAAGTTGTTGGTGTGTAGTACATTTCTATAAATTTATTATACCCATTAACAAACGCAAAAAAATGTCTGGCAGTTAATGTACAATCAAAATCAAATATATATGCATTTTCTCTCTCAGTTCTACTATTTGCTGCTATAGCAGAAGAAGCAACTGCGGATCTAGGAGCAACCAATGATGTTCCAACTCCAATTGTTGGATAAACTCTATCAACAACTTTAAAAATAGTGCCTGCATCTACATTTCGTTTCATTGATGCAGCTCTGGTACTTATTACAATTGAAGGAAATTTTGATGATTTAAAATAATAAACATCACCCATTTCAGATGGACCAACCATTTCAACTTGTGTTTTTTCAAATTTTAGTGGCAAATACAAATATGTATGTAAATTTGTAGAAAGTATTTTTACATATAGTTGATTGGTCATATTTGTAACATCAATCATACTTGCTTGTGTTATATTCTTAGGTTCAGTTGTCCAATCTGTGTCATACATCAGTGGAAATAAATTAGAAATCCTAGCAGTTAACATAGAAAGCATTTCATAATTAGTTTTTAATACATTTCCATTGGCAATTTCAGTTTCTATTATTGATACATCTGTTTCGATTTTTTTATTAGAATAAGCAGCATCAATCGGACCACTATATAAAAAAGAATAAACAGAAGAACCCGTAGTCAACATTTTTTCTTCTATAAAAGTTAATGGTAAATAAATGTATGTCATATTACCACTTCTTCCCAATGTTTGATATCCTGCTAAAATTTTAACATAAAACAAAAACCCTTTCATTGCGATTTCATTGCGATTATTCACTATTTCTACATTCCTTGGTGCTGTTGTCCATAACGGATTTTGTCCTTTTGATTCAGAAGTACGTAACACAGACAATATACTATCTAATTGTAGTGCCATTATATATATATTAATCATATATTTTTATATTTTTATATTTTATTTATCGCATATAAATTCATTACCCATATCCAAGTCTGGATAATAATTTGCATTCTTAAATAATTTGCAATCAATAGCACTCTCTTTAATGGCTTTTTCAAATTCGCCTACTAGTTTATTTTTCTGATATGCTAAATAATTAATATATTGGTCAACTGTTTCAGTTTCATCTGGATGAGTTGCAATATAAATATATACTTTTATATTGCGCTTTTCTTCTGGCAAATCTTTGTGCGAACAAAATCTTGATCCGCGTCCAATAATTTGCTGTAATCGTGCCATATTCCAATATGGTTCTAGAATATGTGCTTGTCTAACTCCTGCTAATGAAATTCCTTCTTTTGCTGCTGGAGACAATATCAATACTTTTAATTTAGATCCATTTAAATTATTTTTTTGATTATAAACACTTTTTATTTCTTCTTTAAGATTAATATCTTCATCGCCAGACCAAATTGCGTATCTTTTTACTCCTTCACCTTCTTTGACATAATTTTTGTATCCATATGCTTCTAGAACACGAGCAAAACTTTTAATACCTGCTTCTTCTTTGAAACTAGAATAAACAAATACTTTTCCGGAAGAATTATTTATTTTAGTCATAATTTTAAAAAACTTACAAGAATAAATGTCTAGATCTTTTAATATTTTTTTTCCTTTGAATGATTTAAAACCTTCTTCTCCGACTTTACGATTTGGAAATACTACATTAGAAACAAATCGTGTACCTATAAAAAAGTTATTTGGTAACTTAGTGACACTTAATGATTCAATTACTTTCTTTTTAATAGATTTAAAATCAGCCATATTCGCTTCATGTTTTAATACTCCTTTGTAAGCACTATATTGGAAATCACTCATTTCACATTTAACATATTTTATTTTCATTTCAGGAAAGACATGTGGCGGGGCACCACGAAAATAAGATACTAATCCTTTCATACTTTTTTTAAATATATCTAAATTTTTTGATTCATATTTAAATCCACCATTTTTTGTTTTACTTATTTTTACAAACTTTTTGTCAAATTCTCTTCCAGTTGGTAGTTCTTTCTTGGGACGCAATAAATTAATTGTCAATGCAAGTTCTTGTGGTTTATCAAACATTGGAGTAGCACTTAATAATACAACACGCAAATCTTTTGGACTTTTATGTATCAGCTCATATAATACGTTATAATAAGTTCCTTCTTCGCTTACCATATTTTGAATTTCATCAATAATCAAGATAGAATTTTTCAAATTAATTTCTTTGTTTTGAGCCATTTCTATAAATTTATTATAAGAATATATCTTATAATACTTATTAATTCTATCATCGCTTTTTTCGATAATATTTTGATATTCAACACTCGAAGGATGAAAATCTTGCAATAATTTACGTTCATCATCTTTTAAATAATTTGCACCTGCGCATAAACTACGAAGTTCATTTCTAAAATTTCCTTTGAGAGAAGCAGGAACTACTACAATTATGCGACGATGTTTTTTCCAGGCTTCTCCTATTTGCACTGCAGTACATGTTTTACCAGCTCCAATTCTATGATATACCAAGATACCCGTATACGGAGTTTTTGGATTTATATAATGTCCTAATAATTTTTGGGAATTTTGCAAATCAAATTTTTTTGGAAAACAAATATCATCCAAAGATTTCTTTTTCTTCGGAATTTTGTAGTCTTTATATATTTCGTAAATTTTATTATAAAATTCATCATCTTGAATATCGGGATATTTCATTTTATAATAATAAGATAAAATTAAAAAAAAATATTTATTCTGCTTCTTCGCTTTCTTCTTCACTATTTTCTTCTTCATCTTCAGCTTCATCTTCAGCTTCATCTTCAGCTTCATCTGCAAATGATTCTTTTTGAGATAGGGCAGTAAATACTACATAAGCAAGTAGACCAATAGTTACACAATGGATAATCTTCGTTTCTTGAGATAGTGATTGTTCTCTGATAAGCATAAAAAGCATTAGTACTACAAGGATACCGATTACTACGTTAGTAAAGTTCATATTATATATAATATTTTGATAAAAAAATTATTATATATTTAATATTTTTATAGTTTCATGATGAAGGCAAGAGCATAGTAAGGTGGTCTCAAATCAATTGATTTTCCATTACCTGTTTGTTGAGTATTTCTAACACTTCCAAGAGGTACATTATCTTGATCATATCCTGCATCATAACCAGCTGTTGTTTTACTATCTGTAGCTATAGCCATATTTGAGGGTACTGGTGTGAGAGAAGAATTGGGAAATGCTGCTTTATAAAAATTGGCATTTTCCATCCATTGAGTATCCCAATATTGATGACTATGAGGAGGCAACTCAGTGGCATCAAGAACATGACCTTCCGCTCCACCAACATCGCCAATACCATAATGAGATAATCCAACGCCTTGTCCACTACCAACTATAAATTTTCCTCTCAAATCAGGAGTTTGATTAGTTCCATCACATAGTGCCCAACCTGACGGTACTAATTCACCAGCCCACATTACAATAGTGCCACGCGGTACTTCTCCTTCATCAGCTGGCGTAGATCTTCCTTTGGTAGGATCTATGTGTGATTGTGTCGCAACAGCTTTATTTACTTTATGACCCATGTGATGTTTATGGTGGGTCTTACTATGTTTTTTATGATGTTTCTTTTTTTTCTTTGCAGAAAAGTTTTCTGTCATTGACATACTAAGAGTAGCAAATAATACAGCTCCGAATACGATGCCAGTATTGACAGATATTTTATCAGAGTTTATTAGAAAGACTACTAGTAATAAAACTATTACTGAAATCACAAGATTTGATAAATTCATAAATATTATATATATTTATATATTAAAAAAATAAATAAAATTTAATTTTTTACATTAAAATTTTTTTATTGGTTTATTATATTTTTTATTTGAATAATTTTTATTAAAATTTAGTCACATATTACTAGTAATAAAACTATTACTGAAATCACAAGATTTGATAAATTCATAAATATTATATATATCTATGTATTAAAAAAATAAATAAAATTTAATTTTTTCCACCACGCCAAGTTTTCTTGCCACGTTCTTTAAAATCTTTTCCATCAGTTTTATTTAATTCGTATTCTTCTGTTGGTTTGTTATACTTTTTATTTGAATAATTTCTATTAAAATTTAGTCTAGGTTCTAATTCAAAATTAAGAAGTTTTAACAAAGTCTTAGTTTTTGCCCATAATACCGGATTATTTGTTTTAGTTCCACGTACCATCAATACTTTTAAAAGAGTATTCGTATCAAATTCACTAAGTTCTTCTAGATCCATAATATGTATTTCATCATAGTCAAAATCAATAATACTTGGTTTTGATTTGGTAAATTCTTTTAAATTATTTAAATCATGATTAAATTTTGTATTGGGTTGCTTTTCTACCGTATTTAATTTTGTAATTGGTGACTTTACTATCATTGATTTAATAATTACTTCTTCACTATTGCTACTACTAATACTATGACTATCAGATGAATCATTACCTAAAGATTTAGATTTTGTTTCTTCAATAATATCTGTATGATGATAATCATCATCAGTTACTTCTGCCCATTTACCAACTTCATTTGTTTTTAATTTAGATTTACTATCTTTGGTTTTAGTATCTTTTACAGGTTTAGTTTCTTTAATTTCTTTAGTTTTAGTGTCTTTTACATGTTTAGTTTCTGCTTTGACTTCAGTCTTACTATCTTTTGAAGTTTTATCAGATTTAGTATTCCTTGGTGGCATAATAATATAAGTTATTTATACTATTATGATTTTAAATGAATTTTTATCAATTTTTTTTGCTTATTTTTTTAGTATTCTTCTTATTTTTCTTATTTTTCTTATTCTTATAGGGTCCACTCATTGATTCTTTAGAATATTGATTTTTTAAATATTCGACATCTTGTCTTAATTTAGTATAGTTTTTTTTATTTGCTTTAGAATAATTTGCAATCAAATTAGTTCTTTTTAATACTTTGAGAGTACTATGTTTTTTACTAGCTTTTTTAAGTGACTTTTGGCGTTCTAGTTTAGTAGCAGATAAATTATATCCAAAATTAGATAAATGAATATCATCACCTAATGGTGGTAAAGTTTTTGGTCCTTTTCCAGGTTGTCCTATATCAGTAATACATACTTCAGACATTCTTGATTGTTTTACTTTAATTTTTTTTCCACTGGATAATTTTCTTGAATGACTTTTTTTAATAGAGCCTTTGCGTAAAATTTCGTCTTTTTTACAAGTTTTAGGCATTTAATAAAATTATTTGCGAAAAATATTTTTTTATATTTAATAAAGTAAAAATTTAACATAACTAAATCCTCCTCCATATTGAATATTCTTACGCATCCCATATATATAAACTAAATATATTAATATACTAAATATGCCAATTCCTGCTATATTATATTTGTATTTGTCAAAAGTAATGATATTATTTTTTATAGTATTATCTAATTCATTATCATTATTGAGTCTATTTTTTTTATTTTCTAATTCGCGTGTATAAAAATAATATATTAAAATTAACCCCATCATGAGTAAATTAAATTGTAGATCTAACTTTGTACTTAATAAATATACTAAGTAAACACCAATACTACTCACAGTAATATTATTTATTGTTCTTGTACTATCTACAAAAGATATTAATACAAATATATATATAATATTTATTATGTGCTGAAATATTCTATTATTTTTAGCATATTCTTTCATTTGTTTTCCTAATGTATTACTGGCAAAGCTATTTAATTGGACTAAATAAAGTGCTAATAAAAATTTTATATTTTCCATTATATATTTACATACTAAAATTATATTTTAATAATCACTTCCATGAGACAATATTTCTTTTCCATATTCGTGTACATAAATAGTATGTTCTAGTTGTGAGCTATAACTATTTTTAATATCACATAATGGAGGATATTTATTAATTATGTTTAATTTTTCTAATTCAGATATAGCTATTTTATATTTATTCCCAAATTCCTTATAGAGCCATCTAGAACAAAATGGTAAAGTACTATATTTAGATTTTATAAAATTAAATATTTTATTTGTTGTATCTAATTTAAATTTAACAGGTTGATAATTTTTTTTAAGAGAAAATAAATGATTATCTCCGGTTTCCTTTGATTCGCCTAATCCTGTACTTGCAAATGTCTCTATAGCATAACAAGTATTTGATTTAATACGCATTTTATTAATTATTGGATTATCTATAGGAGAACATAATATAAGAGTTCCACCATGTATAATATATTGTTCTATGTTATGACCTCCTAATTCACTTACTGGTTTAATATCATGAATTTTATTATTAAAATCTAATTGATATGATTTAATTATTTCGTCTATTGTTTTTGAAATGTCATTGACGTAAGTATCTGGACCAATCATTTTAATAGCTTCCCATGTTGCTTCACGTGTTGATTCAATTAATGGGTCAAAATCTGGATTAAAAGAATGAGTAAATGCGCTATCAATAATACGGCCATTAACATGAGTGCCATAATCTATTTTTACGATGTCATTTATTTTTAATACACGTTGATCATTTGGACTTGCTGTATCATGTGCCACGCAATTATTAATAGAAAATCCAACTGGAAATCCGATTCCTTCTTGCAAATTATTTTGTCCAAAATTGGCTATTATAGAATTTTCTATAAAATTACAAATATCATATATTTTCATATTAGGCTTTATGAATTTTTTTAATTGTTGACGTACTTGATGATGGCATTCTCCGGCTTTTCGCAAATCTTGAATTAATTTAGTATTATTATATTCCAACGGTTCTTGGAATTTACTATTATAATGACCAATAGTTAATTTTGGTGTTATATAGTTCATATAAATTAACTAAATAAAATGATTTTAAGTATATTTATAATGTGTCAGAAATTTTAATTTAATTTATAATAAAATATATATTATGAATTGTTTATTAGTAATTTACTCTTGCAAAAAATATTTATTTATGAAAGACTACTATGATGAAAAATATACAAATATGGGTTATAATGTATTATTTATATTTGGTGATAAAGATCTTGATACAGAATATCAATACGATACTGAAAATAAAATGGCAGTATTGCAATGTGATGATAATTTTGAATCTCTTACTACAAAAACATATATGCTCTTTAAAATGATTCTAACTTCATCGAGATTACAAGACTATGATTATATTATAAAAATTGACGATGATACTGAATTTAACATTCCCGCTTCTCAATTAATTTTTCAAGAAGATTATTTATATTTTGGTCCACGATTAATTAAATCAGAACCAAAAGAACACAATTATCATTTTGGAAAATGTTCTGAAGATAGTGAATTAAATTTACAACCATATGATCTGACAACTTATTTAGAATGGGGGATCGGATATTTTTATGTTTTACATCGAAAAGCACTCCAAATATTTTGTGATTCTATAGATGAAAATAAAGATCTATTGACTAATTTTTTATATGAAGATATGCTTGTTGGTAAAATTATGAATGATAACAATATACAATATTTTGAATGTTTTACAAGAAATGTAACTACTGATTTATCAAGACCGCGAAAAACTTCTATCACGCTTGTAGTAAATAATAAAATAAATTTTATTCCAAAATCAGTAAGTAAAATTAAAAAAGTAAGTTTCAATTCTGATGCAAATATTAATATTATTGATAACTTGGAAGATAAATTAAATTCAGAATTATCTATTAATAGGGAACTTGATAAAAAAATAAGAGAATTAACTGAAAAAATTAATAAACATGATAATCTAAATATTCATACTAAACATGACGAATCACCAATAATTAATAAAGTATCTAAGACATTTAATCCAATATCTCATAAACATGTGACTAAAATTAAAGGTCGTGTGCCAATGAGAAGATAAAATTGAAATTAAATCATTATTATTATATAAATATAACAATTAAATAATTATATTATGTTGGGTGATTATATTGGTTTTAGAGAATCACCTGAAGTAGAATTCAAAGAATTTATTATTAAACTTGATCCGGAAGCATATTTAGAAACAAATGAAATTGAATCGATAGTACTTACCGGAAATCTATGTAAAATTAAAGAACGGTTTAATTTTCTTATTTTAAATAATATTGATTATTATTTCAAATTTTATATTCCTAAATATTTTTCAGTATTTGGAAATTCTCAATTAGATAAGGCTGAATTATATATTGGTGTGAATGATTTTGGTGAAATTTCCGGAATTCCTTATTTTGGAAATTTGACTGTAGAATACATTGCTACTCTTTTAGATTCAACCAAACCATTCCTAAATTGTGATACAGATATAGATGAACTATTAAAATTACTAAAAATAGAAGTTATATTATTAGAAACAGATATAGATAATCTGGAAAATTCTATTGAAAAATTAATTTCAGAATATCATGCTAAAAAAATAAAATATGCACAAGAATATTGTGATTTTGTTATAAGAAAAAAAAACTGGAAAAAACAGATTGACCATTATTTAAAAAAAATAATAGATTATGCAAATACGCCATGTTATAGAAAAGAAGTCGCCCAGTTTATTAAAGAAAATTCTGATAAACATAATTTTGTAATAGATTTACTAAATTCAGACACTCCTATTGAAGTAGGAGATGGAACAGAAATAGGAATTCGTAAAATAGACAAGAATGATGTGATATATTGGATAACAGAATATAAAGACAAAAAAATAAACGAAATAAAAAAATTACGTCCGGACAATATTCAATATATTACTTTTTCTAATAGTATATACACAACTTATTTTACACTCCTTAGTAATTTAAGATATAAATTTGTCGAAAATAACAAAGACATTAAATATTATATGATAAAAATATCTTTTCCTACTAATTTTGCAAAATCAATATTTTATAAAAATTTAGAAAATCACAAATGGCAGTTGCGAACACGTATCTTAGTTAATGGTCATCCATGTTGTGTTTAAATAAAACTTTCAAAATTAGGCATAATGTATACTTTTAATATGTTGTTTTCTAAAAAATAATTATTTTGACTATTATGATAAATATATGTCATATCTAAATTTTTTTCTGTCTCTATTATTTCAAAAAAATTATCATATTTATTATCGTTAACTATACATATAATTGTACTTATATCTATATAATCATAATGATATAAATATTTGATAATATTATAATTTTTTTTATTATGTACTAAATAAATTGTGTCAATATCTTGTTCTAAATATTTTGGTCTATAAAAATGTCCAATTGATTGAAACATTTTTAATATAATATGTTCATATCTATAATTATTAAATACTAAAAATATATTATTAATTATATTTTTTTTAATTTTTAATTTATCAATAATAAATTTTTCTGATTTATTTATCATTTTTATATTATTTTTAAATATTTCAAACAGTGCCAATGTAACATTTGTAAATAAATATGCCCCAGATGCTGCTACTTCAAATACTCTGCGTGAAACCATTGTAGGACAATCTTTTACTGAACTTACAACTAGATTTAATTTGTATTTTTTGTATAATTCGCACAATTGATTATAATTTACCGGTTTTCTAATATTCTTAATATATTTTTCAGGAAACACGTTATAATTATTTTTTAATTTTTCTCTATTTTTTTCTTTATTTTTTTCTTCATTCTTTTCTTCATTTTTTTTTTCATTCTTTTCTTCATTTTTTTCTTCATTTTCTTCTTCATTTTTTTCTTCATTGTGAAATCTGTCATATATATTTAAATTTAAATTATTGTGTTCCATAGATTCAAATATTCTATCAAAATCATAACATCTATTTTTAATATAAGAATACCATGAACCAGTATAAAGAACAGTATTATAATCAGAATTATATTTGAACGCGTTCATTGGATTAAATAGTTTGGGTTGAAACCCAAATGTTAGTAAATTTACTTTATATTTATAATCCAGTGTGTATTTATTAATACATTTTTCAGAAGAAGTAAATTTATATTTAAATAATTCCATGTTTTTATCAAAATTAATTTTTGCTTTTTTATAAAAAATTGGATCTTCTTTATTCCAAAATATTGTTTTTATAGATTTCTTATTACAATAGTCAATAATTTCTCTTAATATTATATTTTTACTTTTGGGTTTAAAACATATTTTATTTTTCCACTCTTCATTTAGCCCTGACCACGTTGATTCACAAAAAAAATAATCTATTTTATTTGTACTCATTATAATTTTCCAATTTTCCGGAGTCAAATAAAATAAGTTTAATTCTGGTAACAAACTTTCATATGAAAATTTATCAAAAATGCATGCAATATTTAGTTTATTTATAGTTTCTGTATGTATATAATTATTAATTCTTTTTTTAATTGTAGTTATGTTAAAATATTTAAATTCATTATCTAGTTCTATATTTTCACAATATCCTAAATTTGATTTTGCTATTTCTTCTATTAAATCTTTATATAATAAATTATTGTTTTGTGTTATAAAATCATAATTTTTTATTTTTTCTTGAAATTTATACTTATCCCATATTTTGTAGTAACATATAATCAACTCAATATCTTTTCTATTTTTTTTTAGCTCAATTATATCATCAATGATTTGAAATAAATAAGAATCATTGTCTATATCACCAATATATAATATTCTAGATTTATTTATATTTTTTTTATTTTTAATTTTATAAATTATATCATATTTATGATTTTCTAATTTAATATTTGGATATTTTTTAAAAATATTCATATCATATGTAACAATATTTTCTAATATCGATTTTTGTAAAAATTCACAATCATCATAATCTATAATAAATTTAAATTTGTTATCCAAATTTTCAGATATTAACATCTTTGTTGTTTTTTTATCAAAAATATATACCAATTCAACTTTTTTAGAAATTGTTTTAAAAAAAGATACCTGTTGCTTTTTATTTAAATTTCTAATTGTACTTATTTTTTTGTCATTTAAAATATTTGTAATTAAAAGATCAGGATATTTGATATTATTAGTACAATATATTACATGATAATTAATATTATTCAAATAATTAACAATATTAATAAGTAATGATACTTTGTTTGATATATTTATAAACTCTATATTAGAATATATCATCACAAATTTATCATCAATTATTTTATCCATCAAATTATTTAATATAAATTCAAAATTAGTATCATATTTTGTCAAAACATAATTCATATTTTCTATTAATAATTATTTTTATAATTATTTATGCGATTTATATTTATTTATTATGAGTTTTATAATATTATATGAAACAGCATACTATAACATTATTATTTATAGTTGGCGCTCGTCCAAATTATATGAAAGCATGTCCATTATATAATATTTTAAAAAACTATTATAATATTAAAATTATTCATACAGGGCAGCATTATGATTATAATATGAATGATGTATTTTTCGAACAATTAAAAATGCCAAAGCCAGATGTTATTCTTAAGTTATCTAATTTTACAAAATCAAAGATATTAGATAATTTTGATATTAATAATAAAAAAAATGTAATTGACAAATTACTTGATATAAAAACTCAAAATATTGGTCAAATTGGAGAAATCAGAGACAAATTAATTCCCGAAATTAAAAATATAAATCCTGATTTAGTATTTGTATATGGGGATATCACTAGTACATTAGCAGGGGCACTTGCTACAAAAATGTTAAATATAAAATTAGCACATATAGAAAGTGGCTTGCGTTCTGGAGATTTAAATATGCCTGAAGAAATAAATAGAATACTAACTGATAGTTTGTCAGATTATTTTTTTGTAACAGAAGCAAGTGGAATAATTAATTTAAATAAAGAAAATATTTATAATAATGTTTTTCTTGTAGGCAATACTATGATAGATTGTTTAGAATTATTTAAGACTAATTTTGATAATAATTTTTATAAACATATGATGAATCTCCAAGATAAAAATTACATATTGTTTACATTACATCGGCAATCTAATGTTGATAATATAGAAAAATTATCAATTATTATGAACCAAATTTATATTTTGGCTTTAAATATAAAAATAATATTTGTGATTCATCCAAGAACAAAAAAACAAATAATAGAATATAATTTAATAAATAATGATAGTAAAAATATAATATTATGCGATCCTCTTGGATATTTTGATTTTATCAATCTTTTAAAACATAGCAATTATATAATTACAGATAGTGGAGGTATACAAGAAGAAGCAGTATATTTTGGAAAATTATGTTTTACTTTAAGAGAAAATACTGAAAGACCATCAACTCTTATAGAAAATGGGGGAACCAATATTTTAATTCACGATTTATTAAATGTAAAAAAAATTAAATTGAAAAATTATAATAAATTAATATTTAATAATGCCTCAAAAAATATATTAAATATAGTATCCAATTATATTTTTAATGCTTTATGAGTAAGTATATTGATATTATTTTTAATATTAATATATATAAGCCATGATAAAAATTAATATTAAAAAATTTAACAATAAAATAATTAAAACTAATAAATTAATATTGTTAAAATCTAAAAATGAATATAGAGATGAAAAAGGTGAATCCGAAAATAAACACATAGTTCAACGACATGATGAAAATAACTATAATCATAATAAAAAAATACTTGATAAAACTCTATTAACCGCAAAAAAAAATTTTAATAAAAAATCATCTATTATCAATATTACTAAAAAATTATTTAGCACCGTAAAAAATAACAAAATAAATAATAATAAAATAAATAATAATGAAATGAAAAATAACAAAATAAATAATAATAAAATAAAAAATAATAAAATAAATAATAATAAAATAAAAAATAATAAAATAAATAATAATGAAATAAAAAATAATGAAACAAAAACCAATGAAACAAAAACCAATGAAACAAAAAATAATGAAACAAAAACCAATGAAATGAAGAATAATAAAATAAAAAATAATGAAATGAAGAATAATAAAATAAAAAATAATAAAATAAGAAATAGTAAAATAAAAAATAATGAAATGATAAACAATAAGATAAAAAATAAAAGTAAAACTCAAGAATCAATATTAAAATATAATAATTTCACCATTGATGGTTTACAATTAAAACATTCTTCTGCACTTGATAAATTTTACCAAAGATTAAAGGATAAATATTTACTAAAGGATTATACTGACATTAATGCTCCCGCATTATTTTTTGGAATATATAATTCAGATGATTTAAAAAATTTAAAAATTCATAAAGGACAAAAATATATAATGTGGGGCGGTTCTGATATAGATTTACGTTTTGTTAGAAGAAGAAGAGTTTTTAATTATATTAAAAATTTTATAAAAAATGTAAAACATATTGCTATATCGAAAGATATTAAAAATCGTTTGCAAAAAACTAATACTAAATATATATTTTATGAAATAAATTTAGTCGATAAAAATATATTTAGGCCTGTATTAGAGAAAGGAACTAATATATATTATTATGATGGACTAACACAACATGAATCATGTGATTTTATTTATGGAAAATCATATTATGATTCTGTACAAAAATTGCTTCCGGAATATAATTATATTAAAGCAAGCGAAAATAATGTCCCATATGATAAAATGTATGATATATATAAAGAATGTTTTATAGGTTTGCGTCTAACTGATGCAGATGGTAATGCCAATACTGTACAAGAACTTCAATCAATGAATATTCCAGTGGTTCATAATTCTTCTGATTATGGATTAAAATGGAAGGACAAATATGATATTTCTTTTCATATTATGACACATCAATTTATTTATGATTTTTATAAAACACCATTAACTGATGCAAATTTAAGTAAAATCTATAAAAATATTGGCGATTTTGCCTGCATAATAAAAGAATATAAAAATATTTTATTTATTTGTAGTGATTATCCTTCATATGGAGGTGCGGCTACAAACTGTAGTAAATTACAAGAATTTTTTATTAAACGTGAACACAATACTTATTCAATATATTATAACTTTTCAACTGACAAAAATAAAAAATATGATAAAACAAAAACTTATATGATAACTGATGAAAATAAATTAGAAGAAGAATTAAAAAAAATAAAATTTAAACCAGATTTAATTGTTTTAAAAAATTTTGTGAAAATCAATTTAAAGAAAATATTTGGCTGTCCAATATATTATTTGATAGCTGGTATATATAATGACACACTTAATAAAAAATATAATTTATTAACAGATAAAGAACACAAATTGCATATTAATAATAATGTATTGCGACAAATTAAAAATTCAGATAAAATTTTCTGTAATAGTCAACATACACGAGAAATATTAAAAAATATTTTTAACATTGATACCTTTTTATTTTATTCATCATTTGTTTCTTTTTATGGTAAAACTATATCTATTGATAATAAATTTGATAATGAATTTGACAATAAATTTGATAATGAATTTGATAATAAATTTGATAATGAATTTGATAATAAATTTGATAATGAATTTAATAATAAATTTGATAATGAATTTGATAAGAGAAAATATAATTATGGATTGGTTGTTTCAAATTTTGATAGAAAAATAAAAAATGTAGAAAAATCAATTGATTTTTTAAAAAATAAAACAAATGTTATACTGATAGGGAAAAATAGTGAGAAATATAATACTACGCATGAATGTGTTAGTTTAATTGATACCAATGACTTGTCAAACTATTATAAACAAATTAAATATATAGTAAATGACAGTCATTATGAATCATGTAGCAATGTAGTATTGGAAGCTCAATATAATGGATGTAAAATAACACATAATCACACAATCTTATTATTATCTACACAATATCCATTTTATGGAGGCGCTGCCACATTAGCCTATGAATTTCATAAAAAATTGCTGGATAACAATATCAATTCAATATGTGTATTTTTTAATCTAAAAAAAATGAATGATACTATTGTTAATCCTGAAAAAATAAAAAATGTATATTCAGAAAAATTAATTAGTGATTATAATTGTGATTTTATAAAATTTTATTCTGAATTATTATTAAAAATAAATATAGTACCTAATATAATTATTGGATTTAATTATGTTGCACCAATAATTGGTAAAAAATTATATGATTCTGCTATAGTTTATTATTATGTAACTGGATGTAAGTATATATCAGATTCTCAAATATCAGCACAAGAATATTTAGACAAAGAAACTAGATCTGTAGATGAAAATGATAATTTAGAATTATATGCTACCAATATTGTTGATTATATAATTCCAAATAGTTATCTCACACAGAATATATTTATAAAATTATATTCTAATATTTCACATAAAATGACAGATGTTATTACATTAGAAGAATTATTTTTTAAACCAATCAAAGTAAATCAAAATAAAATATATGATATTGCTATTATTAGTTCACGATACGATAGAAAAGTAAAAAACATTGATTTGATAAATAAAATATTTAGCGACCCATTATTAAAAAATTTTAATAAAGTATGTATAGGAAAAGATTCGGACAAAGTTATAATTGATGCTGATAAACATTTTGGATTTGTAACAAAATCGGAAGTTGATGATATTTTGTCTAAAACAAAATTAGTATTAATAACAAGCTATTATGAATCGATGTCAATTAGTTTAATACAGGCAATAAATAATGATTGTATTGTTTTATCTAATAAAAATGTTGGTGGAAGTATATATTTAGATAAATTTTATATTTTAGATAATTATAATTCTAATGAATGGGTCCATAAAATAGAAACTATAATTAACAATTACGACTATCATAAAAAATTAAATACTTTAAAATCACAAATAATTAATAATCCAATTGAAAGTTATAAAAAATTGTATGTTGACAACAATTTAAATAAATATAATAAACATAATATAGTTTTTAGCAGCATAGATAAACCATATGAAGCCGGTTCTGCGACAAACACAATGAATATTATAAATTGTTATAAAAATAGTAAATTTATAAACCCGATTGGATTATTTTTTGTAAATAATTTGTCAGACATAGATATTTATAAATATGAAATAAATGATATTTATTTTATTTTAATAAATGAGTCTATAGATACAAATATAAAATTAATGATAAAATACCTAAATAAAAAATACAAACACATTGACTTATTTTTTTTAAAAAATTATAAATCTTTTATATTTATTTCTAAATACATTGATCTATCTAAAATAATATATTCACCTTCTGGATTACGTTTAATAGCATCTCACAACGATTATTATGACAAATTAGATTTATCTCAAATAAAAAATAATATAAATAATAATAATAATTTTTATGATAATAATTTACCGACTTATGAATTTGTGATAAAATACGATATTTATTTAGAAGAGTATATATTTAAAAAATGTCAGTATATACTACCAAATAGTGAACTTACTCGAAATTGTATAGCAAATTTATATAATTCATCATATAACTTATTAAAAGATATCAATTTGACATTTATTGACTTTAATTCAAAGAAAATAACTACTGATATATGCAAAAAATATGATATTGCTTTTGTATGTTATTCGTGGAAACGAAATGTTAAAAACTATAATTTTATCAAAGAATTTATAAAAATGGAAAAAATAAAAAAATTAAAAATTCTTATTATTGGTAAAAATCAAACAATAAAAGAATTTGATAATATAACAATTATTGATTCAATGCCTAATGATAAATTAAAAGAATTATTTAAATCTATAAATATACTATGTTGCAATTCTTATTATGACTCTTCACCAAATGTAATAAAAGAAGCACTACAAAATGGTTGCAAAGTATTACTGACAAAAAATATTGGAAATTATAGTACATTTAATAGTAAATATTTAGTTGATAAATATGATAGATTAGAAGATTGGCAAAATAAAGTATTGGAAACATTAAAACTCAAATTTGATATAAATGATATTTTAAAAAATACTTATGCAATTGATAAAACAGCACAATATTTAGAAAATATTATTTTATCAATAATTAATAAAAAAAATAATGATTTAATAAAAAATACTGACAATATTGGAATTTATAAATTAAATCCATTATGGAATTCTCTGCTTGATAATAATAGTAAACTACCAGAATATACAAAAATAACAAATACCAATATTGCAGAACTAAAAATAATAAATAAAATTTTTAACTATGATTTATATTTTGAATATTTTATTAATCAATTTGATGGAGGTTTTATAAAAAATAATAAAAATTATCACTATGTATATTTATTGCACGATGTTTTAAAATATCCATTATTTTTTAATTTAAAAGACAAATATCCATATATTAAAAATAATATCTATATTTGGTTTATATCAAATAAAGAACATTTAAATTTATTTCAAAATAAAAATAAATATTATTTCAGAGGAAATTATTATAATATATATAATTCTCTTAAAAAAGAAGCTTATTGTGAATTATATACTGCAACATCGTTAACCTATGATAAAACTTTTAATCAATCCATTGGAGAAATAATAAAGTACAAATTTGATAAATTACTAATAGACCCAGATAACATTACTTTATATAAACAAAAATTTCCAAATTCTAACATAGAAATTTACAAGAAGAAACCAACAACAAACTTTATTTATTATGGTTTATCTCGTGACATTGATTATATTTTTGTTGCAACTGAAACCCAGATTACTAAAAATAGACATTTATTTGTAGATTTTATTTGTTATTGTGAAAAAAATAAAATATCAGTTACTATTGCAAATGTAGGAAAACCAGACAGTTATTATTTGGAAAAACTAAATACATTAAATTACGTAACATATATTTCATATGACTATTTAAATACTAATGAATTAATAACTCTCTTTAATAGAACTAAAATTAATTTATTATTTTCAGGTCGTGATAGTCTGCCACGTGTTTTAATAGAATCGCTGGCATGCGGTTGTTACAATATTGCACTTGATACTATTACTGATGGAAAATATTTATATACCACTATATTTGGACAAATTTTATCATTTACCGATGTAAAAAAAACTTATCAATCTATTCCCAAATCTATATCTTACGAATCTGATGATAAAATATTTAAAAAAATAATAAGCTATAAAGATACTAATTTTAATCACAAATCAATATCATTAAAATTTATAACATCCTAGTTATTCACGCATTTCTTTATTTTCTTCTATTACAGATTGAATTACTTTTGATGGAGATTCATTTATTTTCATATAACTCAACAATGCAGATATATCTTTTGGAAAACACATACCTCCAAAACTAATGTTACCATCTGGTCCAGGAACAGTAGTATGCATTGGATTAATCCAATTATTTTTTAACATTAGGGATTTTACTATATCAAAATTACATCCATTTTTTTGACATAACAAATAAATTTCTGTAAAAAATTGGATTTTTGTCGCATAGAAAGAATTGCAAAATATTTTCATTGATTCTGATTCAATAGATGTACACATTGATATTTCAGCTTTGGGAAAATATTCTTTATAAAAATTAGCTAAAATATCTAGTTTATTATTACTACATATAGATGATTTGCCTAATACAATATGTGTCTGATTATAAAAATCTTCAATAGCAGTTTTTGCTGTTAAAAATTCGGGATTATGTATAATATGGAGCTGATTAAATTGCATATTTAGTTTTTCAGTTGTTTCTGGTTCTACTGTTGATTTAATAATTACAATCCCTGAATAATTATTTTTATTTAAAAATTCACATGTTTTTATAATTGCCGTTTTATCATATTGGCATTTTTCACTATCATATAATGTAGGCAATGCTAAAAATATTATATCAGTATCTAAACAATCTTCTAAATTACCAATTCCACCATTTTTATATTTATCATATATTTTGATATCTTGTAATTTTTTTCTTTTAAATGTTTCATACATAGCATTACCAACAAACCCTATACCGACAATTCCAATTTTTGTCATATACATAAAAATAGAATATTATATATATTTTTTTTCACACTATATTATCATAATAAAACTCCCTTGCTATTAATTCCCAATTGTGATTTTCAATAGTAGTTAAAATAGCTAAATTTTTATCTATTTGTCTATTGTGGAGTTCTTTAATTGAATCTGCATATTTTTCAACAGATGCAATACCTTGTAATAATATTCCATTTTTCGCATTTTCAACTAAATATGAATTATTAATATTTTTTTCTCCAACTACTTTTACACCATAATAACAATATTCAAGTAATTTAGCATTACCTGCAGCAATTACTTTATCATATGGTCTTCCTTGAGAAAAATCTATTCCTAAATCAATATGTTCTAAATATTTTTGTTTATCATTATCTCCAAATGGATAATGGATTATAACATTAGTACTTTCATTAAATATAGTATCTCTTAATAATAATAAACTGTTACCATTTTTTGGAGAAAATATTTCTGAATTTCCAGGAATATTGAATCGACCAGGAAATATATGCAGTTCATAATCATCGCCAAGTAATTTTACAAGATCGCGCATAAAATAAAAAATTCTACCATCATCAAATCTAACTCTACCCATATAAATTATTTTTATTTTTTCTTTATTAAAATTTTCATTTATTACACATGGAAATAGTGCTTTATTTGGTCCAAGATATTTAATATCATTGACACAATAATCATGATTAACCGAATATGGATTTTCTGTTGATTCTAATAATGGATTTTGATTAGGAACACCCATTCTAGAAATAATTATTTTTTGTGTCAACAATTTTAGAGTAGTTGATTTACACAATGGTTTTAATAGATTAATTCCTTCATTTTTCAACATATCTGTTTGACAACAAATTCCATTAAATACCCAAAGTATGTAATTTAAAAAATGTGTCCTCTTTCCATATTTTTTTGCATATTCTTTATTATTCATCCATGATAAAGAATCACATTTAATAAATATTTTTTTACTAGCTCTTAATTTTTTATTTTCTAATATTTTCTTCATAAATGGTAAATCAAATACTTCTATAAGATTGGTTTCTCTTATCAATATTATTACATTTAAATCTTCTATGAATTTATCATCTATATATAAATCATTTACTAATTGTATATTTTTTATTGTTTCTGATTTACCAACTGTATAATAAAATATATGATTTCCTTCTATAATACTTAAACCATAACCAAAATTGAATCCCTTGCTGAAAGAATAATGGGAATGATTTGCATTCATATAATCTTCTATTTCGGATATTATTAAAATGTTTTTCATTGAATTATATTTGTTTATATATAAAAAAAATTAAGACTTTAAATTTATATATAGATGATTTCTAAAATATTATTTGTAGAATGTTCTTTAACAGAAAATGATAATTCAATGTCTACATGTTATAATTTAAAATGTAATAAAATTAAACAAAATTTTGATTACTATGATATATCAAAAAAATTAGAAATAGATGTAACTAAGTATGATAAAGTTTTATTTGGGTGTCGTTCTTTATATATTTATAAATGTTATAAATCAAAAGATCATAAGATATTAAAACCAAATTTTGAAAAACTAATGGAAATACCAAATAAATATTTTATTATTCAAGATATGCATAAAAAAACATATGGAAATATAGATACTTTGTGCGAAATATTAAATAAAAATAATTTTAATATTATATTTACTTTTTATACTAATATAGAAGCATCAATTATTAGAAAAAAAACACCAAATTGCAAATACTTTCATTTACACCATTATATAGATACTAATATTTTTTCAAAAAAAGATGTTCCAAAAGAAATAGATATATTATTGTTTGGGTCAATACATCCAACACATTATCCATTTAGAAAACGCATATTTGAATTGATTTTAAATAACAAAGATAAATTTAATGTAAAATTTATAGAAAAACCCGAATCTTTCAATCCAGAAGTATGTGAACATGGCCTAGTTCAACTACTTAATAAATCAAAAATATCAATTGCCACTAAAAGTAAATATGATTATCTTGTTGGCAAATATTTTGAAATTCCCGCATCCGGGTGTTTAATAATAGGAGATATTCCAACCGATTCTCCAAAAGAATTACGCGATTTCATTATCAATATAGATAATAATTATTCGGATGATGAAATTTTAGAAATAATTGCGAATACTATTAATAATTATGAAACATATGTTGACAAAATTAATAGTTTCAATAAATATGTTGTTGAGACATATAATCTAGACAAATATATAGAACATTTAAAAATTATATTAGGTTAAATAATAAAAATTTATTATTTACTTATTGTATAACTTATGAAAATTGCATATTATGAAGAAAATGATTATCATACTGAAATACTTGGAACTTTTTTGACTAAATTTGATAATTGCGAAATAACAGTATATAATACTCATGATAAATCTGAATGGATACAATATTATAAAAATATATGGGGCTTTGATTTAAAACCCGCAGAAACACTTATTGATAATTACAAATTATACGATAAAATCATCATTGGAACTTCTATCAGTACAGAACTATTTTTAGACAAATTAGATAAAAATAAGTTATTAGATAAATTACTATATGTATGTCATTTAAAAGAAAATTTAAATAATGAAATTCAAGATAAAACTATTGTATTAACACCATTAAATAAAACACCAAATAATTATTGTATATTGCCAATAAATAATTTATATAATGATGTATTTCCGAAAAAAGATAATATAATTGGCATTATTGGTAGATTTAAAAATAATAATCGTGATAGTAATGAACTTGTAAATCTAATAGAAAACTATAAGTGTCATAATTTTTCTTTTTATTTATTTTCACGCCATATTAAATTTGTTCCAAGACAATTAATAGAACTGCAGAAAAAATATCCGAACCATATAAAAATATTTTTAAAAGTAAAAACAAAAGAACTTGTTGAATATTTTAAAGTAATTAAATATTTATGTCCACTGAATGACGATAATTCTATTTATTGCAAAGATCGCTTAACTGGAATAATACCACTTAGTTATAATTTTAATATACCATTATTAATAAACAAAAAACTAGCCAATATTTATAATATACAATCTGGATTTATATATGAAAAATCAATTATTGAAATATTCGAAAATATAATTGCAATCGATGATCAATTATATCTTGATAAAATAAAATGCCTTCTTGAAGAAAAAAAAAATATTATCAAAAAAAATAATGAACAGTTATTTAATCTTTATAATCCATAATTAGTTTTATTAGTTTGATTGCATTGTTACTATATTGGGTATTTTCAATTGATATTTTTTTTGAAATATGAAAGTCACTATATATTTCACAAAATTTTTCTAAATTATTTGAATTTTTATTTATAAAATCAATATCACGTTGTCTTTTATCTAATCTTTTAAAACCTAATTTATTGTCTTTTAAAATTACCAAATTATTGTAATTATGTAAATATTCATATAGTTTTATTTGATCAGTGAACCATCCAATACAATTTTTTGTTCCACTATAATGACTATTATACCATTCTATAATTTTGTTTTTAACATCTTCTTGATTATAAACTTTAAAAATTTCTTTCCAAATATTTGAATTAGCTACATTGTAACAAATAGCATACATATTTTGTTTTACATATCTGTCAGTATAAGTTATAAATTTATTATTGTCATATATTTCAATTGACTCAATAAAATATTTTTTAGAAATTGGTATTATATCAATATCTGTAATTAATATGTTTTTATTATTAAAAAGCGCAGGATAAAGTATTCTTATGGTTTGTGCTACAAAACATGAATTTATATTTTCTATTGGTTTAAATAATATTATGAAATTTTTGTATTCTAATAAATTATTAGGTATCTCGTCGGCAATTAAAATTAAATAACAATCTAAATTAAATTTAGTTTTCCATACTTGATATACATACGGAAACATATTTAAATATGCCATATTTAAATTACATGCAGTTAGAACACAATCTATCTTCATTGTTTTTAATATATTTAATATATAAATTTATTGAGTCAAATAAACAAAAATAATTATTAAATTTTATAATATATGAAAATTGCTTTATGTTTTTCTGGTGCTATTCGTGATTTTGATACATGTATAGCTTCTATTAAAAAATATTTGATACAAGATTGTGATACTGATATATTTTTACATTTATGGGAATTTAAATCAGACAATGATATAAATCATAATTTTAAATGGCGAAAAGATACTTGTTCTAAAGATCGCATTATAAAATTACTCAAACCTAAATCATATGTAATAGATAATTATGATAATGATTGGGAAAATAAAATAATAAGTGAATCCGGAATCAATACAGAAAAATTTAAAACAGATGCAGATAAAAATTATGGTTACAATTGTTGTTCAATGTATTATAAAATAAGAGAATGTTTTAAATTAGCAGAAAAATATTCACAAGAAAATAATATCAATTATGATTTATATATACGTGCTAGATTGGATTTTATATGGGAAGATTATATTAAATGGGATAAATTTATGCCAAACAAACTTTATTTAATAAAAGATAGATATGCGACACAATCTAAAATAGTAACAAATGATAAATTTTTTGCTGGTTCGTATGACATTATGAAAAATATGTGTAATATATTTAATTATTTGAAAAGTTACCAAGACAAAAATATTCAAATTGAAGGACAAACTATTAATAATCACCATATATTGGCAAATAAATTTGATTATACATTTATTGGACATAAAAATACATATTATAAATGTATGGGTCGTCATAAAATAAATTATAAAAATATTAAATTAATATTTAATATATTGGACCAAAATAAAAATTTTATAGATGAAATAGCA
>Ga0194125_10001206_pt1 | contig 43918 bp, 43 predicted proteins | sample TA2KigC250mmetaG_FD_148626 | JGI IMG/M metagenome (GOLD analysis project Ga0194125, IMG submission 148626) | Freshwater microbial communities from Lake Tanganyika, Tanzania - TA2015034 Kigoma Deep Cast 250m | ecosystem: Environmental > Aquatic > Freshwater > Lake | place: Tanzania: Lake...
ATTCAGAAGCGTACAATGCAGTAATTCTTGAACTAAAGGGAAACGTAATGGGCGGACCCGAAGCAGCAGAATTAAATACAACTCTCCACAATTTACTTGAGGAAGGAAAGAAGAACGTCGTTGTTAATTTAGCCGATGTGAAATTCATGAATAGTTCTGGACTTGGAATGCTAATAGGTGGATTGACCACAATGAAAAATGGCGGCGGCGATTTGAAACTTGCAAATGCAACAGAAAAAATTCAAAGCTTGTTAATCATTACTAAATTGATTACGATATTTGAACATTTTGAATCTGTAGACGCTGCTGTTGAGAGTTACAAAAAATAATAAAGATTTAACAATAAAATAAACTCCGTATTGGTTTGCTAACTAATTCGGAGTTTTTTTTTGATTAAAGAGGAGTTAATGAACGCTATAGTAGTTTTGGGTGCTCAATGGGGTGATGAAGGCAAGGGTAAAATTGTCGATATACTTAGCTGTGATTGTGACGTAGTTGCACGTTTTCAAGGAGGTGCAAACGCAGGACATACTGTAATCGTTAAAGATGAAAAATATATTCTTCACCTAATCCCATCAGGTATTCTTCATGATAAAGTGACTTGCGTCATTGGAAATGGAGTCGTTTTAGATCCAATTGCATTCTTTGAAGAGATTGAATTTCTGAACGGACTGAACATTGACACAGATGGAAGAATTTTCATTCTTCCTAACACTCAAATAATTATGCCTTATCACAGGCTGATTGATAATCTTAGTGAACATAAAGATCAAAAAATTGGGACAACAGGGCGCGGAATCGGACCAGCGTATACAGATAAAAGTGCTCGTCTGGGGATTCAGGCGATTGATTTCTTCGACGAGGAAATTCTTAGATTCAAAGTCGCAAACAGCATAAAACAAAAAAATGTTTTACTGAAAAATTATTACGAACAAGAGAGTATTAATTTCGATTCAGCTATTTGTGAGGCGATGGATTTAGCTGAACGCATTAAACCATACGTTCTGAAAGATTCACTATTTGTAAATAATGCGATCGCTCAAGGCAGGAGAGTATTGATTGAAGGGGCACAAGGTGCTCTCCTTGATGTGGATCATGGAAATTATCCATTTGTTACTTCGTCCAATCCCACTATAGGCGGTGCATTAACTGGATTGGGAATTTCACCTAAGGCGATTGGCGAAACAATTGCAATTGTAAAGTCATATGCAACACGAGTTGGCGAAGGTCCATTTCCGACCGAACAAAAAAATGAAATTGGCGAACAGCTAAGAAAAATTGGTTCCGAGTTTGGTGCAACTACTGGCAGACCTCGAAGGTGCGGTTGGCTTGATCTTGTATCATTGAGATATTCAACTCAGATTAATGGATATGATTCAATCGCAATAACAAAGCTAGACGTGCTTTCTGAATTCTCTGAATTGAAAATTTGTACTTCCTATAAGCTAAATGGCATTGTGTTGGATTATTTCCCGATCGACTATAAAACTCTCGAAAAAGTTGAACCGGTTTATTCTGTACTGCCAGGCTGGAAATTAAATGTAAGGGGAATATCAAATTATGATGAACTTCCCATTGAAGCCAAAAAATACCTAAGTTTTATTGAAGAATTTTTGAATGTACCGATTCGAATCGTTTCAACTGGTTCAGAAAGGTCTGAAACAATTTTCGTAAATGATAATTAGAAAAAAAATTCTTTTTATTGTACTTATAACATTCTTTTCTCTAATTAATTTTACTGAAGGAATAGAACAGCCGAGAATTAGCATTGTTCATCCAACTCTTGGTACTTACATTAATACGCAAAATGGCTGGTTCTATCTACTTGGAACTATTACACCTGAAAAAGCGCAGCTGTTTATCAATGGAGATCAAGTACAGGTCGAAGAAGATGGTGCTTTCGTTCACTATACGCAGGTAATTTATGAACCAAACGATTTAATAATCCTGTTACCTGATTCATCAACTCAACAAGTTAATTCTTATGTTGAGATAAAATTAATTTCAAACGGTATTACCACGGAGTATAAACATTATCTTCGTGCAAATCTTCCGCTTGCATCGACTTCTTCTGAAGTTCTCATGGTCGATGCCTCATTTCAAAATCTGCCTAATGTTAATCAAAAACTTCTGACAAACGATATAGTTGAAGTAAAAATTAAAGCCACTCCAGGCTGCACTGCTTCGTTTTCTGTCTCCGGCAAAAAAGAAAAATTTCCAATGACAGAAACATTTATGTCGAATGATTATTATCTCGGTGGGGCGATTTTTGGAAGTGGATTTGTTTTATCATATGATACTGTCAGAGGAATTTATGAAGGACATCTTATTCTTCCGAATGAAGAATGGGAAGATAAAACGATAGTTGTACATTTATCCCATGAAACTCTCGGTAGCTTGGATTTCTCACTCCCAGGGAAGATTTCGATAAATAAATCACAACATTATAATGTAGTTGAATTGCTTGCTGAGCCGAACTTAGTTGTAGGAAGAACCGCGCCTGGTTTGGGATACAAATTATTTCTACCTGGTGGAGTGAAGGCAATTTGTGATGGAGAAGTTCAAGAATGGTTAAGACTCAGGCTTGCAAAGAATGAAGTAGTGTTTGTCCCGAAATCTTCAGTTAGATTTCTTCCAGCAGGCATATCGCCTCCAAAAAGTTCGATAGAAGTTATTCGCACTAAAGATGCCAATGACCATGTTCGAGTGGAAATTGGATTACAACAAAAACTTCCATTTGAAATTCGACAATTAACAAATCCATTGAGGTTAAGTGTAAAAATATTTCAAGCAGTGTCCGATATCGATTGGATATTTTATGATAAGTCTCAAGACTTAATTCGAAATATTGAGTGGACGCAATCCTCAGAAAACATTCTAGAATTGATAATTGACTTAAATCAAAAACATCTATGGGGATACTCATACGAGTTCGAAGGAAATATTCTCGTCCTGACAATTAAAAAGTCGCCGAACATATCTAAAAAATGGTTTGTGTTTGGGAATCCACTCAAAGGAAGAAGAATTGTGCTTGATCCTGGACACAATCCCGAATTTGGGTCTGTGGGTCCACGGGGAATAAAGGAGAAAGATGTGAATCTTCAAATCTCTTTAAAGACAAAAGAACTTTTAGAAAAAGAGGGAGCAATTGTATTCTTAACCCATAGCGGAGAAGGTATACCTCTTCGTCAGAGAAAAGAAAAAGTTCTTTCGTTCAATTCGGATGTTTCGATCAGTATCCACAATAATGCACTACCCGAAGGGGTAAATCCTTTTGAACATCATGGATCAAGCGTCTATTTTTATAATCAAAATGCAAGACAGCTTGCAGAATCAATTCACAAAAATCTTCTGCAAGAATTGAAATTGAAAGATTTTGGATTGTATTGGGACAATCTATACATGTGCAGAATACCAGAAACGATAGCAATTCTTATTGAACCTGCTTTTATGATCATTCCGGAACAAGAGAAGCTCCTAAGTACAGATGAGTTCCAATATAAAATTGCTGAAGCTGTGAAAAACGGATTAGCAGAATTTTTTCAAAAGGCGGCAGAATGAAAAGAAGTTTTAGATCAATTTCGGTAAATATTAAACTTACTTTATTAGTAATTGCTTTTTTGATCGCGGTTGCAACTCTATGGTATACTCATACAATTGTGAAGCAGCTTCAAGAAAGAGAAAAGCAAATTGTTACTCTATATGCAAAGGGCTTGGAATATATATCAAACTCTGAAGATATTGGAACTGATTATACATTCATTTTCGAAAATATCATACAGCAGATTGATTTTCCCCTTGTACTGACCGACGCAAAAAACAACGTTGATCCTCTCAGCCGAACTGAAATTAGAAATATCAAAGTCGATTCCGGTTGGACTTTTGAAAGAGCCAAGAAATTTATTGATAATAAAATTATTCAGATGGATGAAGCAAATCCGCCGATAAATGTTATTTATCAAGATTCAATTATTCTCAGCCGAATTCATTACGGCGATTCTGAATTAGTGGAGCAGCTCAGGTTGTATCCCTATATTCAATTAATCATCGCAGCTCTTTTTGTCCTGATGGCATATTTTGGATTTAGCTATGTGAAAAAAAGCGAACATGGAAAAATCTGGGTTGGAATGTCTAAGGAGACTGCACATCAGTTAGGCACGCCGCTATCAAGTTTGTTAGGTTGGCTTGAAATATTAAAAATGAATTATCAGGATAGCAATAAAGTAATCGATACATTGAACGAGATGGAAAACGATTTAGATAGACTAAAAAAAATTGCGGATCGATTTTCTAAAATTGGATCAGTGCCTGAATTGAAAAAAGAAAATGTCAACTCGATCGTCGATAAAGTAATTTCCTATTTCGAACGCCGCGTGCCGCAATCCGGAAAACAAATTGAATTTGCTTTTGAAACAACTAAAAATTTTTCAGCGAAATTGAATTCTGACCTGTTCGAATGGGTTGTGGAAAATCTAACAAAAAATGCTCTTGATGCAATTGAAGCTAACAGCGGTAAAATAAACTACGTTCTTAATGAAACTAAAAAAGAAATTATTCTTGATGTCTGGGATACAGGCAGAGGCATTGACATGAAACTACGCCAAGAAGTTTTTCGCCCTGGATTCAGTACGAAAAAACGAGGTTGGGGATTAGGACTGAGTCTTTCAAAAAGAATTATTGAAGAATATCACAAAGGAAAAATATTTGTTAAATCGAGTGCAATCGGAGAGGGGACATGCTTCAGAATTGTTCTTAAGAAGAATAACGATTGAAGATATTAACTAGCTCAACTCGAGCATCCGCTTAATTGGGATGAGTGCCTTCTCAATCAAATCTTTATTTAATACAATTTCGGGTTTTTTATTTCTCATGCACAAGTAGAGTTTTTCCATTGTATTTTTCTTCATGTGGGGACATTCATTGCACGCACAATTCGAATCAGGCGGGGCGGGAATAAATATTTTTTCGGGACAAGCTTTCTTCATTTGGTGAATAATTCCAATTTCAGTTGCTACGATGAACTCAATTGCAGAATTTTCTTTAACAAAATTTAGAAGTTTACTCGTCGAGCCAATAAAATCTGCTTGTTCTAAAACGATCTCTTCGCATTCGGGATGAGCAATTAACAATGCCTTTGGATTTTGAAATTTTAATTGCTGGATTTTCTTGTCTGCAAATTGTTCGTGAACAATACATGTACCTTGCCAGAGAATCATTTTTCTTCCAGTTTTTTTCTGAAGATATTTGCCCAGATTCCGGTCTGGTGAAAAAAGAATCTTCTTTTCTTTTGAAATCGAATTAATAATTTTTTCAGCATTCGAAGAAGTGCAGATAATATCACTTAGAGCTTTAACCGATGCTGAGCAGTTGATGTAAGTAACCGCAACCAGTTCGGGATTTTCGTCCCTAAATTTTTTGAAAAGCGGCGCAGGGCAGCTATCCGATAGAGAGCATCCTGCTGTTTCATCCGGAATGATCACAAGTCTATCCGGATTCAAGATTTTAGCCGTTTCGGCCATGAAGTGCACACCTGCAAACACTATCACATCGGCATTGGTTGAGGCAGCCTGCTTTGCGAGTTCGAGGCTGTCTCCCACGAAATCAGCAATGTCCTGTATTTCAGATTCTTGATAATAATGAGCGAGAATTACTGCATTAAGTTTCTCTTTGAGCTGTAAAATCTGTTTTTCGTAATCGATTAGTGATTCTAGATACATTCTTTTTATTTCGGTTTTTATCTAACTTAAAATAAAGTAACTAAAATTCCACACAAAAAAGTATGCAAACTTTAAGGGCGTTCTTAGGAAAGATTTATTTGACTTGATTGGAAGTAAAATTTGTTTGAGGAACTCTGGTTATTTTTTTTCATGTTTTTATCGTTTTTGAGAATTTCCAAGTGATGATTTGCAAAAATGAAATATTATCATAGTCAACTATCTAATTTTTTATGCAAAATTGAGGATTTTGGTTTGGTACAAATATTGAGTTCTTTGTGCAGACGACTAAATTTGTGCACTACATGTTGATAAAATGAGTAGTAAAATGATTTGTCGTCTAGTGTTACTACCCTTATTTTGTGTTACCCTTATTACCCTCCACTAAAACGTAACTCTAAGCTGCCGAGGTTAGCCCTCCACCTCGGCAGCCCCTCTTTTGCCAAGTAGAGTCAGGATTGAGAATTTCTTCTATTCCTTTTCTCAGTATTGAATTTATTTCTTGCTTTTTGTTAAAAAAATGCACAAATAATGGAAAAAATCATGGTATATTAATTGTTACTAAGTAAGAACTAAATGCTTATGTCATAAAAATTAATCAATAAAAAAGGAGGAGGTAGAATGCGAAATTCTACATTGATCTTAACTTTTGCAGCTTGTGTAATGATTTTTGCACAGCCTGCATCCGCTCAGCTTTGGTCCGATTATGCAGGAAAAGCTTCCTGTGTTGGGTGTCATACTTCAATTAAACCAATCGATTTTACAGAATTTGAAAAATCCGGCCATCCATGGAAAATTCAAAAAATTGATCGTTCGAAAGTAGTTGGTGGAGTTTATAAACCATTTCCAGCAGGTACAAATGAAGAAGGTGTTCCTTTGGCACCGGAAGTAACTGCTTTAGGTTTCAGCTATACAGCGGCAGATACTAACATTGGATTTATGATTGGTGGATATGGTTGGAAAGCCCGCTGGATGAGCAAAGATGGTTACATCTACGAAGGAACAAAAGGACAGTATAATATAGGTACACACCATCCAACTTTAAAAGGACACAGCTCTTATAACGCATCGAACGTCGGCAATGCTGTATTTGCACTTCGTACACCAACAGGTGCATTATACAATTGTGGTGCCTGCCATACAACAGGATGGAAACCATACAATGCATCAACTCAGCCAACGAGATTCGAAGGTCGTCCTGGTTTTGATGGTAACTTTTTTGAGTATGGAGTGCAATGCGAAGGCTGCCACGGTCCCTCAAAGGCACATACTACAAATCCAACAATTAAACCAACAATCGATGGTTTTGAGGGATGTAAATCATGTCATGCTCGCGGTCAAGGTACAAGAATTCCAGTTAAATCCGACAAACAATTTCTTGATCATAGAGAACAATACGATCAAATGTTATTCACAAAACATCGTCGCAACGCCAACATGAAATGTACAACTTGTCATAATCCTCATAAGAGTACAATTTATGATCGCGGTGGATTGAAAACTGCTGGTAAAACATGTCAACCTTGTCATGCAGGCAAAGCAATCAATATCGTTGTTAATGGAACTCCAATTTCTCACGGTGATTGTATCCAATGCCACATGGCTTTTATTGGCAACACTGCAGTTAAACAAAATAACAACCGCGGCGATCAAGCATCTCACATGTGGAAAATTAAAACTTCAGCAGTTAATAAATTCCAAGGTATGTGGACTGCGGATTCTCTTAATGTCGCAATCCCAGCAGATTCAATCGTTGGAATTACACTTGATTTCGCTTGTTTAGGTTGCCACACAACTCGTGATCTTACTTGGGCGTCAGGTCATGCAACAAATATTCACGGAAAAACAATTGTAGTGAGTGTTGGCAGCGAAGAAAAAGTACCAAGTGCTTACTTCATCAGTCAAAATTATCCGAATCCATTTAACCCAACAACATCTATTCGATTTGGTGTACCAGAAAGTGATCAAGTCAGAATCAGTGTATATAACTCAATTGGAGAACTTGTTTCAACAATTGCAGATGGATTCTACAATGCTGGTTACTATACGGCAAATTGGGATAGTAAAGACTTGAGTGGAAATTCAGTTACATCAGGTGTTTATATTTATCGTTTAGAAACTTCAAAGTATGTCGATACTAAGAAGATGGTTTTGATGAGATAATGTAATTTTCATCTTCGCAAGAAAAGTCCGCTATGGCGGACTTTTCTTTTTTAAAACAGAATCAAATTTTCTTGTGAAGTCAATCAGTAATAATTTGTGTGATCAAATCTTTTTCGATTATTTCAAATAATTCTCCTCTGATAGTTTTACTGGAGTGGTTAATTTTTTGCATTAACGTTTTATCCGAAATTATTTTGCTATTATCTCCCAGCACATAAAATGGCTTGTTAAAGTCTCTGCATTCTTCTGCAAGATGTCTGCTGCCAATTTTATTCACTACGAATCCGGATTCAGATATCATATCACATCCTATAATTGCAGCATCGATTTGCTGAACAGTTTCTTTTAATTGGGAATCTTCTCTAAGCTTTGCATCAATCTCAATGCTTTTTAGTTTTGAATAAAATGTTTTTCCTTCTCCGCATGGCTGCGATTCAAGAATGAATATGGCAAACTTTTGATTGTTATTTTGCGCAAACTGAAAATATTTGAAGAGTGTATGACTATTTGAAATTGATATTATTCGATTATGATTTTGCAAAATGAATTGTGCATTCTGATAGATACGTTTGAACTTTGCTTTCAAGTCAGAATTGAATTTCTTTGCAAATCGGACTATCTCATCAATTGAATTACTTGCCAATAAACTATATAATTCCAAAAGATAAGTTTGAATGCCAGCAAACAGAGGAAATTGTGTATCAATTTCTTTGATTGCGGATTTTAGTTCACTCAATTTATAGTTGTGCGTGATAATGAAGGAATTAATTTTTTCCAGGATTTCCGCACTGCCGGATTCCGTATCATTGAGAATCGATTTTAGTTCATTGAGTGCTGTTTGTTCCATCTGAGACCAAGTAAATTTTGTTTGAAAATAAAATAAATGAATTGTTTATATTCATTCAGAAAAATTCTAACTTTCGCAAAGAACTGATTCAATTATCTAAAATAAATTAATCTTATAAAAAATATGAATAAAAAATCAGTTATAAAAAGTATCGTAATTCTATCATTATTGGCGGTTGCTTTAGTTCCTCAAATTTCATTCGCCCAAACAGATTTTTGGGATATTCTTAAAAAAGAATCAATCCTTCCAGAGATCGCTGGTTCTACAAGTGTTTGGCAGACGATAATTTCTTTCTTCCTCGCGGGACTGCTTGGTGCATTAGTTTCCTACAGAAGAAATATTGACACTTATGGGTTTGCGGTTATGGAGGCGCATGTTATTCTAAGTTTTGCTGCCGCTTTAATGATGATGATAATCGGAACTGAAATTGCCCGTGCATTTGGATTGATGGGTGCTGCAACTATTGTACGATATAGATATAGTCTCAACAATCCGCGTGAAGCAAGTTCATTAGTTATTGCACTCGGATTGGGAATGGCATGCGGTGTCGGGCTGTATTTATTAGCAATCATCGGAGCTTTGTTTGCACGAATAGCATTTAATCTTTTTGATTTTCTTCCCGATTTCGTAATAAATATATTTTTTAATGTACGCCAGATTTTCATTCTTAAACTTGCTATTCCTTCTTTAGCTTCATTTGTTACAATTGAAGAAATTGATGAAGTTTTATCCAATCAAAAATTCAAGTTTAGGTTACTTTCTTCCAAAGAAAAAAAATCAGCTCCCGAGCAAACTACGTTGACTTATGAAATAATTTTGGAAAAGATTGAGGAAAAGGACACAATTACGGAACTATTGAAAGACAAGAAAATTGACATTATTGATATGATGTGGATAAAACAAAAAGCGGATAAAGTGAATGAAAATTTCTCCTCAAGAGGATTTGGATCTTAAACCATGAAATCAATGAAAAATATTTTTGTTGTAGTTTTTATACTCATAGTAACTGAAAGTGCATATACACAATCAAGCCAGCAGCCGACTGATGATAAGAAGAAGTATCCGGATATAGAAATCGGCGGCACAATTCAACCGATATGGATGTATGATTTTAAAGCCGGAGCGTTCCCTAATAATGAATTTTTTCTAAAAAGAGCACGCGCAGGACTAGAAGTTAAAATCACCAAAAATCTTGATGCCGAAATTGAGGTTGATCTTACGGATGCCGAACTCATTAAAGATGCAAAATTCGATTATGAAGTCAACCAATTCGTTAAGCTAAGTGCAGGCAAAAGAAAAATCCCATTCAGTCGTGAACGATTAACTTCTGTTAAAAAGCTAATATTTGTGGATGAATCAAAAATTGTCAAAGAGATCGAAGATATTGGATATGCAGGGAGAGACATTGGTGCAAATATCGATTGGTTGTTCTATACCTCAAAAACATTTGAGGTTGAGCTTATGGCTGGAGTTTACAACGGGACTGCCGGAAATTTGCAGGGTGATTTGAACAACTCGAAAAATTACGCACAGCGGTTGGAATTTAATTACCAAAAAGATTTTTCAATTGGTGTTAATTCTTCACAGCGGCTCGATTCGATTACAGCGAAGTATTTTGTCGCAAATGGAGTTGACTTTTTCGTCAGACCTTTCAAAAAACTTTATCTCGATGGAGAGGCACTAATTGGCAAACGCCAAAGCGGTAAGCTTACTGGCGGTGCGTATGCAACTGTAGAATATGAGATCGGTGACTTCTTGATTGGACTACGATTCGAAAAGTATTTCAAGGATGTTAAATCAAATGTGGACAGTCGAGATATAATTACCTCAAAGTTTGAATGGAGTCCGAATAAGCACATGCGCTGCCAAATCAATTACGTTAATTCTAAAGAGTTTGGTTCGCCAGCAGTCAGTGAGCTTTTATTATCAACACAAATCAGTTTTTAAAATGAAAAAAATATTTGTTTTAATATTTGCGATTTGCTCAATCTATTCGAGCTGTGATAAACCGATCGGTCCGCCAATAGATAATACACCTGGTAAACCGAAGGTATTCATAAATGAATTCATGGCAGTGAATACGAAAACTATTAAGGATGAAGCAAATCAATACGACGATTGGATCGAACTTTATAATGCCGCAGATACAGTTGTAAATTTATCGGGGTATTATCTCTCAGATAAACTCTCCATAACCAATAAGTGGAAGTTTCCTTCAGTAAATATTTTACCGAAAGGATTCCTATTGATCTGGTGCGATGACGATACTTTGCAGGGTGCTTTACATGCGAATTTTAAGATCACTTCAATTGGGGAGCCGCTTGCACTCTTTACACCTGATCGAAAATTACTTGATTCTCTAAGTTTCGGAGTTCAATTTGCCGATACTTCTTTCGGAAGATTTCCGGATGGAACAAATAACTGGAAATACATGCCGACACCAACTCCTGGTTCAAGTAACAAGTAACTGAGTAATAGATCTGCTCGAGTGACGAAGCTCTTTAGACGGGAATCTCACCTAGTTTGAGAAATTCGGGAAGCGACAACTAAAAATTTATTTCAGCTTACTTATAATAGATTTATACAATTTAGAACTGACTATTTCCGGGAATTCAGATTCAAACAGCTTTTGTTTGTTTGGATCTAAAATGAAACTCATCTTTAATGATTCAAAAGCTTCATAAGTCCGGCTTAGGACAAAAAATATTTTAGCTCGTTCAAAATATGGGTCTGCCCATTGAGGTTCGAGCATGATGCATTGATCGAAGAATTTTAACGAAGCGCCGAGGTCGCCTATTTCGTAGTAAGCCAAAGCAAGATCAAAATGTACATCAGTATTTTCAGGATCCTTATCGAGAACTTTTTTGTAGCTTTCTATTGATTCTTGTAATTGTCCGAGCGAATATTCCAAATCACCTTTTGCGTACCAGGCTTCAATATTTTCCGAAGTCACTTCAATTGCTTTATTAAAATCCTTGAAAGCTAAATGATATTTTCCTAAGGAGTCGTAACAAAATCCTCGTGAAAGATACGATTCGTAATGCTCTGCATTTATCTCAATTGCTTTGTCAAATGATTTAATTGCTCTTAAAAATTCTTCCTGTTCTTCATAACAGCAGCCGAGGTTGTACCAAGCTGTGAAATCGTCAGGTTCCAATTGAATTGTGGTCTTATAAGCTTCTATTGCATTTTCAAGTTTTCCGAGATAGGAATAAGCATTCCCCTTGTTGAAATACGCAGAAGCGAAATTATCATTGATAGCAATTGCAAAATCGTAGCATTCAATCGCTTTCTGCCATTGATTGTAGCGTGAATAGGTTATTCCAAGATTATACCATGCATGGTGATTGTAAGGATCAATATCGAGAAGTTTTTTATATGTGTTTATTGCTTCATTAAATCTTTCAAGTGAATCAAAGCAGAAAGCCAGTTCGTATAACGCTTCAATATTTTCAGGATCGTGTTGAAGATTATCGTTTAGAAACTGAATCGCTCTTTCGAAGTTTCCTGATTTTTGGTACGACAGCGCTAAATTTAGTATTACTTCGTCATTGCCAGGTGCAAGCGTTAGTGCGTGCTGAAAAGCTTCAGCGGCTTCACTGTAGTTATTAAGATTCTCATAAGCGATGCCAAGATTATTCAGAGTCTCATAGTCAAGCGGATTGAGCGAATAAGCTTTTCTGTAAGATTCAACGGCTTCTTCATACTGCTCTAAGTTATTTAAGAGAATTCCTCTTTTTTGCCAGCCATCAGAATTGTACGGAGCTTGAGCTACTAAAATATTGGATAGTTTTATTCCGATTTCATTTTCTTCAAGGTCGATTGCGATTTGTATGTTCTCTTCAAGTGTATCGATATCACTGACGAAAGCATTCGCCTCAAGAGATTCTAAATATTCCTTTAAGGAAAGAACTACTTGCTCAATTTCGTAATCTTTTTTTCCTTCGCCGCGGGTTTCGTCCTGCTCCGACCAAAAATCGTCGGGAAAATTTGTCATATTTTTTTCTGAAAATAATTTTGGACTAAGCTAACCAATCGGAAAGATAAATTCAAATATTGATTTGATGACAAAATTAAATTGCTTATTACTTTATCTTGCAAAAAAAATATTTTGACTTCTAACTTTAAGAAGAGTTAAATCAATCCACGGACTAGCTTCAACAGGAAACAATGAAGCATCACTCTCATCATTATTAATCTTACTTGAAACGGAACGAATAAAAATAGTTCTACGATAGAACAAATCATCGGAAATATAAAAACAAAAAAAGATGTGAATTCACTTTCTGAGTTCTTCGAAATTAATGATTGTTTTTAAAATCCTTGAGAATCAAATTATTTCTTCATTAACAATTGTGTCACTTTATTAAGTTTGCAAAAAAAACCGAATAATTTTTCACTTTTGAGAAGGGCTAATTTTCAAAATAAATTCAGTGGCTATTAAAAAGAATGATAAAGAAACAAAAAAATTTTGAAATCCGATTATTTCCTCCTAAAAAAAACTCAATAAACTTAGAAAATCTGCACTTCGAAATTTTCATTGTCCAATAAATACTGTATTCGACGCAATTATTTTTTTGAGTTAATAATTTAATTCGGTTACATATTTTCAATTCTGATAATTAGCAACTTTCAATAGTAGCAATAGTTAGATTTTTTTACGAATTTTGCGATGTAGAGTAATCCGATTTTGGAATGAAAATTGTGTTTAGCTTATTCTAAAATCATGGAAGCGCTACAAGTAATAATCAATAATATTATTAACTAATTCGCAGAGAGTATGAAAATAAAATTAATCTTCGCGTTACTTTCTCTGGTGTTTTTAACATCTTCCTTTGCTCAGACTTTTAATGGAAGAATTTCATCATCGGTTTATGGATTTGAACGTGCCGAGGCACAAGGCGTAGAGAACCAGTATCTCCGTTCATTTCAAATGGTAAACTTGAATCTAAATCAAAACAATGTTTCACTCAGAACTGCCTTCAATTTTGAAAAAGATTTGTTGAAAAAGTTCGACTACGATCCCAGAGTCAGAGTTTATAATCTCTATTTTGAAGCCAGAAATCTTTTTGATTTTGCTACACTGAAGATAGGTCGTCAACCACTTTTTCATTCTGTAGCGAGTGGGATTTTTGATGGTGCTGCACTTGAGTTAAAATATGAAAACTTCAAATTATCGGCCTACTACGGTGGAAATGTTCCCGCATATCAAAAACTAAAAATGACCGACAAGTTTAGTGAAGATTATTTATTCGGTTTGAAATTTGCCACAAGTGCAATAGAAAATCTTCATTTTGCTCTTGGGTATATCAACAAGAATTTTAAGCAGGAAGAGTATTCTGCAGTTAGGTTAGATGATCTATTCAATGCCGATACACTTCTAATAAAAAGAGGTGCAAGCCAATTCAAACTTCTGTCAGCAGAACTTGGATATGAGTTCACCGATAACCTTTCAGTTGACACCCGCTTGGATTACGATTTAAATTATAAAAAGCCCACAAAGATTGAAGCAACTGCTTCATTCAATCCAATGAAAAATATGGGATTGAATTTGTATTACAACATGCGAGAGCCGCTAATCCGTTATAATTCATACTTCACAATATTTGAAGCTGCAGTTGAAAATTCTCAGGAGGTTGAAGCAGGAGTTGATTACCGATTTAATTCATTCTTGACTGCAATTGGAAAATTCGGTTATGTAACTTATAAAGACGAAAACTCAACTCGAATTACTGCAGGCTTAATAATTCCCTTCGGAACAATTACTTACCGAAAAAGTCTCGGCTATGCTGGTGAGATTGATAATGTTTCTCTTTATTCGGCTTATCCATTGTTTTGTGGATTAGTTACACCAAGTCTTGGATTATCGTACAGCGGTTATAAGCTCTCTGCAAGTGATGAGAAAAATAATGTTCTTTCTCTACTTGCTGGATTTAACTACCGCCCTTGGAGAATACTTTCGTTTGATCTTCAAGGACAATACATGAATAACAAAATTTACAAAAACGATTATCGACTCTTCTTCAAAATTAATTATTGGTTTAACACAAATTTGGGGTTGATGTAATATGAAGATGAAACATTTTTATTCGATACTAACCATTGGAATTATTGGATTTCTTTTCTTCACTGCATTTACAACTGTCCCGTTTGATAAAAAATGCAATAAAGAAATAATTAAGTTTTCGCATCAATTTCACAGTGAATTAACCGACTGCGAATCGTGCCATTCCGGGGCAGCAAAAGCAGAAAATTTAAAATCGCGTCTTCTTCCGACTAAAGATGACTGCGCAACTTGTCACGATGTTCAAGATACTGATGCGTGCTCAAAGTGTCATTATGAAAACGTGAACGAACCTCTTGTTCAGAAAAAGTCACAAATAATATTCAATCATGCTTTTCATAAGGAGCAAGAATTACAATGCACTTCGTGTCATTTAGGATTGGACAAAGTTGATTACAGTTTTGAATCACCTAATTCCAAACCAACAATGAAGTCCTGCTATAATTGTCATAACGAGAAAAAGGTAGCAACCAACAATTGTGAAGCCTGTCATGTGTCGACTGCAAATCTACTTCCGAATGACCACAAAAAATCAAACTTTACCACATTGCATAAATTTGCCGCTTCAAAAACAAATGCTGATTGTATGATGTGTCACGACAATAATTCATGTTCAACGTGTCATGTCGGAACGACAATGCTGACTGAGAAAAATACAGCAAGCGATTTTTATCAACCGAATGTTCCATCCAATTTTATTGATGGAGCAAAACAACAGCAAGTCACTCGCGTTCACGATTTAAATTATAGATTTACTCATGGAATTGATCTGAAAGGAAAAACAAAAGAGTGTCAAAGCTGCCATCAAGTTGAAGAGTTTTGTGTAAGCTGTCACGGACTTACTGGTGGTGATATTTCATTAGGAGGTGCAATGCCATCTTCTCATCTCAAACCAGGATTTGTAACTTTTGGTAAAGGTTCAGGCGGTGGAGAGCATGCAAAGCTTGGAAGAAGAGATATTGAAAGATGTATTTCTTGTCATGACGTACAGGGTCAAGACCCTACATGTATAACCTGTCACAATGAAAAAATCAAATAAGTGAATATGACAATGAAAAAAAATATTTTTCTTTTAGTTTCAATCGGAATTTTAATTATTTCGTTTTTTGGATGCAGTGAACTGCAGACAAGTATTACTCCTCCATCGAGTGTTGCAATTCATAAAACAGGCATTTTAAACCCAGCTTCTGATAATTTTCACGGCAAACTTGTAAAAAACTTTGCATGGGATTTAAAACAATGCCAATCATGCCATGCTGTTAATTACACTGGCGGAACGACCGGAAAAACATGCTTGAGCTCTGGCTGCCATGCAAATCCAAAAGGACCGGAAGAATGCAATACGTGTCATGGAGATTTTTCAAATAAAGATAGAATTTCACCGCCGAGAGATCTAAGCGGAGGTATTGTGGATACCTTGAGAGGCGTGGGCGCACATTCAAAACACCTGAGGAATAACGTGCTGGGGAATACAGTTGAGTGTGCGGAGTGTCATAAAATTCCTGTTAATTATTTTGATACAGGACATGTGGATTCCGATCTCCCGGCGGAAATTATTTTTGGAAAACTTGCTTCATTTACAACTGCAAGCGATAAAAAGCCAGGCTATTCATCATCGACTATATCGTGTTCGAATGTTTACTGTCACGGCAATTTTACTTTTTATAAAGATTCAACGACCTCTGCAAGACGCTACGCTTATACATCTGATAAAATGGTCGGTGCAAATCGTACAGTGAAATGGAATAAAGTCGATGGAAGTGAAATAGCATGCGGAACTTGTCATGGAAAAGCATCTAATCCAAACGATCCTTCGCCTGAAGGACATCTTCCATCAAGTTTAACTGCTTGTGTATTTTGTCATGCTGGTGTTGTTGATAACACTGGAAAGATCATTGATAAGACAAAGCATATCAATGGTAAAATAAATGCTTTGGGAGATTAATCTCAAGGCATATTAAGTTTTGTTTTGTGTTGTTGATTAGACTTAGTCAATAGATTATTTATTGAGTTAAGTTGAGTTGTTGTAAAGAACTTGTTCTGAATTAATTCATTTCTCAGAACAAGTTTTTTTAATGTGTTGTTGATTTGTTGAGTTGGTTTATCTTACCAAATATCACCCCTTATATTTCGGAGCTTACATGAAAAAACGAACTAATATTTTCTTAGTAGCAAGCATATTTTTATCCATACTAATAATTGGATGCGATCAAATACCTAAAACTCCCAATGAGCCGAACAAAGCTGGGCTTGCTTCAAATACGTGTGAAGGATGTCACACAAATTATGAATTGCTTAAAACAATATATTCGCCTGATACAACTTCCGGCGGCGGAGGGTGCGGAGGCGATACTCCTCACATTGAACCATATGATAGAGTCCATCTTGGAGGAGAAGGATATAAAAGTTTTAAATCTTCTTCTCACGGCAAGTTAGAATGTATAGCCTGTCATAATGGATTAAACAACACTTCAGATAAAAAACTGGCGCACTCTGGAGATTTTATTAAGCATCCATCAAAATACGCTGAGAAAAAATGTGCAGGCTGTCATACAGATATTGTTGTCCGTGCAAAAAATAGTCTGCACGAGCAAGGCTGGGGACAAAAGAACATGGTTATTCAAAGGAGCGGAAACACTTCATTTGAATCACTTCCGGCAAAATTGAAAGAGGGTTATGATAAAAATTGTGCTAAGTGTCATGGAACTTGCGGTGATTGTCATGTTAATCGTCCAAAAGCTCAAGGTGGTGGATTGTATAAGGGTCATAACTTTATAAAAACTCCTGATATGAGAGATCAATGCGTCGGCTGCCACACCAGCCGCGGCGGACACGCTTATTTTGGAATTGCTTCAGGCACAGTGCCTGATGTTCACTTAACAAAAGCAGGATACAATTGTATGAGTTGTCATTCAAGAGACGAAGTTCATGGAGATGGAAAAATTTATGAACATAGATATAAAATGGAATCACTACCTAAATGTACGAACTGTCATAAGAATCTGAATACTTCGAATATGTATCATACAATTCATATAAATACGTTCAACTGCAACACATGTCATTCGCAAGATTACAATAACTGCGGCAGTTGTCATATTGGCGGCGAAGGTGCGAGAATTCCTTCTCATCAAAGTTTTAAAATTGCATTGAATCCTATTCCAGATACTAAGCCGTATAAGTTTGCTACAGTCAGAAGATCATTAATGGCTCCCGACAGCTGGGAATTGTATGGAGTCCCAAGTCTTTCAAACTTTGCTGTGAAACCAACATTTAAATATACAACGCCCCATAACATTTTAAAATGGACAACTCGAACTCAAGTAGCATCTGGGAAAACGTGTTTTGATAATTGTCATATTATTAAAGAAGGAACGACGTTCAGAAATAAGAATTTGTATCTATTTCGATCAGACTTAATTAACACATGGGAAATTGAACCAAATAAAAATATAATCGTCGACGGTAAACTTCCAATTGGTTGGGGTTTATAGTCAAAGGTTAAACAAAATAAAATAATAAACTAAAAATAGGAGATATAAAATGAGAGAGTTAAAAAAGCTCTTTTTGTTACTCGTAATTCTGCCATTATTCATTGGCTACATTGGTTGTAAAGAAGAATCAACAACACAGCCAACTCCCGCCATTAACGAAGCAGAAGAGTTAGTAAAATATGTTGAAACAAATGGTAACTACATTTACGATGCAGCTTCATTCGTAATGAGTGCTTCAGATTACAAAACTGCCTATCTGGCCAATCCTTCAAAAATCTATTCTATCGATTTGAGGTCTGCGGCGGATTATACAAATAAAAGACTCAAAGGAGCAAAAAATGTTACGCTTGCCGGATTAAGAACTCATTTAGCTGGAGTAACAATAGACAATTATGATAAAATTGTTCTAATATGTTATTCCGGGCAAACATCCGCTTATGCAGTCTCATTAATGAGAGCACTTTATCCGCTTGCTCAAGCAAATAAAATCGTTTCACTGAAGTTTGGAATGAGTTCGATCGATTCATCATTTGCAACAAATTATTGGTTGGCAAAAAGAAGCAATGCGAGAGCTTCTCAGTTTGTCCAAACTGACCCGCCTGCAAAGCCGGCAAAAGGTGATCTCCCAAAAATTTCCACTGGAAAAACAACTGGCAAAACCATTCTTGAAGCAAGAGTTGATTCTTTATTGGCAGCTGGCTTTTCGATTGCGACCGTTAGCGAAGCGACGCTTTATTCAAATCTTTCTAATTATTTCATAATGAACTATTGGCCTGTTGCTCTATATAAAGATCCTGGTCATATTGATGGTGCCTATAATTATGATCCAGCAGGAAAGCCATACCAACTTGCTAATGACTTAAAGACGATCCCAACTTCAAAAACAACCGCAATCTATTGCTATACTGGACAAACAAGTGCCTATTTTACAGCATATTTGAGATTGATTGGTTATGATGCTAAATCAATAACCTATGGTACAAACAGTATGATTTATGACATTATGGTTAGCAAACCAGTTGCTAATGCTTTTATTCCTGCAACCGATATCAAGGGATATACAGATCTTTTAGAGCCATAATTTAATATGATGTAGAGACTTGGTTCGTTTGCGAGCCGAGTCTCCAACATTTTGAAATTTTCTGAACAAAAAAAGATTGATTTTGTTAAACAATTCGATATTCTAAGCAATTATAAAAGATGTTAAAATAAAGATTATTGATTAAGACAAACATTTTTTATAAAAAATTATTAAGTTGTGTTCAGAAAACTAAAAAAATGGAGGAAAAATGAAAAACAAAATAACCCTGTTCGTTATCATGGTGATTACACCTGTATTTCTTTTCATGTATTCTAATCCTGATGATAAGAAACATGGTTATATCGGTGCGGATGCATGCGGTATGTGTCATAAAACAGAAAAGCAAGGCAAACAGCTTGATATTTGGAAAGGGAGTGCACACTCGAAAGCATTCACAACCTTAACAACTGAAGAAGCTGATAAAATCGCAAAGGAAAAAGGATTTGATACTCCCGCAGCGAAAACCGCTGACTGCTTAAAATGCCATGCTTCAGGGCATGATGTTGATGCAACTTTACTTGGCAAGAAATTCAAAGCTGAAGACGGAGTTCAATGCGAAACTTGTCATGGACCAGGAAATGATTACAAAGACATGAAAGTTATGAAAAGCCGTGATGAAGCGGTGAAAAACGGTCTTGTTGTATATGAAAAGACAGAAGACCTCTGTGTAAAATGTCACAACTCCGAGAGTCCGACTTTCAAAGAATTTAACTTTGAAGAAGCATACGGTAAAATTAAGCATGCAATTCCTACAGCAAAAAATTAGTAATTAAAAAAACGGGTGGAAAAATGCGTTCGGAAGAACTCGAAAGCACGGCTTCAAATCTCGCTGAATTAACATTCAGGTTACTTGCGAGCTGTCACGAAAAAGAAGAGAGGTTAGCTAAAAATCATGGGCTTACACAAGCTGAATTTCGATGCCTGAGACTAATCCAAGCCGGTGAAAATATTAATAATCGAGAAATTGCCGAAAGAATGAAATTGAGTGCGAGCAGACTGACTCGTATTATCGATGGTTTAGTTGAGAAAGGATACGTCATGCGAGAAATCGAACCAACCGATAGACGTAATATGCGGGTGTATCTTTCTAATAAAGGAGTCGATTTCACCGAAAGACTTAATGGAGATTATTTAAATATCCACAAAGAAATTTTAGGCGACATCGATATAATGCAACATAAACCATTGATCAGTGCAATGACTCATTTACTTTCGGCCTTGGAAAAGTGGATAGCTAAAAGCTGATTTTTTCTGGAAATAATTTAAGAAGTGAGGGCAGGGAATATTAATTCTCTGCCCTTTTTTATGATTTCAATTTATTGCGAGAGTAACTTTATTAGCTGCCTCTTTTAATGATTTTGCTACGAGAAAATTTAATCCTGAATTATCAAGCAATTCGGCAGCTTCCTTAGCGTTAGTTCCCTCTAATCTTACAACAACAGGAATTGCGACATTAACTTTCTTCGAAGCTTCGATTACGCCCTGAGCAACTCGATCGCATCTTACAATTCCACCGAAGATGTTTATAAGAATAGCTTTCACATTCGGATCTGAAAGGATTATCTTGAATCCATTCTCGACTGTTTCTGCATTTGCACCGCCGCCAACATCTAAAAAGTTTGCAGGTTCGCCGCCTGCAAGTTTAATGATGTCCATTGTTGCCATTGCTAAACCGGCACCGTTTACCATACAGCCAACATTCCCATCGAGTTTGATATAATTTAAATTATACTTCGAAGCTTCAATTTCAAGAGGAGCTTCCTCATTCAAATCTCGATAAGCATTAATTTCGGGATGACGGTAAAGAGCATTATCATCAAAATTCATTTTAGCATCTAATGCGACTATTCTATCGTCGTTTGTAATGATCAATGGATTTATTTCGAGTAATGAGGCATCTGTTTCTTCGTAAGAATTATAAAGTTTAAGTAGAAATGGTATGAAGTTTTTATACGCAGCGCCGCTCAGTCCTAATCCGAACGCTAGTTCTCTAGCTTGGTAAGATTGAATCCCAATTGATGGATCAATCCATACTTTTAATATCTTTTCGGGAGTTTCCTCTGCCACTTTTTCAATTTCAACTCCGCCTTCGGTCGATGCCATGATAACATTTTTCGAAACGCTTCGATCAAGAAGAATACCAAGATAAAGTTCTTTTTTGTAATCAAGCCCTTCAGCAATGAAAAGAGTTTTAACAACTTTTCCCTCTGAACCTGTTTGATGAGTTACAAGTAAATTCCCAAGCATCTTTGAAGCCTGCTCTTTAGCTTTCTCTGCCGATGTAGTAAACTTCACACCACCTTCGAGGATCAATTCATCTCGATTATTCGGATTGAATAACTTCCCTTTTCCTCTGCCACCGGCATGAATTTGCGATTTGACAACAAATTGATTTACACCTCGTGATTGCAGTTTGCTAATCGCTGCGTCAAAATCGGATATGTCGTTAATCGCATATCCATCCTGAATTGCGACGTCGTTTTGCTTCAGTAATTCTTTAGCTTGATATTCATGAATTTTCATTAATTATCCTATTATTCGTTAATTGAAATTTCTATTCCGTTATTAATAATTTCATCCATTACAAAAGGAGATTCTTGAAAATCTTGACCTATAACAGTGAGTCACAAGTAAATGGATATATTTCAAGACTGTCTTTTCTGTTCCACACTTTTTTTACTCAAATGCAGATACAAAATGGACCGTTAATTAATTTTAGATCAGACTGCATACCGAAGATTTTCAACTTCAAATCGAAAAAGTTCTGATATCTGAAATCTTTTACTTGCGTCAAGAATCTCAATAGCGACAATTCTATTATCTTTTGTCGTGTGAACTATTAATCCTAAGTCAAGCTCAACCGCTCCATCAGGTATATTTTCTGATAGCTTAATAAATGCCGCATCTGTTTGTTCGTCATAATTTATTTTCATCAAGAAAACCCTTAAAATTTTTTAATGGATATGTCGTAATAATGAAAAATATATTACCATCTCTTTTGTATACAACTTTTAATGGTAATCCAAAAAATTTATTTGGAAGAAAACCAATGGCGCTTATTTTTTCATCTTTTTCCATAATAAAATCGGGATTTGCAACTACAGTTTCAACATCATTTTCGGTTATGTTATATAATCTGAGATTATTATTGGCATGCCGAGAAAATCGAAATTGAGACATACTATTTCAGATCAACTTATTTTTTCACTCCACAACTTTGCTTGGAGGAAAAGAAGTAAATAATCTCTTCCGCCTGCTTTCGAATCTGTGCCGCTCATGTTGAATCCGCCGAAAGGATGACCTCCGACTAATGCACCTGTACATTTTCTATTGAAGTATAAATTCCCAACATGGAATTCATGCTGTGCACGTTTAATTTTCTTTTTGTTGTTAGAGTACAATGCGCCTGTCAATCCAAATTCAGTATTGTTTGCAATTTCGAGGGCATGATCAAAATTCCTGGCTTTGATGACTGCGAGCACCGGTCCGAAAATTTCCTCCTGAGAAATTCGCGCCATGGGATCGATGTCGATAAATACTGTCGGCTCGAGATAAAATCCGTTCATATCGATCTTATTTCCGCCATTAAGCAGCTTACCTTCTGTTTTTCCAATCTCGATGTAATTCCAAATACTTTCATAAGCACTCTTGCTTACAACAGGCCCCATTGGAAGATTATCTTTTGCAACACCCACTTTTAGTGTATCAACTTTTTCTTTCAGTAATGTTACAAATTTATCGTAGATTTTTTCATCAACGATTGCTCTCGAACAGGCTGAACATTTTTGTCCTTGGAAACCAAAGGCAGAAGCAACTACGCCATCTACAGCTTTTTTCACATCTGTCTCATTGTCAACAATAATCGAATCTTTTCCCCCCATTTCAGCTACAACCCGTTTAATCCAGATTTGACCTGGCTGATGTGTCGCAGCTAATTGATTGATATGTAATCCGACTTCTTTAGATCCAGTAAAAGCAATGAAACGTGTTTTTGGATGTGCCACTAACGTATCTCCGACTTCGCCGCCTGAACCCGGAACGAAGTTAAACACGCCCTTCGGTAAACCAGCTTCTTCCATAATTTCGTGGAACAGCCACCCCATCATCGGTGAATCGCTCGATGGTTTCAAAACGACTGTGTTGCCGGTAACAATTGCGGCTGATGTCATTCCAACTAAAATTGCAAATGGAAAATTCCACGGTGGAATTACTACTCCCACACCTAATGGAAGATAAACAAGTTCATTATCTTCGCCTTTAACTTTCGTAAGCGGCTGCTTCCTTGCATATCGAAGCATTTCTTTTGCATAAAATTCGAGAAAATCAATCGCTTCAGCAGTGTCAGCGTCTGCTTCAACGTAATTCTTTCCGACTTCGGAGATCATCCATGCATTGATTTCAAATCTTCTTCTGCGAACAATGTTTGCCGCTTTGAAAAGAATTTTTGCACGTTTTTTAGGATCAATGTTTTTCCAGCTTTCAAATACTGAATTGGCATCGAGTATTGCTTTGTTTGCTAAATCCTTTGTTGCCTTTTGAAATGTTCCAACAACCTCATCTTTGTTAGATGGATTGATAGAAGTGAATTTTGATTCAGTGAAAATTCTTTCACCATTAATTACTAAAGGGTATTCTTTTCCAAATTGACTTTCGACTTTTTCAATTGCCTTCTTGATTTTTGAAAGATTCTTTTTATCAGAATAATCTAAAAATGGTTCATTTTTAAAATTTGTCTTAGACATGGTTTCACCTTAGAAATGTTAATTTTTGTAAAAAACTAAACAAAATTACTATATTAAGTTCGTAAATACAATTTGATAAATCAGTAAATTCTTACACTTTTTAGGAAAATAGCCTAGTAATGACACCAAGAGAACGAATTCTAAAAGCCATGAAGTTTGAATTGCCCGATCGAATTCCTGTTATGTGTCAAATGAGTATCGGACATATGCTTCAGCAGCTTCCAGAAGTATCTCCCGTTGATTTTTGGTTCGATGTGCATACTTTTGCCGATGGTTTAATTAAGCTGAGAGAGATTTACAATTTCGATGGAATTCTGGTAAGTCTTCACGGGCATATACAAAAATGGGATAGAGATTTTCATAATCGGACAGTAGAAAACGGTCTTGATGTACTTTACGGAAAAGATAGGAAATACATCTTTACCCGCGAGGATTTACCTTTCCCAGAATTCTACGAGACCAGAAAGTTTATTTCGATTGAGGATCTGAATATAGAATCGATTCCAACTGAAATAGATTACATTCCCGTTTCCGCCGGACTTCATTTTAAGATCGACCTAAAAAATAAGTTTGAGATTTTTAAAATGCTTCATGCAAAAGTTGGCGATGAGTATTCCATCCATGGTGAAGTGACCTCGCCGTTCGATTATCTGCTTGATCTTCTCGGTTATGAGAATGCGCTCATTGCACTCATCGAGGAATCTGAGAAATGTAAATCCCTCCTTCAAAGATTTACTAATGGGATTGTTCAGCTTGCAAACGAGATGTGTGACCAAAAAATAGACGCGGTAAAAGTTTCTTCGCCGTTTGCTGGAGCGGGTTTTATTTCGCCGGATTTTTATCGTGAATTTGTTCTTCCATATGAATCTCAAATCATTAAAGTTATAAAAGAGAAAGGGACGCATGTTTACATTCACACATGTGGAGCGATTAACGATAGATTAGAAATGATGATTGAATCCGGTACAACTGGGATCGAATGTCTTGATCCAAAACCATTGGGTGATGTTGAGCTTCCAGATGCTAAGAGAAGACTTGGGAAAAAAGTTTTTATTAAAGGTAATATCGATTCAGTGAATACGCTTCTATACGGTGATGAAAAGAAAATCATTCATGATGTTAAAGAAATAATTGAAATAGGTAAGCAAGACGGTGGTTTTATTCTCAGCACGGCATGTTCAATCGCACCGATGGTAAAAAGAGAAAACATCCAAGTTCTTCGGAAGCTGAGTGAAGAATTCGGTACATATTAAACCGGGAACTCCGATTGTAGTTTCGTCAGCAGATGATTATAATTTCGGTTGTAAATAACTGAATGTACAAATCATTTTCTTGCTACTTGGATATGTAATTTTTATTTTCGCACTCTAAGAGCAAAAGATTCCTCTTAGTAATATTTTTCTTATAGGAGAATCAAATGAAATATCCCGCAGTTGAAAATTTTATTGGTGGTTCGTATATAAAAGGCAGCCAAGGAAAATTAGATGTAACATCCCCCATTGATGGCAAAAAAATTTCAGAAGTTTATCTTTCCAATTATTCTGACCTGGTCAAAGCAGTTACAGCGGCAAAAAGTGCTCTTGTAAGCTGGGCCGCAGTTCCTATCAAAGAACGAGTGCAGGTTTTATTCAAATATCGTTCGCTTCTTGAAAAGAATATGAAAGAACTGACTGAATTAGTCAGTGAAGAAAATGGGAAGACATATACGGAAGCACAAGCAGAAGTTGAAAAGAGTATTGAGCTTACCGAATTCGCCTGTTCAATGCCTCAAATTGCTTCGGGTGAAGTTCTTGAAGTAAGTAAAGGAGTTGAATGTCGAGTTGAAAGATTCCCTGTGGGAGTGGTTGCCTCAATCACACCATTTAATTTCCCAAATATGGTGCCGAATTGGACAATTCCAAATGCAATCGCACTCGGTAATGCTATGATTTTAAAACCATCTGAATTAGTTCCGCTCAGTGCGAATCGAATTGCGGAATTACTGAAAGAAGCCGGATTACCTGATGGAGTTTTCAATGTAGTCCATGGTGCAAAGGAAACGGTCGAAGCAATTTGCGATCATCCAGGGATTGATGCAGTTTCATTCGTCGGCTCAACTAAAATTGCAAAGTTAGTCTATGTCCGTGCGTCCTCAAATTTAAAAAGAGTTTTAGCTTTGGGTGGTGCAAAAAATCATTTACTCGTTCTTCCCGATGCTCATGTTGAAATGACCGCAACAAATGTTGCTGCTTCGATGTCGGGCTGTGCTGGGCAGCGATGCATGGCTGCAGCATCTATGATTGCCGTCGGCTCAGTTGATCATATCATAGAAGAATTATGCAAAGAAGCCAGAAAAATTATTCCTGGCGTGAATCTTGGCGCTGTAATTTCTAATAAAGCTAAAGAAAGAATTGAAGGATATATCACCGATGCTGAAAATGATGGTGCAAAAGTTTTAGTTGATGGAAGAAATTATACTGTCAAAGGAAAGGAAAACGGCTTTTATGTTGGTCCAACGGTAATTGATTTTGTACGTCCGGAGATGCGGATCGCAAAGGAAGAAGTCTTCGGTCCGGTGATTGTAATAATTCGCACTGAAAATGTTGACGAGGCAATAAAAATACAGCATAGTTCGCATTACGGGAATGCGTCTTCTGTTTTCACTCAGAGCGGCGGGCTAGCACGTTCAATTACTGAAAAAGTCAATGCCGGAATGATCGGTGTGAATATTGGCGTACCGGTACCTCGTGAACCATTTTCTTTTGGCGGTTGGAATGAATCGCGCTTCGGAGTTGGCGATATAACCGGAAAAAGTTCAATCGAATTTTGGACCAAGTTGAAAAAAATTACTACAAAATGGAATCCGGAAGCTAGAGTAAACTGGATGAGCTAAAAATAATTGGACACTGATTATCATGAGAAATCATGATTAAAATGATAAATCAAACACACAAATATTCTGAAGTAACTGAATTAATCATCAAAGCATTTTATAATGTGTATAATAAACTTGGTTATGGTTTTCTCGAAAGAGTATATGAAAATGCAATCAGTATCGAGCTTGAAAGATTTGGTTTGAAATTTGAGCGACAAAGCCCATTAAAAGTTTATTATGATGGATACGAGATCGGTGAATATTTTGCAGACATTATTGTTAATGATGTTGTGATCGTTGAACTTAAAGCAAATGAAACATTGCATCCAGAGAATGAAGCTCAATTATTGAATTACTTAAAAGCTACAAATCTTGAAGTTGGATTATTATTAAATTTTGGTAAATCGCCGCAAATCAAAAGAAGAGTTTTTCTAAAAGAATTTAAAAAATCATGAGTAATCATTAATGATCATGAAAATCAGTGTCCAATTAAAATTGAGGAAATTATGTCTAAAGTCGTAAAGGGGGGATTGATACAAGCCTCATTATCCACCTCATCAGAGCAGCCGATTGAAAAGATAAAACAATCAATGATCGATAAGCATCTTTCTATGATTGATGATGCAGGGAAAAAAGGAGTTCAAATCCTCTGTCTGCAGGAATTGTTCTACGGACCATATTTCTGCGCTGAGCAAAAGACGAAGTGGTATTCACTCGTTGAAAAAATACCTGAAGGACCAACTACAAAACTCTTTCAAGAAATTGCTAAAAAATACAGCATGGTTATTGTCCTTCCCGTATACGAAGAAGAAATTACGGGAGTTTATTACAACACTGCAGCAGTGATCGATGCAGATGGAAAATATCTCGGGAAATACCGTAAGCATCATATTCCTCACTGCGATCCGGGATTTTGGGAAAAGTTTTATTTCAGACCGGGTAATCTCGGTTTCCCGGTATTCAAAACTGCTTATGCAGATATAGGTGTCTACATTTGTTACGATAGGCATTTTCCGGAAGGAGCAAGAATCCTTGGATTGAACGGTGCAGAAATAATTTTCAATCCGTCCGCAACCGTAGCAGGGCTTTCGGAATATTTATGGGAGCTTGAACAGCCCGCACATGCAGTTGCAAACGGATATTTCGTCGGTGCAATAAACCGCGTTGGCAAAGAAGCGCCATGGAATATCGGTGAATTCTATGGTAAAAGTTACTTTTGTACGCCAAGAGGAAAGATAATTGCACAAGCGAGTCGTGACAAAGATGAACTTGTTGTCGCAGATCTTAACTTGGACGAAATTCAAGAAGTAAGAAACGTTTGGCAATTCTTCCGTGACAGGAGACCTGAAACATATGAAAGAATAACTAATATATAATCATATCTCTTAAGCATTGAGAATGAAAGCGGTAATTCCATCGGAAGTAATTGAACAGAGGATTTTTCTGATTCGTGGTGAGAAAGTGATGATTGATCGTGATCTCGCTGAATTATATGAGGTACAAACGAAAGTATTAAATCAAGCTGTTAAGAGAAATAATGAACGATTCCCTGAAGGTTTTGTATTTAGATTTACAAAAAAAGAGAATGAAGAACTGGTCACAAATTGTGACCGGTTTAGGAAATTAAAACATTCTTCAAGTTTTCCATATGCCTTCACAGAACTGGGAATAGCTATGTTATCAAGTGTACTGAAAAGCAAACGAGCAATTCAAGTCAACATCCAGATAATGAAAACTTTTGTTCACCTGAGAAGAATGTTTACTGAAAATAAAGAATTGTCTCAGAGGTTAGAAGAACTCGAAAAGAAATACGATAAGCAATTCAAAGTAGTATTTGATATTTTGAATCAGCTGATAAATCCTTCTGAGCCGGAAAAACGTAAGATGGGATTTTTAGTAAAAGAAAAAGCAGCAGTGTATTCTGTTAAGAAAAAAAAGGTTTATAAATATGGGCGAGCAAAATAAAGAACAGCTTTCCATTTCTGAAATTACTGCGAAGTACACCTATGGAACTTGGCGGTATCAAAAAAATTGGAAACCTATGCACCTTGTCGATGCCGAGGGATGCTACTTCATCGATTCAACCGGGAAGAAATATCTGGATCTTTCATCACAGCTGATGTGCGTTTCGCTCGGTCATAAAAACCAGGCTGTAATAAAATCGATAGAAGAACAGGCAAAGAAACTTCCGTATGCGGCACCCGGATTCGCTACGGATGTAAGAGCGGAATTAAGCAAGCTTCTGCTGGAAGTCTTACCGAAAGGATTAGAAAAATTTTACTTTTCGACTTCAGGTACCGAAGCGAATGAAGCTGCGATCAAAATTGCAAGAATGTATACCGGAAAGTATAAAATTATTTCCCGTTATAATTCTTATCACGGTTCGACTGCCGCATCGATTGCAGCGACAGGTGATCCGCGGCGCTGGGCTGTGGAACCTTCAGGTAAGATCGATGGAGTGATTTTCGCTCCCGAGTGCAATTGTTATCGCTGCCCATTAATGCATAATTACTCTAACTGTGAAATCGCTTGCGTTGAGTACATCGATCATATGATAAAGAACGAAGGGAATGTAGCCGCAGTTTTAATCGAACCTGTAGTAGGTACAAACGGAATTTTAATTCCACCTGATGAATACCTGCCGCGATTGAGAAAAATCTGCGATGACAATAATGTTCTATTGATCGCTGATGAAGTTATGAGCGGCTGGGGAAGAACTGGAAAATGGTTCGCTGTAGATCATTGGAATGTTTCACCGGATATTTTGACTACTGCGAAAGGAATTACATCTGCATACGTTCCGCTTGGTTTAACGGCTACAACAATGAAAATCGCTGATTACTTTAACGATCATTATTTCTCTCACGGTCATACATACGAAGCCCATCCGCTAACTCTTGCACCTGCAGTAGCCGCGATCAATGAATTAAAGAAACATGATTTGATAAATAGATCCAAATCGATGGGAGAGTATTTATTTAAAAAATTGAAAGAACTCAGAGACAAACATCCATCAGTTGGAGACGTGAGGGCAATTGGATTATTCGCGGCGCTTGAAATAGTAAAAAATAAAAAAACTAAAGAACCGTTCAGCACGAAGATTGATAAAGTAAGCGGAAATACAATGCTTGTCGATAAGATTGCTCTTGAGTTGATGAAAAAAGGAATATTTCTTCAGGCGTGGATAAGTCATTTTATCATTGCCCCGCCTCTGATAATTACAAAAGAAGAAATTGATTTTGCTATTTCAGAACTCGATGATGCGTTAAAAATCGCAGATGCAGAAATCGTAGCATAAGTTTATAAATAACTATTGAATTGTATATGATTAACCTTGCACAAAAACTTACTGAACAAGAATACGAAAAAAACTTTGCTGAACTTCATCCACCATTCAGCAAAAATTCAGCAGTTGCCGAAGCCAATAGATGCCTCTACTGTTACGACTCGCCCTGCACAAAAGCTTGTCCGACTCATATTGACATCCCAGGTTTCATAAAAAAGATCGCTTCAGAAAATCTAAAAGGTTCGGCCAAAACGATTCTCGAAGCAAATTGGGTTGCATTGACGTGCGCAAAAGCATGTCCGGTGGATGTGTTGTGCGAAGGTGCCTGTGTGTTCATCGAAAAAAATGAAAAGCCGATTGAAATAGGGCGGCTTCAAAGATTTGTTATTGAAAATTATTTTCATGCGGGGATGCCAAAACTGTTTTCCGCTAAACCGCGTAATGGAAAAAGTGTTGGGATTATCGGCTCCGGCCCGGCTGGACTTGCATGCAGCGGTGAACTCGCCCTGCTTGGTTTTGATGTCACAATCTACGAAGCGAAAGAAATTCCAGGCGGATTGAACACTTGGGGAATTGCTCCTTACAAGGTCCGGCAAGCAGATAGTCTGAAAGAAGTCAAGCTGGTTGAAAGCTACGGAGTAAAAATCAAAACCAAAATTAGAATCGGAAAAGAGATTTCATTTGAGGAATTATCTTCGAAACATGACGCAATTTTTATAGGGATTGGTCTCGGTGAAAGTTTTGACTTGAAAGTCGAAGGAGAGAATTTGAAGGGAGTCATCGGCGCACTTGAATTCATTGAAGAGGTTAAAGCAGAAAAATGGTCGAAAGTAAATGTCGGAAAACGGGTAGCTGTGATCGGTGCAGGCAACACTTCGATTGATGCTGCAACCGAGGCAAAGCGGCTTGGTGCAGAGCATGTTATGATAATTTATCGAAGAAGCCGAAGCGAGATGCCCGCATATGAATTTGAATTTCAACTCGCACAAAAGGATGGTGTGACATTCCATTTTCAGACAAATCCGGTTAGAGTTATCGGCAGCAATTCTGTCGAAGGAATCGAATGTGTTAAAATGCAATTAGCCGAACTGGATGAAAGAGGAAGACGCAGACCAAAACCAATTCCGGGTTCTGAATTCAAAATTCCGGTTGATATGGTAATCAAAGCGATTGGTCAGCAAACTAATACTGATTTGCTCGGATCGATTCCAAATTTAAAAATTGAAAATGGGATGATCGTAGTTGATCCAGAAACATATCAGACTGGAAATCCAAAAGTTTTTGCCGGCGGCGATTGTATTAACGGAGGTAAGGAAGTCGTCAACGCAGCCTACGACGGTAAACGTGCTGCTCATGGTATATATAAGTATTTATTTGGAAAATAGCACACTGATATTCATGATTGATCATAATTATTCATGAAAATCAGTGACCAATTCATTAGGAAAAATTATGATAGATCTTTCAATAAACTTTGCAGGAATTAAATCACCAAATCCATTTTGGCTTGCATCTGCACCGCCATCAAATTCCGCATATCAAAACTGTAAAGCATTCGAGCAGGGCTGGGGTGGAACTGTGTGGAAAACAATTGGCGAGCCTGTTATGAACGTTTGCAATCGATATGGAGGATTAGACTACAATGGGCAGAAGTTAGTCGGATTAAATAATGTTGAACTCATTAGCGATCGAAACATCGAGGATAATTTCAAAGAAATTGCAGAGACGAAAAGACTCTGGCCCGATAGAGCTGTGATAGTTTCGCTGATGGTAGAATCGAAAAAAGAAACATGGCATGAAATTGTAAAAAGAACTATTGATACGGGCTGCGACGGACTCGAATTAAATTACGGCTGTCCGCATGGAATGAGTGAGCGCGGAATGGGCTCGGCTGTCGGTCAAGTTCCTGAATATTGTAAAATGATAACTGAGTGGGTAACAGAAGTCTCTACAATCCCTGTTCTTATCAAACTAACTCCAAACGTTGGTAACATTCAAATTCCATCTCGTGCAGCTAAGGCCGGAGGCGCTTCAGGACTCGCACTCATAAATACAATTAACAGCATTATTGGTGTTGATCTCGATACTTTTGAATTAAAACCAAGCATCGCTGGCAAAGGAGGGCACGGGGGGCTTGCAGGTCCAATCGTAAAGCCAATCGCATTAAACATGGTCTCCCAGGTTGCGTTAGATAATGAAGTCAATCTTCCTATTTCAGGAGTTGGCGGAATTAGCAATTGGCAGGATGCACTTGAGTTCATTTTGCTCGGTTCAACATCTGTCCAAGTCTGCACTGCTGTAATGCACTATGGATTTAGAATTGTACAAGACATGATCGAAGGACTGACTTTTTGGATGGAGGAAAAAGGATTCGCCACACTGGATCAGGTTCGAGGCCAATCTCTTTTACGAATAGATGATTTTGGAAATTTCAACTTATTGCATAAAACAGTTGCGAGAATCGATCAAGATAAATGTATTCATTGCAATCTGTGCCACATTGCTTGCGAAGATGGTGCGCATCAATGCATCGACCTGATTTCGGAGAACGGAAAAAGCAAAACAATTGTTAGAGAAGAAGATTGTGTCGGATGCGATCTTTGTTCAATCGTCTGTCCGGTTGAAGGATGCATTTCGATGGTCAGAGTGGACGATGGAAAAGAAACAAAAACTTGGAATGAACTTGTAGCTGATTTCAAGAAGGACAATACCGAGCTAACTTGGGAGAAGCTTAGAGCTTTTCAGAAAAGATATGGAATTGAGATACATTAGCAATCAGCAATCAGCTATCAGCTTTCAGCTGTCAGATATGAAATTGAGTTTTTTTCAGGAGAAAATATTTTATGAAAGATTTTCGAAATCTTAAAGTCTGGGAATTAGCTCACAACATCGCCATGACTGTCTATAAATTAACAGAATCGTTTCCAAGGGAAGAAATATATGGGCTAACTAGTCAAATTCGACGAGCGGGTATTTCAATCCCAACTAATATTTCTGAGGGTTGTGGACGCAGTTCAGATGCTGATTTTAAAAGATTTCTTCAAATTGCATTTGGCTCAGCCTGTGAACTGGAATACCTTTTATTTTTTTCGTGTGAATTAAAGTATCTGTCCAAAATTGATTACGATGAAGTTGTCTCACAAGTAATAGAATCAAAGAAAATGTTAAGCGGATTAATAAGAAAGTTAAAATAGAAAAGCATTCAGCGGTCAGCTATCAGCTTTCAGTACAATACTGCAGGTAGATCAGGAATAACTTAATAAATTAAAACCGAATGCTTACAACTGAGTGCTGATAACTGAAAGCTGACAGCTAAAAAAGGAGTTAAACCATGTCAATTTTAATAAAAAACGGACAAATAATTACTGCCGAACAAGATTATATCGGTGATATTTTTATCGAGAAAGATAAAATTTCACTCATCGGAACAAACTTAAAAATGGAAGCTGATTCTGTCATCGATGCGAAAGGGAAATATATTATTCCTGGCGGCATTGATGTTCATACACATTTAGATATGCCTTTCGGTGGAACAACATCGTCTGATGATTTCTTCACCGGCACTCAAGCAGCCGCCTTCGGAGGAACTACATCGATCATCGATTTTGCAATTCAAGCAAAAGGCACAAGAATGAGAGACGGACTAGATATCTGGATGAAAAAAGCAGAAGGTAAAGCCGTAATTGATTATGGATTTCATATGATCATCACAGATTTACCCAAAGCTCATCTTGAAGATATGTCTGAAATGGTTCGTGAAGGCGTGACGAGTTTTAAATTGTTTATGGCCTATCCCAACGTCTTGATGGTAGACGATTCTACCATATTTAATGCTTTGAAGCACACCGCGAAAACCGGTGCACTCGTCTGTATGCACGCTGAAAATGGAAATGTGATCGATCAAATAGTTATGCAGGCTGTTGCCGACGGAAAAACTGCGCCGATCTATCATGCTTTAACAAGACCAACAACTGCTGAAGGCGAAGCAGTCAATCGAGCCGTTGCATTGGCAGAACTTGCCGGAGTTCCGATCTATATTGTTCATTTATCATGCAACGATGCACTCGAAAAAATTGAAGAAGCACGCGATAAAGGTCTGCCTGCTTTTGCTGAAACGTGTGTACAGTATTTGTTTCTTTCGCTTGATGACATGGGAAAACCTGGATTCGAAGATGCAAAGCTTGTCTTCTCCCCGCCGCTTAGAGAAAAATGGAATCAAGGAAAACTCTGGGCTGGATTGAAAAAGAATTCGCTTCAAATTGTTTCGACTGATCACTGTCCGTTCAGATTTAAAGATCAAAAACAATTGGGAGTTGAAAGCTTCACAAAAATTCCAAACGGCGGACCTGGAATAGAAAATCGCATGCAGCTTATGTTCGACGGTGGTGTAAATGAAAAAAGAATTTCATTGAATCGCTGGGTGGAAATAACATCAACCGCACCAGCAAAAATGTTTGGAATGTATCCGCGAAAAGGCGCAATCGCTCCTGGCTCTGATGCGGATATTGTAATCTGGGATCCGAATAAAGAATTAATAATTTCTGCAAAGACACATCATATGGCGGTCGATTACTCCATGTTCGAAGGGAAGAAAATTAAGGGTAATGCTGAAACAGTGATTTCTAGCGGTGAAATAATCATTCAGAACGAGAAATTTTTAGGAAAAGCCGGAAGAGGGAATTTTATCAAACGAGGGACATACGGCTCGGCTTGGAGCTGATATACATCATGGTGAAGGTTTTTGAATATTGAATGTTGAACAAGGAATAATGAATCCGTCAACTGACGGATGAATAATGAAAATTGAATAATGAATAGGGAGTAGTGAAATAGGAATCATGAGTTTTGAAGTTCGAGCTGATAAAAATACTTCGTAATTCATCATTCTTTAATCAATATTCATTATTCAACAAAAAATAAACTACGAACTAAATCTTGGAGGGTTATGAGTTTATTCAATCAACATGGTCTAATTGAAACAGACGTAAGTGATATTCATGGCAGCAGTCTGATAAATCAGGATCTTGCACCGACAAAAATCTCCGAACGAACGTGGGGAACATACAATTACGCTGCACTTTGGATTGGGATGAGCGTTTGCATTCCGACATACATGCTTGCAAGCGGTTTGATCGCTGGCGGAATGAATTGGTGGCAGGCACTGCTAACCATCACTCTTGGAAATATAATTGTATTAGTTCCAATGATCTTAAATGCTCATGCTGGCACGAAGTTCGGAATTCCATTTCCGATATTAGCACGCGTTTCATTCGGAACTCTTGGCTCGAATATTCCGGCACTCCTCAGAGGAATTGTTGCTTGCGGCTGGTTCGGAATTCAAACTTGGATCGGAGGGCAGGCATTGAATTCAATGATCGCAATTTTATTTCCGGCGTGGGCAAACTTTGAACTTGGCTCTGCTATTAGTTTTATAATTTTCTGGCTGATGAATGTTTACTTTATTATTAAAGGAACAGAATCTATCAAATGGCTCGAGTCACTCGCCGCTCCATTTTTAATTCTTATGGGATTAGTATTGTTATACTGGGCGTATCAGAAAATTGGGGGCTTCGGTCCGATTCTGAATCAGCCAAGTAAATTTCAAACATCGGCAGATTTCTGGAAATTTTTTATTCCATCATTAACCGGAATGGTAGGATTTTGGGCAACGCTGTCGCTAAACATTCCGGACTTCACAAGATTTGCGAAAAGTCAAAAATCACAAATGGTCGGACAAGCGATCGGACTTCCGCCGACAATGGCTCTATTTTCATTTATCGGAATTGCAGTGACATCAGCAACTGTAATTATTTTCGGAGAAGCGATTTGGGATCCAGTAGTTTTACTTTCAAAGTTTGACAGTCCGATAGTTATTTTTCTTTCACTTGTTTCACTGCTTGTTGCTACTCTAACCACGAATATTGCTGCAAATGTCGTCTCGCCGGCAAATGATTTTTCAAATCTTTATCCAAAGAAAATAAATTTCGTTCGCGGCGGATTGATAACGGCAGTTATTGGAATCGTTATGATGCCGTGGAAACTTATTTCGGATTACAGCGCATATATTTTTGGGTGGTTGATTGGTTATTCAAGTTTTCTCGGTCCTATAGCTGGAATTCTTATTTGTGATTATTTTTTGATAAGAAAAAGAAATTTAATTGTACGCGATTTGTATCTCCGCAATGGTAACTATGAATACAAAAAGGGATTTAATCTCCAGGCAATTTATTCACTTGCGGCGGGAGTTTTTATCGCTTTAATCGGTTTGATCGTCCCATCACTACGTTTTTTATATGACTACGCTTGGTTTGTCGGATTCGCAGTTGCGTTCATTGTTTATTTTATTTTAGTGAGAAAGAAGGTTTGAGTTTTGGTTTGTTTGCTTGACTGTCGGGTGTGAAATTTAAGTTCAATGTAAATTTTGAAGCGAGAGTTTGATTTGTTCTTCGATCTTCATAAAGACTATGTTTATGTTTTCAAATATTTCTTCGTTCCGGATTCGCAAAAAAGTTATTCCGAAGCTCTCAATATAGTTCTGTCTATCTGCATCGCGGAGTTTTTGCTCGGGCAGGTCGTGAATATTGCCGTCAATCTCGATAGCTAATTTTAGCTGCGGTGAGTAAAAATCAATGATAAACTTATCTACAGAATACTGACGGCGGAATTTTATTCCAGCAGTCTGTCGATTACGTAAATAATGCCAAATTATTGCTTCAGTTGGAGTTTGTCTTTTCCGAAGCTTGCGTCGGTTTTCTTTTTCGGTTGTGCGGTTGAAGTGTTGTGTCATTGTAACGTTTTGGACCTCACCCCCGTCCGAAAGTATTGAGTAATATTTCTTGATGTCATTCCCGTGTAAACGGGAATCCAAAAAGATAAATAGATTCCCACTTGCGTGGGAATGACTGTGTGAGAAGACTTTTTTTTACAACTGTACACGCAAGGGGAGAGGTCGCAATGAACCTTCTATAATTTTTATCTCCTCTTCTGTTAAGCCGTAAAGTTCGTAGACAAGCTGATCGATCTGCCGGTCAATTGTTTTTGGCTGCTATTTGATAAATAAATAAATTAAGCTTATCTTGTTTCAGCAAAAATAACTTTTAGATAAAAGATTACTCACCTTTTAATTTTCACAACTTATTTTTTGCGACTTAGTCTGCCAAGTGGCGCTATTTTAAAATTTTATAATTATTTTTTTTAAGGAAAAAAAATGAACATTTACGTTGGAAATTTATCCAAAGAAGTAACAGAAGCCGATTTGAAAGAATTGTTTAGTCAATACGGCGTTCTTTCAAGTACAAAAGTGATCAGTGACATGTTCACACAGGATTCCAAGGGATTTGGATTTGTAGAAATGCAAAGCAAATCAGAAGCTGAACAAGCAATAAAAGAACTTAACGGTAAAGAGCTCAAAGGTAAAAAAATTATCGTAAACGAAGCTCGACCAAAAACCGATAAAAGAAAAAGCGGCGGACAAAATCGCCGTGGCGGTTCTTTTGGCGGCGGCCGACGTTACTAAAATTAAGAAGTAATTTTTACGAAACTGCAGCTCTTATTAAAAAATTGCTGCAGTCAATCAATCATATCAAAAAAACATTTTCTGATCAATATCACTTCGATGTGATTTTTGGGGATTAATTCGGATTGGAATTTTTGGCTGAAAAATATCACGTCATTTTTTATTTTTGTGCATCTTTTTGAAACTATTTTCATCAAATGATCGAAGCGAAAGAACTTGAACTTATAGAAAAAGCTAAATCCGGAGACAAAAAATCTCTTTCGGATTTAGTTACAAAGTATGAAAAAACTGTTTTCAGTTTTGCGTTCAAGGTCTGCCGAAATAGAGATAAAGCAGAAAACACAATGCAGGAAACATTTATAAGCGTGATAAAGTCATTGCATCAGTTTGATGGTAACTCGAAATTTTCTACTTGGCTGTATCGAATTGTTGTTAATCACTGCTTAATGCTTGCACGTTCAGAAAGCCGTCACTCGCAGTTTCATTCATTCGATGATGATGACACATCGATCGAGGAGCCTGCAGTTGAACACTGGACAGATCTTCCTGCGGAAAAAGTTTTGAACGATGAACTAAAAACACTAATGGATAATGCAATCCAAAAGCTCGGTCCAGAATACAGGATGGTTTTTTTACTGCGCGATGTCGAAGGACTTTCAACGCAAGAAACAGCAGATACTCTCGCTTTAAGTATCTCAGCAGTAAAATCGCGTTTACACAGAGCAAGATTTTTTTTAAGAAATGAACTTAGAACATATTTCGAAAAATAATTTGACCTGTAAGGAAGTTATAAATCAGGTTTGCGAGCATCTTGGCGAACTGCCGGATTCACCTGTGTGCATTGCGATTCAAGATCATCTGAAGGAGTGCGACAACTGCACAAACTTTTATGACTCATTAGAGAAGACCGTCACACTTTATAAAAAATATTCTCCCGATCTTCCTGAAGGTGCGCACGAACGTTTGATGCAAGCACTCAAACTCGCTGATAAAAAATAATTCTACATTTAATCTCGGAGGTTAGTGTGAGGAAAAATTTTCTTATCCTATTGGTTACAGTAAATTTTGTCTTCTTCGTTTCCTGCAGTGATGGTGATAAATCAGAGGACCCGCCGCAAAAACTTTTTGGGCAAATCACAGATTCAACCGGAATTCCGCTCAAAGGAATAAATATTAATCTTTTTTATTCATTAGTAGATAAAAGTGTTCAGAAAGTTAAATCTAAATGGAATACTGCTATTGAATTCGGAATACCAAACAGATCGTTCGTAAAAATATTTCTGTATCGATTCGATGAAATTCAAGACACAATAAAAATTGATACATTTCCTGCTGGCAGACATTCAGTTTTTTTCGATGCAGTATTGCCAAATGGTTCGCACAAAATTGAACTTAAGATTAAAGACATGACAACTCTTAAAGATACAACATCGTTTGTGAAAATATTTTACAATAATCCCGATGCATACTATTTTACTTCTATAAATGAGAAAGCTCTTTCGATCACTGATGAAATTGGAAAGTTTGAAATTTTAGATAAGTATGTCGCTGTTGGTGAGGAAATTTCCAGATTTGACGAAGTGGGAAATTTTATTGGGAAATCGATTGTTCAGCCTGAAGTTACATTTATGCTTGATAATGGCAGTAAAGCCGTTCAAGGACCAAAAGTTCATTTTTATGACCAAAAAAACGAACTGAAAATCAAATTTTAACTTTTTTAGGAGAAATATTTTTCACTAAGCAATGTGAATCCATATTTCATAATATGCATCAAATCACAAAAACACAAAAATGACTTACGTTATAATCACATTTGCAGCAATTTTCACATTTTTTATCGTTTTTCAGTTTTATTTAATTCGAAAGAGTAAGAAAATTGTCGGCGCTTCGATTGATCTGAGTCATATTCCTGAATCGATTAGAAAAGTTTTAGAAAAAGGAAAAACACTGATTTACTTTTACTCACCAAGCTGCGGACCGTGTAAGGTTCAAGCTCCGATCATAGACAAATTGAAGAATGAGCTGAAAAATGTTGTGTCCGTCGATATCAGCGGAGATTTTCGTACTGCTAGAGTTTTTGGCGTGATGGGGGCACCCTCAACAATCATCCTTGAAAATGGCGTGGTGAAAGAAATGTTCGTTGGTTTTAAGAGTGAAGAAGTTATAAGAAACGCATTTAATAATTAGGTGGAGAAAAAATGAATCTTACATTGAAATCAAAGAAAAATTTTGAACAAGCACTTGAAGATTTACAAATGAAAGTCACAGAAAATAATTTCAGAGTGCTGCATGTACATAATGTCCGCGAAACTCTGAAAGAAAAAGGTTTTGAGATTGAAAATTATTCGATCGTTGAAGTCTGCAATGCAAAATTCGCAAATGAAGTTCTGGGTACAAACAAAGAATACGGAGTCCTTATGCCATGCAAGATAAACGTCTATTCAGACAAAGGAGAAACGTTTTTATCGATGCCGCTTCCATCTGTAATGATTGAAAAATTCCAGATGAAAGGTGTAGACGAAATTGCAAAAACCGTCGAAGAGATTTTAATAAAAGTTATGGAAGATTCTGTTTAATGAATGAGTTACAAATTGCCGGCATTTTGATCGGTGCAATTTCGGGATTTTTTATTGGAAAATATTTTCAGAGGAGAACAGGTGGTGTTTGTCCGCTTCTTTGTAATCCGAAAATATCAACGATTTATTTCGCATTATTAGGTTATCTATTAACAAGCTCAAAAGGAATATAAAATGAAAAAAAATATGGGTTCACTCGATAAGACAATCAGAATGATTGTCGGAATTGTATTATTAATTTTTGCTTTAATTGATCCGCAAAACAATTGGTGGGGATTAATCGGTATTGTGCCGTTAGTGACATCATTCGTTGGCGTTTGTCCGGCATATCTTCCATTTGGATTGAGTACAATCAAATCGAAGAAAAAGTAATTTAATGCGATCACTGTTTAATAATTTGAAATTCCGAATTCCGTTTTTTGTTGGTGCTGGTGCTGCGATAGGTTATGCATATTATTATTTTATTGGATGCTACTCAGGAAATTGTCCGATAACATCAACATGGTATGTTTCAACACTTTACGGCGGAGCGGCTGGGTTGCTAATCGGATTCCCAAATAAGAAAAAGTGAGTAATTTATTATCTCAACTTGAGCTGAATGAAAACTGACACACTGCAAATCACAAAAGAAGTTTTTATTGAGGATTTAATTAAAATTAAACCTTCATCCGTTAAATATTTAATGGAGAAAGGAATCCGCTGTCTTGTTTGCGGCGAACCAATTTGGGGAACGCTCGAATCAGCTGCTCAGGAGAAGGGATTTACGCGAAGCGAAATCGAAACTTTTGTAAATGACCTTAAATCACTTGACTGATTCGGATTTTTAGCTTCTTAAAAATTTTCAAAAAACTTAAGAAATAAATAATTTCTGTTGACAATTGTCAGCCGAATTATGAGATTCGTGCAAAATTTAGTGAGGAATAAATGAAAATTAGTACACTGTTCTCTATTGTGCTTACCTTGTTTTTTGTAAGCACTCTTTTCGCACAGCTCAATCCGCCAGCAAATCTCATTGGCACTTATAAACCGAGCAGCGGGACAATGCATTACGGTTTTGTTGAGCTGAAGTGGCAGTATACAAGCTTAGCTGCTACATTTAAAGTTTATCGTAAAAACCCGGATGCAACAGAGTTTACTTTGTTAAAATCGGGAATTCGTTCACTCTATTTCAATGACTATAATGTTCAGTCAAATAAAACATATGAATATTATGTCGTTGCATATACTTCGACGCAAACCAGCGATCCGAGCAACACAGTTTCGGTCACTACTCCTCCAGCACCCGATTGGGTTAAATTTACAAGCACACCCGTAAAAACCGGAAATGTTGGAGTAGCATATTCATATGACGCAAATGCATCGAGCAATGATTCAACGGCAGTCATAACCTATTCGTTATCTGCTTTTCCAACCGGAATGACAATTAACTCTGGAGATGGAGTGATCGATTGGACGCCTATCAGCGCCGGTCACTTCTCGGTTAAAATAAAAGCTGAAAGCAACAAGGGGGGATATGCATATCAAAGTTATTCGATTTCTGTTACTGCTCCAATGGGAATCGTACAAGGTGTAGTAACAGATGAAGTGACAAATCTTCCGATTAAAAAAGGAGTGGTTTATTTCTACGGCTCAACATCTACGAGATATGAATATACTTACACCGATACTAACGGTAACTACTCGAAAAATTTACAAGGCGGAACTTATAAAATAAAATTTTCTAAACACGGTTACATCACAGAGTATTTCGATAATAAAACTTCTTTAGAAACTGCAGATCCGGTTGTGGTCGCGGTTGGATCTCCTGTAACAGCTTCTGCTGCATTAGGTGTAGTTCCACCTCCGATTACTTTCACAATATCTGGAAGTGTCTTGAACGCCGCCAATGAACCTGTGCGCTCAACTGTTCAAGTGTTCGGAGTTACAGATGGATCTATCACAGGAACATCAATGTGTCCGATTACAAAAACAGATTCACTCGGTAATTATTCATTTACATTAGTAGGAAATAAATCCTATGTCGTTTATGCAAAACCGTTTGATGTTGCTTATTATCCTGAATACTGGGATAATAAGAGAACTTTTCTTGAGGCGGATAAAATTTTACTAAATGAAAATAAGAGCAATATCAACTTCGTAATGGATTTGAAACCAGTTTATGCAAATGGAGTTGAGGGAACAGTTCGTCATTTTGCTTCAATGACTGGAGTTCCTGCACACGTTACTGTATTCAAGCTTTCGAGCGGAAGATTTAAGGTGTCTAAATCAGTTCGTTCAGACAGTCTGGGCGTTTATGCGCTTCAAAATCTTGAACCCGGGATGTACATTTTACATGCTGTACCGCCGAGACCGTATTTGCCCGGATATTATAAAGAAGGTGGAATTGCTTGGAGTTGGCGTCAAGCTGATACTGTTACAGTGACCGAGACATCTATTTTACAGAATATAAATATTAATTTGAGATCAAGAACCGACACTGGTTCTGCAATAGCAAATGGAAAAATTATAACCTCTTCCGATGCGAATGTGTCAGGCGGAATTGTTTATGCACTGGATGTTAATGGAAATGTAGTTGATTATGGAATCTCCGAAGGAGATGGAAGTTACATTTTGAGTGAAATCCCAGCTGGCACATATAATTTTATTGTTGATAAGGTAGATTATAATTCAAATACGATATATAATGTTACCTTTGACTATTCAGATAACTCTTCCAAGGTTATTAATTTATTGATTAATCCTGCGACGCCTACCGGGGTTGACGACAATCCAATTCTCAAACCGATAAGTTTTGCACTCGGACAAAATTATCCTAATCCTTTCAATCCAGCTACGAACATTAATTTCTCGATAAAAGAAAAATCGTTCGTCACTTTAAAGGTTTATAACTTATTGGGCAAGGAAGTCGCAAACTTAGTTGAACAAGTAAAAGAACAAGGTGATTATAAAATACAATTCTCTGCAAGTGAATTGCCAAGCGGTGTTTACATGTATCAACTAAAATCAGGTAGAAATACGATCACTAAAAAAATGTTATTGATGAAATAATTTTCAGTAATAAATTTGTAAATCCCCGATGCATTTGGTGTATCGGGGATTTTTTTTTATATTTGCACACAAAATTTTGAAATTCACATCGCGGTGTAGTGTCCCGATAAATCGGGAGTAGCTCGTCGATAGGAAATAAAATATATATCGCGGGGTAGAGCAGTTGGTAGCTCGTCGGGCTCATAACCCGGAGGTCGCAGGTTCAAGTCCTGCCCCCGCTACAAGTAAAAGAGGTTCGTCAAAGAGCCTTTTTTTGTTTCCGGACAAGTTGAAAAATGATCAATGAAATACTTTGTTTATGTGATACTAAGTCGAGAGGGTTATCGATATACAGGTATGACAGAAGATTTAGAACGTCGTTTGCAAGAACATAACGAAAAGGTAAAATCTTTCTGGACAAAGCGAGGCAATGATTGGCGAGTAATATACTTTGAAGAATTCGAAACAAAACAAGATGCGTTGAAAAGAGAAAGGTGGCTTAAAAGTGGTCATGGTAAGAAGTTTCTAAAAGATAAATGTTTATAAATAAAAGT
>Ga0194125_10001215_pt1 | contig 43828 bp, 38 predicted proteins | sample TA2KigC250mmetaG_FD_148626 | JGI IMG/M metagenome (GOLD analysis project Ga0194125, IMG submission 148626) | Freshwater microbial communities from Lake Tanganyika, Tanzania - TA2015034 Kigoma Deep Cast 250m | ecosystem: Environmental > Aquatic > Freshwater > Lake | place: Tanzania: Lake...
CCGTGCGGCGCCGCGACACCCTGGCCGAGGCCATGGCCAAGAGCGCGGCCCGCTCGGTCGGCAGCCAGCTCGGCCGCCAGATCCTGCGCGGCGTCATGGGCTCAATCTTCGGCGGCCGCCGCTAGGGGTCAAATCTCCACATATTAAATCTTGCGGGCCTGAGGTTGCCGTTTTTCTCAGAAAATTTAATATGTGGAGATTTGACCCCTTCTTGTTTTTTGGTATAATCCGCGGCGTTACCACTTCGATCCCGGAGGTTGGACTATGTTCAAAGAACATCCCAAAGGCCTGATCGTCGCCTTCTTCTCCAATATGGGCGAGCGGTTCGGCTTCTACACGATGATGGCCATCCTCGTGCTCTTCCTCCAGGCCAGATACGGCCTGTCCGCCGAGAGCGCGAGCGGATACTACAGCTCGTTCTATTTCGCCATCTACGCCCTGGCCCTGTTCGGGGGGCTGATCGCCGACGCCACCAGCAAGTACAAGCTGGTCATCGGGACGGGCATCGTCGTCATGCTGGCCGGGTACGTGATCATGGCCCTGCCGGGGATGCCCCTGGCCCTGACGCTCGTCGGCCTGTTCACGATCGCCTTCGGAAACGGGCTGTTCAAGGGCAACCTCCAGGCGGTCGTCGGGCAGATGTACGACAACCCCCAGTACGCCAAGGTCCGGGACACCGCCTACATGATCTTCTACATGGGCATCAACGTCGGGGCCTTCTTCGCCCCCTACGCGGCCACGTCCATGCGGAACTGGTTCCTGCGGTCGCAGGGCTTCGAACACGACGGCAGCCTGCCGGCCATCTGCCACGCCTTCCTCGGCGGTCGCCTGACGGACTCGTCGGCCATCGGCCATTTCGAGGGCCTGGCCGGGAGGGTCTCGGGCCAGGTCGTCTCGGGCGCGGAGCAGCTGACCGCTTTCGCCAATCATTATCTCGAGGCTTTCTCCAAGGGCTACAATTACGCTTTCGGCGTCGCCGGGGCGGCCATGATCGTCTCCCTCCTGGTCTTCGTGATCTTCAACAAGTACCTCCCCAACAAGACCAAGAAGAAGGCCGAGGGCGGGCTGCAGCCCGCGGCGGCCAAGGCCATGAAGGGCGCCAGCGGCATCATCATCGCCGGCCTCGTCACCGTGGCCACGGCCTTCCTGTTCAAGGCCCTGATGAACGACTTCGAAGTGGGGCTGGCCGTCGGCCTGTTCATCGGCTTCGTGGCCATGATCGTCCGGGCCTCCACCAAGGAGGAGAAGCCGCGGGTCATGGCCCTCGTCATGGTCTTCGTCGTGGTCGTCTTCTTCTGGATGTCGTTCCACCAGAACGGCCTGACCCAGACCTTCTTCGCCCGGGACTACACGGTCAAGGAGGTCGACCCGCTCACGAACATCTTCTTCAACCTGAAGTCCATCCTGCCCTTCATCGCCGCCGTGGCCGGGCTGATCATGTTCTTCACCCGCAAGAAGCCCGGCGAGAAGGCCCTCAGCTTGGCGGCCTTCCTGGGCTTCGGGGGTCTGACCTATTACATCGCCAAGGGCTACGTGACGCTCAATCCCATCGCCCCGGAGATCTTCCAGTCCTTCAATCCCTTGTTCATCGTCGTCCTGACCTTCCCGGTCATGGGCGTCTTCGCCTGGCTGAGAAAGAGGAACCAGGAGCCGTCCACGCCGCGCAAGATCGGCATCGGCATGATCATCGCTTCGGTCGGGTTCATCATCATGCTCGTCGGCTCCCTGAAGCTCGTCTCCCCGGGGGCTGTCGCGGCCCAGGGCCTGACCGAGTGGGGGAGGGTCTCCCCCTATTGGCTGATCAGCAGCTACCTGACCTTGACCATCGCCGAGCTTTTCCTGAGCCCGATGGGGCTGTCGTTCGTCTCCAAGGTCTCGCCGGAGAGGTTCCAGGGCCTGATGCAGGGCGGCTGGCTGTTGGCCACGGCCACCGGCAACAAGCTCCTCTTCGTCGGCGGTTATCTCTGGGACCGGGTCGATCTCTCGATCGTCTGGGGCATCTTCGTCGCCTGCTGCCTGCTGTCGGCCGCGTTCATCTTCTCGATCATGAAGAAGCTGGAACGGGTGACTTCCTGAAGGGAGCGCCCGGAGCGCGTGGCCGGGCCGCGGGGCCGCCCCGTCAGAGGATGGCTTTCTTCCTCTCGAGGTAGTACAGGTAGTTCTCGTAGGTGACGTCCGGCGGGACGCGGTGGTCGACGCACGGCAGGTAGCCGCCGCGCTCGACCAGGGGACGGAGTTTTTCGAGCTCCCGGTCGATGGCCTCTTTCCCGGCGATGAGGGCCATCTTGTCGACCCCGCCGAGCAGGAGCACGTCGTCCCCGTATTCCTCCCGCAGCCGCCAGGGGTCCGTGTGGAGGGCCTCGATGGGGAACATGACGTTGATGCCGCCCCGCAGCCACCCCGGCACGAGATCGTAGATCCGGCCGTCGCAGTCGAGGACATTGACGGCAACGCCCTTCTCCCGGAGCGCGTCCGTGATCCGCTTGTAGCGCGGGACCATGAGCTCCTCGAAGAGCCTCGGCGACACGAGCGGCCCGTGGTTGTAGCACATGTCCTCCCACCACCAGGCCACGTCGACCCCGCCCGCCGGGATGTGCCGGTCGATGAGCTCGAGGTCCATCCGGGTCAGGTGCTCCATCATCTCCTCGACCCAGCCGCGTTCTGTCATCAAGGCGATGGACAAGTTCTCGAGGCCCATCCAGTCGCGGAGCCACCCGTAGAGCGACCCGCAGTGGAAGAGGATGGGCATTCCCCCGGCGTGGGCCGCGGCGACCGCCCCGGCGACGTCGCCGACCCGGCCCGGCCGCCGCGGGTCGAGGCGCTCGTCCCTCAGCCGCTCCCAGTCGGCCCGCGTCTCGACGGCGAATTTGAGGTACCGGGGCATGGACGAGTCGTGATCGAGCATCTCGGCGAGGGCCCCGTCCTTGGTCCGGACGACGCGCCTCCCGTCCCGCTGCTCGACCGTCCTCTCCTCGAACCGCGGGAACAGCCCCTTGGCGACGGGCACCTCCGGGATGATGGACAGGCCTTCGAGCCCGAGGTGTCGCTCGACGTCCTCGTTCGTTCGGCACTCGGCGGGAAGGCCCTGCTCGTGCCAGACGGCGATCGTCTTGTCCCAGTAGCCGAACTCCATATCGGGGACCCGGCCGGGCTTCTCCCGGCGGAAGACCTTGTTGAAGCGCTCCCGTGTGGTCATCGGCCGCCATGATACCACGCCCCGCCGCGCGTTGAAATGCGGGCGGGCCTGTAATAGAATGAAATGACCATGACCCCCGGCATGAACGGACCCGATCCCGCCGCCAAGGCCCCGGAGACCCTCCTCCTGCCGCGCAGGCTCCGGGCCCCGGAAGTGCCCGGGCTCTTCCGGGAGGTCCAGCGCCGGGCGGAGGAGGGCCCTCTGACGCTCGATTTCCGGGAGGTCGAAGAGTTCGACAGCTCGGCGCTGGCCCTTGTCAACCTGGTCCGGCGCCTGTTCCCGGGCGTCGAGGCGGTCAACATGAAGGGGGCCCTGGCCCGGGCCGGGGAGAGCTTCATCGAGAGACCGCGGCCCGCCGAGCCCGGCCCGGCCGGCCGCGGGTGGGGCCTCGGCCGTTTTTTCGGGGGGGTCACCGACGCTTTCCTGCTCCGGGTCAAGGCCGTCGGCCGGTTCCTGGCCATGTTCGGCGACGAGATCTATCATCTGGGCGTCTATCTCCGGGAGCGCAAGGGCGTCTACCCCGGGGAGACGTGGAACCAGCTGTACTTCATGGGCTACCGGTCGTTCCCCATCGTCTGCCTCCTGATCTTCCTGGTCGGGGTGACCATCTCCATCACCTCGGTCGAGCAGCTCAGCCTCTTCGGGGCCGACGTCTACATCGCCGACCTCGTCGGCCTGGCCATGCTCAAGGAGCTCGTGCCGCTGATGACCGGCATCATCCTCGCCGGCAAGGTCGGGGCGGCCATCACCGCCGAGCTCTCCAGCATGGTCGTCCTCGAGGAGGTCGACGCCCTGAGGACCATGGGCGTGGTCCCCGAGAAATACCTCATGGTCCCCCGCCTGCTGGCCATCACCATGGCCGTGCCGCTGCTGGTGGCCATGGCCGACATCGTCGGCATCTTCGGAGGCGTTCTCGTCGCCCGTCTGACCTTCGGGATGGCCCCCTCGGCCTTCCTCGACCAGATGATGAACAGCGTTGGCTGGTCGGACTTCGCCTGGGGCCTGATCAAGACCGTCGTCTTCGGCTGGGCCGTCGTCGTCGGCAGCGGCTACAAGGGATTGACCGTCGGGCGCAGCGCCGAGGAGGTCGGGCGGGCGACCACGGAATCGGTGGTCCTGTCGATCACCCTGATCGTCCTGATCGACTGTGTGTTCGCCTTCATCCTGTATTGAGACCATGGATATCATCGAAACGCGGGAGCTGGCCGTCGGATACGGGGACGTCCGGGTCCTCGACGAGCTGGACCTGGCCATCCCCGCGGGCCGGATCTCCGTCGTCCTGGGCGTCAGCGGCTCCGGCAAGTCGACCCTGCTCAAGACCCTGGCCGGGCTCATGCCGCCGCTCGGCGGGGAGGTCCGCTTCGCGGGAGCCCCGGTCGATTACTACTCCGAGGCCTCCCTGCGGACCCTGTACGGGAAGGTCGGCGTCCTCTATCAGGGGGGGGCCCTGCTCAACAGCCTGACGCTGGCCGAGAACGTCGCCCTGCCCGTCCGCATGCAGTTTCCCGAGATGCCCCTGGGGGTCGTCGAGGACATGGTCCACTCGGCCCTGGCCCAGGTCGGCCTGGCCTCGAGCGCCGGCAAGCACCCCGCCGAGCTGTCCGGGGGCATGAAGAAGCGGGGGGCCCTGGCCCGGGCCCTGATCCTCGACCCGGAGGTCGTCTTCTGTGACGAGCCGTCGTCCGGCCTCGACCCCATCACCTCGGCGAGCCTCGACGACCTCCTTCTGAGCGTCAAAGAGACCTTCGGGATGACGCTCGTCGTCGTCACCCACGAGCTGCGCTCGATCGAGAGGGTCGCCGACCGGGTCTTCGTCCTCAACGACGGGAGGCTGCACTTCTGCGGGGAATCCGCGGACCTCGTCGCCTCGGAGGACGGGTTCATCAAGACATTCTTTCTCAGGAAGGACGGCCATGATGACACATGAACAGAAGGTCCGGCTGGGAGTGTTCCTGGTCCTGGCGACGATCGTCTTCCTCGCCGCCGCCGGGTTCTTCATCGTTCCCATGCTCCGCGAGGCGGGCGACCTCTACACCATCGATTTCTATGACACGTCGGTCCACGGTTTGGTGATCGGGTCCCCGGCCAAGTACCGGGGCGTCGAGATCGGCAAGGTCGTCCGCGTCGAGGTCAGCCCCGAGAACTTCGACTCTGTCCGGGTGACGATCAAGGTCCAGAAGGGCATGCCCATCAAGACCGACATGACGGCCGTGCTGGCCTACGTCGGGCTCACCGGGCAGAAGTACGTCGAGATCAGCGGGGGGACCCCGGAGGCCGAGAGTCTCCGGCCCCACGCCGAGATCCCCATGGGCCGGGGCCTCGGCGAGAAGGCCGAGGACATCGTCACCAATCTCGAGGTGGCGGCCAAGCGCATCAACGAGCTCCTGGCCCCCGAGAACCTCGAGAATATCCGGAATATGCTGGCGAACGCCGAGAAGGGCTCCGCGTCCCTGGCTTCGGTCCTTGAGGCGCGGCGGGAGTCCCTCAGCAACGCCCTGGCGTCCTTCGAGAGAACGTCGGTCGAGATGGCCCGGGTGGCCGAAACGCTGGGGCCGGTCTCGGAGGACCTCGGGCACCTCGTCCGGAACTTCGACTCCGGGACCCAGGCCGCTCTCGGCAACATCTCCCAGCGTTTTTCGAGCGAGGAGCTGGGGGCGGTCATCCAGGACGTCGGGTCGTTCCTCGACACGGCCTCGGTCAGCCTGAAGAAGGTCGAGAGCGTCCTGCTCGGGCAACAGGCCGAGCTCAACCGGACCTTCTCGGCCCTGAGCATCGCCGTGGAGAACCTGGCCCTCTTCTCCCGGGAGATCTCCGAGGACCCCTCGGCCCTTCTCCGGACGCGAAAGGACAAGAAAAAATGAGGAAAACCTCCCTGGTGACCCTGACCCTCCTTCTCCTGGCCGGCTGCATGACGGCCCCGTCGAAGAGGTATTTCCAGATCGCCATGGCCCCCGGCCCGGAGGAGCTCATGCATCCCTGGATCGGCAAGGTCCTTTATGTGGAGCCGGTCCGGATCGACCCTCTCTACGACGATTTCCGCATCCTCTACAGGGTCTCCCCCTTCGAGCTGAAGTACTATTCCTACGATTTCTGGGCCAAGAAGCCGGACGCCCTCGTCCGCGAGGCCGTGGGACAGTACCTCGACAAGAGGCAGGGCTTCAACCGCATCGTCCTCGACGTCCTGCAGGCCGACCCGGAGATCGTCCTGCGCGCATCCATCCGGTTGATCGAGGAGGTCGACGCCGCGCAGGCCTGGTTCGGCCGGCTGGCCATGGACCTGGAGTTCCTCGAGTTCAAGTCGGGCCGCGGGCTGGCCCGGCACGCGTTCGACCGGCGGCTGCCCATGACGGAAAAGAAGGTCCGCTACCTGCCGGCCGTGATCTCGGCCATCCTCAAGGATGAGCTCGACAAGGCCGTGGCCGCTCTGGCCGAGTCCTTGAAAGGGAAGGGCGGCTCTCCTTCGCCGTAAGAACCGCTCCGCGCTCTAGCCGCGGCCGTTGTGCTCGTCCAGGGCGGCGAACATAGCCGCGATGTTCGCCGTCGGGACGTCGGCCTGGACGTTATGGATGGCGTTGAAGACGAACCCGCTGTCCCGTCCGAGGATCTCGCACCGCCGCAGGACCTCTCCCCGGACGTCCTCGGGCGTCCCGAAGGCCAGCGTCCTTTGGGTATCGACGCCTCCCCCCCAGAAGACGAGGTCCCGGCCGAAGTCCGCTTTGAGGCCCGCGGGGTCCATGCCGGCGGCCGACGTCTGTACGGGATTGAGGATGTCGAAACCGGACTCGATGAACGACGGGATGAGCGGCCGGACGGCCCCGCAGGAGTGCTTGAAGGTCTTCCAGGGCGTATGGCGGTGGATCCAGTCGTTGATGCGCCGGTAATAGGGCATGTAGAGCTCGCGGAAGGCGGCGGCCGAACAGAACGTCGACGTTTGGGTGCCGAAGTCCGTGCCGCAGAGGAAGACGGCCTGGACCCGGTCGCCGACCCGGGCGTGGATCTTTTCGAGGTTGCGCAAGGCGATCTCGGTCTGGCCCTCGAAAACGGCGTGGATGTAGGGCCTGCGGGTCAAGGTCGAAACGTACCACTCCTCGATGTCGCGGATGCCCTTCGGACGCTCGAGGCCCGGCCCGGGTACGAGGGCGATGTCGCCGAGCCCGGTCCCGCCGAAGCCGGCGATGACCCCCCGGCCGGTCGCCGCGGCCCGGCGGCTCTCGCGGTCGAAATGATCGAGGGCGGCCTCGGTGACGGGGCCGAACTCCTCGAGGTTGTCGGCCGGGTCGAGCCTCGCTTCGTCGAGGGGCTCCTGGCGGATGATGGCATCGAAGAAGTGGCCGCGGCGCGGCATCCGGCCCGAGGGGGGCGCGGCGAGATTGCCTCGGGGGTGGATGAGGGTGTCGCCGTTCCCGTCCCGGGTCGTCCGGAAATGCCGCGAGACCAGGACCTCGGTCCCGTCGTCCATCCGCCAGGGCGTCCAGTCCTCGTTCGGGAAGCCGAACAGGGTCTCGGGGCCGTAGACGCCCTCGACATCGATGCCCAGGGCCTCCTGGAGGTCCTCGTCGATCCATCCGAGCATCTGGAACGGCTCGTGGACCTTGACCGGGCGACGCTCGAGGCCGTAGTGCTCGCGGAGTCGGATGACACACTTGACGTGCATGCCGGTGACCCCCGTGCCGTTGAAGTCCACGGGGACGCGGTCGGGCTGGCGATGGTCGAGCGCGGCGGCCAGACGTTCGCGGCCGGTCATCGGCATGGCGGGCTCACTCGGCCTTGGGGCGCCGGATGAAGGTCCCGGCCCGGAACTCGCGGAAGGCCGTCCGCAGCTCCTCCTGGGTGTTCATGACGATGGGGCCCTGCCAGGCCACGGGCTCGCGGAGAGGACGGCCGGCGAAGAGCAGAAACCGGACGGTCGCGTCACTGGCCGGGACCTCGACGCGGTCGCCGTCATCGAACAGGATGACGGAATAGTTCCCCAGGGTGGGCGCGCGCTCGAGGTCGAAGTAGCTGGCCGGCTCGAAGTCGTAGGACGGGGCCCGCTCGCCGCGGGAAAAGCATCCCTGGCCCTCGATGACGCAGGCGACGACCGTGTGGCCCGGCTTGGTCGGGTGCGAGAACGAGGCTCCGGCCGGCACCGACACGTCGAGGTACTCGGGGTCGATGACGATGTCCTTGACCGGTCCGCGGGCCTTGCCGACTTGTCCGGCGATGATCCGGACGGTCGTCCCGCCGGGCAGGGCGACCTCGGGGATGTCCGCGCTCCTGACGTCACGGTAGCGCGGGTCCATCATCTTTTGCGAGGCCGGCAGGTTGGCCCACAGCTGGAAGCCGCCCATGCGCCCGTCCTTGTCGCCCTTGGGCATCTCCTGGTGGATGATGCCGCTGCCGGCCGTCATCCACTGGACGTCGCCGGGTCCGATGACGCCTTTGTTGCCCATGCTGTCCCCGTGCTCGGCCGTGCCGCGCAGCATGTAGGTGATGGTCTCGATGCCCCGGTGAGGGTGCCAGGGGAAGCCGGGCAGGAACTTGGCCGGGTCGTCCTGGCGGAAATCGTCGAACAGCAGGAAGGGGTCGAACATCGGGACTTCGCGGAACCCGAAGCCGCGGCGCAGGTGGACGCCGGCCCCCTCGAGGGTCGGCTGGCTTTTCAGGACTTTGAGGACCTTTCTCGTCTTGGCCATGGGTGCCTCCTCGGGGCGGTCGGTGCCCCCATTTTACCACGGGAGGCGTTCGTGGCGCGTTGGGGATCCACGAGACGGAAGGCTAGGGATGCGTCCCAGAGAAAGGTCGATTATCGGAGGAGGCCGTGAAGACGCGTCACCGCGGTGGATACTGCGGGGGATGGCACGGCTAGGGCGGATCGGATGTCGGGCCCGATCCCGGGGGCGGCGTATCCTCCCGCCGCCTGCTGACCGCCCGCATGAGGAGGAAGACGGGGAAGCCCGCGGCGAAGAACAGGCCCCCGAGCAGGGCCTCGCGCGTCTGGGTCAGGAGGACATTGGCGGCGATGGTCAGCATGAAGACCACGAAGAGGATGGGCAGGACGGGGTAGAGGGGTACGCGGTAGCCGGTGTAGGTCTCGCCCGAGCGGCGGGCCTTGCGCCGGAGGAGGAAGATCGACGACGAGACCAGGGCCAGGGTGATGGTGTCGAGGAACATGACGTAGTTGACGATGTTCTCGAATGTTCCCAGCAGGAAGATCGAGGCCAGGATGAGACCGCCGAGGAACAGCAGGCCGAACTCCTGGGTCTGGGTCCGCGGGTTGACGGCCATGAACGGCCGGGGCAGGGTCCGGTCCTCGGCCATGGAGTAATAGACGCGCGGGATCTGCATCAGGGTCACGTTGAGGAAGCCCATGGCCGACAAAAAAATGGCCAGGGAGACGACCAGCCAGCCGATCTCGCCGAAGGTCACGCGGGCGGTCTCGGCGGCCACCAGCTTGGCGGCGGCCACGCCGGGAACGCCGAGGGCCTTGACGTAGGCCACGTTGATGGTCAGGTAGCAAGCCAGGACGATGAGGATGCCGAAGAAGATGGCCCGGGGGACGTTGCGCCGGGCGTCGCGGACGTCGGCCCCGAAATTGATGGTGTTCTGGTAGCCGCCGTAGGCGTAAAAGACGTAGATGAAAGACACGCCCAGGGCGAAAAGCCAGGGGCGGTCGAGCGGCAGGGACGGGGGGCCCGCGGGGGCCTTGCGCGATAGGAAGGCGGCCGCTGCCAACACGCCGATCATGACGACCTTGAGCAGGCTGAGGACGTTCTGGGCCCAGGCGCCGGTCTTGATGCCCAGATAGTTGATGACCAGCAGGACGAGGATGAGGCCGACGGCCGTCATCTGCACGGTCTCGCGGCCAGCGGTCTGCCCGTGGAACAGGATGGGGGTCAGGTACTCGGCGCCGATCAGGGCCACGGCCGCCGCGCCGGCCCCGTTGAGGACGACGACGCTCGTCCAGTTGAGCATGAAGGCCAGGCCCGAACCGTAGTTCTCGGCGACGACCTTGTAGTAGCCGCCGGGCTTGGCGAACCGGCCGCCGATCTCGGCGAAGATCAGGGCCCCGACGAGGCTGATGAGGCCGCCCAAGGCCCAGGCGGCGAAAAAGAGCGCGGGCGTGCGGGCCGACTGGGCGACCAGGGCCGGTGTGCGGAAGATGCCGATGCCGATGATCAGGCTGACGACGATCATCGTCGCGTCGAAGGTCGTCAGCTTGGCCTTGATGCTCATGTGACCGGTCCTTGCGCTCCTGCGGACCATTCTATCCAGACCCGGGTGGTTTTCAAGGGGAAATTGTGGAGCGCAGCGCGGATGCCCGTGCGCCCGCCGACTGAGCCGGAGCCGCGCGTCGGGACTCGGCAGACCTCGCTCCGTCAGTCGTTCGTGGGGCGGGGCATCATGCGGGAAGGGCGTTGACCGCTCGTTCGATGCGCTCGAGGGCCATGAGGAGAAGGGCCCGGCGGCAGCCGAAGTTGACGCGGACAAAGCCTTCGGTCTGCGGGCCGAAGAGCGCCCCGTCGCTGAAGCGGACACGGGCCTCGCGCAGGAAGAAATCGTTGACCGTCGCGGGTTCGAGGCCGAGAGCCCGGGCGTCGATAAGGGCGAGATACGTTCCTTCGGGGCGGACGAGCCGGAGGCGCGGGACGCGCTCCTCGAGGAAGCGGGCCAGGAGATCGGCGTTGGCCTCAAGATAGGGAAGGAGCGAGTCGAGCCAGTCCGCGCCGTGGGCGTAGGCCGCCTCGAAGCCGACGAGTCCGAAGACCTGGCCGATCTCGAATCCGGAGCGCTCCCGTTCGTCCTCGAAGGCCTTGAGGAGCGCGGGGTTCGAGGCGACGGCGACGGCCGTCGACAGGCCGGGGATGTTGAAGGTCTTGCTCGGCGCGACGCAGGTCAGGGTCCGCGAGTCGATCTCCGGCGACAGGGCGGCGAAGACCTGGTGCCGGTGGCCGCGGAACACGAGGTCGTGGTGGATCTCGTCGGAGACGACCAGGAGGTCATGCTCGACGGCCAGGCGGCCGACCGCTTCGAGCTCGTCGCGCGTCCAGACCCGGCCGACGGGGTTGTGGGGGCTGCAGAGGATGAGCAGCCGCGCGCCGTCGCCGGCCTTGCTCCGGAGGTCGTCGAGGTCCATGAGATAGCGCCGGCCGTCGAAGCGCAGGGGGTTGCGGACGACCCGGCGGCCGTTGCGCTCGACGACGTAATAGAAGGGATGATAGACGGGAGTCTGGATGAGGACCCCGTCGCCCGGCTTGGTGAAGGCCCGGACGCAGAAGTTGAGGGCCGCGACGATCCCCGGGGTCAGGGCCATCCAGTCCTCGCGGACGCTCCAGCCGTGACGGCGCTCGAGCCAGCCCTTGGCGACTTGCCGGAAAGACGGGGGCACGGAAGGGTAGCCGAAGACGCCGTGGTCGGCCCGCCGGCGGAGGGCCTCGACGACCGCGGGCGGGGCCTCGAAGTCCATGTCGGCGACCCACATCGGGATGACGTCCTCGTCGCCCGGGCGCCTCGCGGCGCCCCACTTCATGGACTCCGTGGCCCCGCGGTCGACAACCTTGTCAAAAATGGGGGACATGATACCTATTTCCCTATTTTTCATTGTCTCCAGCGTTACGTCAGCGGCCGGCCTGCTTCTTAGTTCCCTTCTCGGCCGGCCGGGACTTGATCCTCCCTGCCCGGAAAATGGGAAATAGGTATCATGTCCCCCAATTAGAGGAGGAATTTGCCGGCCCGGGCGATCGTCCGGCCCTTGGCCGTGATGGTCACCTTGTCGACCAGGGCGTCGAAGTGGAACTTGCTCTTGTTCTTGCCGATCCCGTAGGAGTCGCCGATGGCGAAGTGGACCGTGCCGAAGGCCTTCTCGGCCTCGAGCATGTTGGGCGAGATGCGGGCGCCCTTGTTCGTGCCGATGCCGAACTCGCCGATGATCCGGGCCGTCTCGTCATCGCCGACGGTCTTGATGACCTCGGCGATGCCCGCGCCCTTGTAGTCGACGAGCTTTCCCTTCTTGAAGGTCATGACCCCCCGGCCGAGCTTGTCGTCGATCAGGCTGATCACGATCCGGCCGTTGAAGGTCTCCTCGACCGGCGCCGTGTAGCATTCGCCGGCCGGCAGGTTGCCGTGCCTGCCCTTCTTGCTGATGTCGCCGTTGTCGTTGTGCCAGGCCCGGCCCTTGACGCTGAACTCGACGCGCGTCCCTTCGGGGTTCTCGACGACGACATGGTCGGCGTCCTTCATGGCCCGGATGACCTTTTTCGTGAACCTGTCCATCTCGGAGAAGTCGATGTTGACCAGGCGCTCCATCATGTCCCGGGTCAGGCCGGGCATCATGCAGATGCGGCCGTGCTTGCCGCCCTCCGAGACCATGAAGCCGCGGAAGGGCTTCTCCGCGAACCGGCCCTCGAGCAGGTAGGCCGTGGCCGTGGCCTTGCGGATCATGTCCTTGAAGAGCGAGGTCGGCCCGGTGATCGGCCGGAGCGTCTCGGTCATCAGGTAGGTCGTCGTCTCGGCCCCGGCCTTTTTGGCGTGGAAGGCCAGGGCTTCGGCGATCTCCATCTTCGGCTTATCGGTCACCAGGAGGAACCTGTCCTTGGGCCCGAGCTTCAGGGCCTGGTTGACGGCCCGCTCGGCCGCCCGGTGCAGCTTGTCGGTCTTCATGTCCGGTCTCCTTTCTTTGGCGTCATGCCCAACGCGGCCAAAGGGCTACTTGGCCCGCTTGGCGTCGAAATAGACGAAGCCCACGAGAAGGACGAAGGCGGCGAGGCTGAAGATCTCGCCGTAGCTCGAGAACCACGGCCACGGCGCCCCGTCCACCCACTGGCCGTTCTCGAGGACCATCGGGATGCCGAGGCTGACGGCGTGGTCGATCTTGAGCAGCTTCATGACCGCCAGGACGATGCCCATCAGGGCCCCGCCGGCGATGAACCCGGAGGACACCAGCGTGCCGCGGTTGTGCCGCTTCTCGGCCAGCTCCTTGTCCTTGGTGGAGTTCTTGACCAGGTGGGAGATGAAGCCGCCGACGAGCAGCGGGGTCGTCAGCTGGAGGGGCAGGTACATCCCCAGGGCGAAGGCCAGGGGCGGGACCTTGGCCAGCTCGGCGACGATGGCCACCGAGGCCCCGATGCCGTACAGCATCCAGGTCACCGGCTCGCGCGACATCAGCGACTTGATGACCGCGGCCATGAGGTTGGCCTGGGGGGCGGCCAGGGTCCCGCTCTGGAAGGAGAAGGCCTTGTCGAGGATGTAGATGGCGATGCCGACCATCAGGGCCGAGACCAGCACGCCCAGGAACTTGAACCGCTCCTGGTTGCGGGGCGTGGCCCCCAGCCAATAGCCGATCTTCAGGTCGGTGATGAAGCTCCCGGACAGGGACAGCGCCGTGCAGACGACCGCTCCGATGAGCAGGGCCACGGCCATCCCCTGTTCTCCCGACAGCCCGGCGCCGATGAGGATGACGCTCGAGAAGATGATGGTGATCAGGGTCATCCCCGAGACCGGGTTCGTGCCGACGATGGCGATGGCGTAGGCGGCCACGGTCGTGAACAGGAACGACAGGACGACGCAGGCCAGCACGCCGATCAGGGCGAACTTGACGTTCGAGATCCACAGGAAATAGAGGAAGAGCCCCGTCGAGGTGGCCAGCAGGCCGAGGATGATGGTCGACATCTTGATGTCGCGGCCCGTCCTCGGGACCTCGGCCGCCCCGGCCTCCTTGCCCCTGAAGATCTCGCGGAAACCCACGGACAGGGACCGGACCATGACCGGCATGGACTTGATGATGCCCAGGACGCCGGCCATGAAGATGGCCCCGATGCCGATGTTCCGGACGTAGGAGGTGAAGATCTGGACCTCGCTCATGTCGGCGATGGGCACCGTCCCCGGGTACAGCGGCCCGACGACGTTCTTGCCCAGGAACCAGATGACCGGGATGAAGCCGAAGTGGGACAGCAGGCCTCCGGCCACGATGACGGCGTTGTAGCGCAGGCCGATGACATAGCCGAGCCCCAGGAAGGCCGACAGGGCGTCGACCTTGAGGACCATCTTGGACTTCACGGCCAGGCTGTCCATGAACGGCAGGAAGCGGAAGGTGATGAGCTCGTTCCAGGCCCGCACGCCGATGGCCAGGAACTCGTAAACGCCGCTGACGGCGATGCCCATGATCAGGGCCCAGGCCTGCTTGCCGCCGGACTCCCCGGTGATCAGGATCTCGGTCGTCGCCGTGGCCTCCGGGAAGGGCAGCTTGCCGTGCTGTTCCTGACAGAAGTACTTTCTGAGCGGGATGAGGAACAGGATGCCGAGGCAGCCGCCGAGGAAGGTCGACAGGAAGATCTTGACGATGTCGGTGGGCAGGCCCAGGATGTACAGGGCCGGGATGGTGAAGATGGCCCCGGCGACGATGGCCCCCGAGGCGGAGCCGATGGACTGCAGGATGACGTTCTCGAGGATCGTGCTCCGGCGCTTGAACATGTAGCCCAGCCCCACGGCCAGGATGGCGATGGGGATGGCCGCTTCGGGCACCGTCCCGACCTTGAGGCCGAGGTAGGCGATCGAGAAAGTGAAGAACAGGGCCATGAACAGCCCCCACAGGACGGACCGGACCGTGACTTCCGGGACGGCCCGGTCGGCGGGGACGAACGGCGTGTAGGTCTGCCCGGGCTCGAGCTCCTTGTAGGCCTCGGGCGGCAGGGAGGTCTTGGATGTCTCCATCATGCTCTCCTTTCAAACGTCCGCGGCCGCTCCGGGGGAGGGCCGGGGGGGCTTATTGGGATCGCGAGAACCGCGACAGGATGTCGTCGGTCATCCGGAGATAGGCCTGATAATTGATGCGCACCTTGCGCTCTTCGCGGGCCTGGGCCATGTAGGAGTGGAGGAACTTGTTCCTTTTCTGTTCGAGCAGGCTGTCCCGCTCCTCGCTCTTGGCGCCCTCGAAATCCTCCCGGGTCACTTCCTTCCTCTCGAGGACCCTGAAGACGGCGTATCCGCCCTCGACCTTCACCGGCTCGCTCGTCTGCATGACGGGCAGGCCGAAGACGAGGTCGTCGATCTCGGGCCGCTCTCCGACCAGGCTCAGGTACTGGTCCCGCTTGTGGGTGTCGACGGACTTGTGCTCGAGCTTGAGCTTGGCCGCCTCGCTCACCCAGTCGTCCTTGAGCCCGGCCCGGACGGCGTTCAGCCCGGCCTTGGCCCGCTCTTGCCTGAGGCTTTGGAGGATGTCGGCTTCGACCCGGTCCCGGGCCTCTTCGAACGTCGCCTCGCGCTCGGGCTCGACCGACCGTAGCTGGGCCAGGCCCGTGCCATCATAGGAGTAGATGGGGGCCGAGATGCCCTTGTCCTCGAGGCCGAACAGGGCTTCGCTCACCGCGCCCGCGGAGTCGACCTCGCCGAGGGGATCGCCCTTCTTCAGGAGGCCCGTGGAGCTTATCTTCAAGCCTTCTTTCTGAGCGGCCAGGTCGAGGCTCTTTTCCCGCCGGGCCGTCTTCTCGATCTTCTGGATGCGCTCGGCCACCAGGGCCCGGGCTTTCTGGTCCTCGAGCATGGACTTGATGGTCCCGCTCACCTCGGACAGGGCCTGGGTCTGGACCGGCTCCTTCTCCGTCACCTTGAGGATGGACGCCCCGTCGGCGGACTCGACGACCTCGGAAACGCCGTTCCGGTCGAGCCGGCCGACCGCTTCGACCTCCGCGGCCGGCAGCGATCTCCATTCGAAAAGACCCCAGTCCCCGCCTTCCGCGGCCTTGTCGTCCTTGGAGAATTCCCTGGCCAGGCCGGCGAAATCCTCTCCGGCCCCGGCCCGTTGCCGGATGTCGGCGGCCTGGGCCGATGCGGTTGCCTTGTTCTCGGCCGTGAAGGGGATCCAGACCCGGCTGACGCGGACCTGCTCGGGGCGCTCGAACTGGGCTCGGTTGTCCCTGTAGTAGGTCTCGATCTCGGGGTCCTTGACTTCGACCTCCTTCTTGAGATCGTCGGTCTTGAGGAACAGGTGATCCCCGGCCCTCTTCTCGGGGACCCGGTAGGCGGACGGGTCGGCTTCGAAACGGGTCCGGACGTCCGCCTCGGCGGGCTTGTCGGCGGCCTCGACCTTCGCCGTTTCCGAGACGAGGTACTCGATCTTCGCTGTTTCGTTCTGCTTCCGGTAGTTCTCCCAGATCTCCTCCTCGGTCACGGCGACGCCGGCGGTCAGGACGAGCACGGCCTTGCCGATGAGGACGTCCTGCCGCAGTCCTTTCTCGAACTCGGCCATGGGGATCCGGTTATGATCCAGGATCTGCTTGTACTCGTCGAAGCCGACGAACCGGCCGTCCCGCTGGAAGACGGGATAGGAGACGATCTTTTCCCGGACCTCGCGGTTCGTGGCCCGCAGCCCCATGCCCGCGGCGATCTGGAGGAGGAGCCGTTGCTGGATGAGCTGCTCCAGGGTCTGCTCGGGGATGTTGAGCTGACGGATGAGATTGGCGTCGAGGCTCCCGAACTGTTTCTCCATGGCCTCGAGCCTCTGGCGGAGGCCCTGGAAATAGTCGTCCCCGGAGATCCGGTGGCGGCCGACGTTGGCTATGGTGTTGTCGCCGGACCCGCCCTCGAACCCTCCTCCTCCCCAGATGACGAAGATGCTGACCACGAACGTGGCGATGACGATCCACAGGACGGGCTTGAGCGATTTGACGTTGTCTCTCATTGTCTTAAGCATGGGTTCACCTTTTCGCGCGCGAGTGTCGGGCCCGGACCTTGTCGAAGAGAGGCCGCAGCCCCTGGTAGGTCGTGTCGAGGTCCTCGATGAAGACCCGGGTCCCCCCGACGATGGGCATGAAGTGGGCGTCGCCCGTCCAGCGGGGGACGAGATGGAGATGGTAGTGCCCGGGCACCCCGGCCCCGGCCGGCCGCCCGAGGTTCATGCCGACGTTGAAGCCGCCGGGCGAGAACCGGTCCCGCACGATGCGGATCGCGACCTGGAGGAGCTCGGCGGCCTCGTCCCGCTCGTCGGCCCGGGCCTCGGCAAAGTCGGCCAGATGACGGTTCGGGGCGATCATCAGGTGGCCGGGGGAGTACGGGTAGCGGTTGAGCAGAACGAAGTTGCGCTTTCCCCTGTAGAGGACGGCCGACCGGCGGTCGTCGCGGTCCTTGCGGGCCGCGCAGAAGATGCAGTCTTTCATCTTGAGATGGTTCCGGACGTATTCCGCTCTCCAGGGAGTGGAGATGTAGCGCATTATCTGTTGATCAGTTCCTTCAGGAGCTTGCTGGGCTTGAAATAAAGGACCTTTTTCGGGGGCACCTTGACCGGCTCGCCGGTCCGGGGGTTGCGTCCCGCCCGGGACGTCCGCTTCCGGAAGCGGAAGCTCCCGAAGCCCCGGATCTCGATCTCCTCCCCCTGGAGGATGGCTTCGCGGATGGTCTCGAAGAACAGGTTGACCCCTTCCTCCGCTTCCTGTTTGGGGATGTTCATCTCCTGGGAGATCTTGTTGACCAGATCAGCCTTGATCATGGGAGTCCTCCTTCTTTTTGGACTTTCTTTTCGGGGCGCCGAAGTTTTTCAATTGATCTCTCATGATGTCGCCGAACGTCATCCGGTTGTCCTGGGAGTCCATGTAGCGCTGGAACTCCTGCTTCTGGATGTCGTACTGGGCCTGCTTGAAGCTCAGGGAGATCTTCTTGGCCTTGGCGTTCAAGCGGATGATCTTGGCGTTGCGCTCGTCGCCGACGGCGAAGGCGTCGGAGGGCTTTTCGATCTTCTTCTCGTCGAGCTCCGAGGTGAAGACGACGCCCTCGATGCCGGGGACGATCTCGACGAAGGCCCCGAAGTCCGTCAGGCGGACGATCTTGACCTTGACGATGTCGCCGTTCTTCTGGCGGCTGAAGAAGTCCTCCCAGATGTCGCCCTCGAGCTGCTTGATGCCCAGGGAGATCTTCTGCCGCTCGACGTCGATGTTGAGGACGATGGCCTCCACTTCCTGGCCGGCCTGGAGCTTTTCGGAGGGGTGCTTGACCTTCTCCCAGCTGAGGTCGGAGATGTGGACGAGCCCTTCCATGCCCTTCTCGACCTCGACGAAGGCCCCGAAGTCGGTGATGCTGGTCACGATGCCCTTGACCCGGGCGCCGGGCCCGAATTTCTGCTTGAAGACCTCGAGGGGATGGGGGGAGGCCTGCTTGAGACCGAGGGAGATCCTCTTGGTGGCGGGGTTGACGTCGAGGATCGTGACCACGACCTCCTGGCCGGGGGTCAGGACCTTCTTGGGGTGGACGTGCTTGCGCGACCAGGTCAGGTCCGAGATGTGGACGAGGCCCTCGACGCCCTTCTCGAGCTCGACGAAGGCCCCGAAATCGGTCAGGCTGGAGACCTTGCCGGAGATCTTCTGGCCGGCCTGATACTTATCGGCGATGCTGGCCCAGGGGTCGGCGGTCAGCTGCTTGAGCCCGAGAGAGATCTTCTCGTCCCTCTCGTTGAAGTCGAGGACGACGACCTCGACCTCCTGCCCGACGGCCAGGTGTTCCGAAGGGTGGGCGATCTTGCCCCAGGAGATGTCGGAGACGTGGAGAAGCCCCTCGATGCCGCCGAGATCGACGAAGGCCCCGAAGCTCGTCAGGGATTTGACGTGCCCGGCGACCTTCTGGCCCTTGGCGATGTGGCTGAAGACCTTGCGCTTCTTCTTCTCCCTCTCGCCCTGGAGGAGAAGCTTGCGGGACAGGACCGCGTTCTCGCTCTTGCGGTCGAACTTCATGACCACGAAGGCGAAGCTCTTCCCGATCAGGGAGCCCGGGTCCTTGACCGGCCGGATGTCGGCGTGGGACTCGGGGAGAAAGGCCGGCACGCCGGTGTCGACGCTGAACCCGCCCCGGGTCCTTCCGGTGATGACGCCGGTCACGGTGGTCTGATGGCTGAAGGCCTGCTCCAGGGTTTCCAGGGCCCGCACGCCGTCCGCCTTCTTCTTGGAGAGGACGAGGTATCCGTCCTTGGGGTCGGTTCTCTCGAGCATGGCCTCGATCTCGCTTCCCGGACGCAGGGAGGCCAGGACCGCGGGGTCGGAGAAGTCCTCGTTGGGGATGACGCCTTCGGTCTTGAACCCGATGTCGACGAGGACGTGGGTCGGCGTCCTCTTGATGACCCGGCCCTTGAGGACCTTGCCCTGGGTGATCTCCTTATTGCTGAACTGGTAGTTATCCAGCAGGTGCTCGTAGTCTTCCGACGACATCCCGTCGTCGGCGGCGGGCTGCTTGGTTGGATCGGTCATGACGTGTTACTCCCTCGTTCGAGATTGTTCTGTGTCCGGAAAGAGTCATTCATACTATCCGAGATAACTCCTGTTGTCAACTCTAAGTCGAGGCGGGGACTGGACTTAGGGATCAGGCGTCGGCCGGTTTCTCCTCCTGAAGGATCCTCGACATCTCCTCCTCGGAGGGCAGCTCGTCGAGGCTGTTGAGCCCGAGGTAGAGGAGGAACTGCTCGGACGTCCTGTAGACGAGAGGGTTGCCCGGCGCCTTCTTGCGGCCGACGATCTTGATGAGCTTCTTCTCGAGCAGCGTTTTCAGCGTGTAGGTCGAATCGACGCCCCGGATGGCCGAGATCTCCGACTGGGTCACGGGCTGGTGATAGGCGATCGCGGCCAGGGTCTCGAGCGAGGCCGACGTCAGCTTGTTCTTGCGCTCGATCTGCAGGAGCCGCCGGACGTCGCGGTCGAAGGCGGGCTTGGTGGCGAACAGGTATCCGCCCCCGCCGCGGACGATGTGGATGCCGCGGTCCCCGGCGGAATAGTCCCCGGCGAGCTCATCGACGGCCGCCCGGATGTCCTCCCCGGGGACGCCCTCGAGGAGGACCTGCATCCGCTCGAGCGACAGAGGGTCCTGGGAGACGAAGATGAGGGCTTCGATGGTTTCCTTGAGCCGGCTATTCATGGGCCACCTGCCTGGGGGGGTCTTTGCGGAGCCAGACCCGGATGGTCTGAAAGAGCTCGTCCTGGACGGCCACGGCCACCCGGGTCTTGACCAGCTCGAGGACGCAGAAGAAGGACACCAGGGCCTCCTCGAGCGATTCGTGGGCCGTGAAGTACTCGAGAAAGTCGATCATCCGCCGCTCCCGCAGGAGGCCGACGAGCTCCTTCATCTTGACCTCGATGGTGACGTCCCGCCCCCGGATGATCCGCGTCGAATCCGCGGCCCGGCGCTTCATCAGGACGAAGAAGGATTCGGCCAGCTCGAAGAGGGACAGCTCCACGACGTCGAGATCGCTCTCCCCGGGCAAGGGCGGAAGGAAGTGCCGCTTCCACTGGAGGAGCTGATCCTCCTCCTTCTCCCGGAGGAGCGAACAGGCGGCCTTGATCTTCTGATATTCGAGGAGCCGGTTGACGAGGACCCGCCGGGGGTCGTCCTGCTCCGCCAGGTCTGTCTCGCGGGGCAGGAGCATCTGGGACTTGATGTAGATCAGCAGAGCGGCGACGAACAGGAACTCCGCCTCCCGGTCCAGGTTGATCTGCTCCTTCTTGCCGAGATACTCGAGATAGTGGCGGGTGATCGCGGCGATGGGGATGTCGTGGATGTCGATCTTCTTCTTGCGGATGAGGAAGAGAAGGAGGTCGAGCGGGCCCTCGAAGATCTCCAGCCGGACCTGGTAGCCGTCCGACGGCCCGGCGGCCGGGACGGCGTCCATCGGCGGCTCGACGGGGTCCTGGGGGAGAGCGGGGCCTTCGGTCATTCTAGCGGAACAGCACCAGGACCAGTTTATAGACGGGCGAGAAGATGAGGGTCAGGAATCCGCTGTACATCAGGGCGATGAGAACGAGGAACCCGTAGGGCCGCAGCTGTTCGTATTTCGCGGCCGCCCTTTCGGACAGGAGCCCCGCCAGGATGCCGCTGCCGTCGAGAGGGGGGATGGGGATGAGGTTGAAGATCGCCAGGGAGAGATTGATCAGGGCCATGAAGAGCAGGACCAGGGTCAGCCCTTCCAGGGGTTTGACGAAAGCCGAGGAGGCCGGGATGCGGGCGCCGAAGAGCTTGATGAACTGAAAGACGAGAACCGCGGCCGCCGCCGTCAGGATGTTGGAGATCGGCCCGGCGAAAGAGATCCACAACCCGCCCTGTCGCGGGTCCCGGAGATTATAGGGGTTGTAGGGGACGGGCTTGGCCCAGCCGAACACCGGTCCGGCCCCCTTCGACAGGATGATGAGCGCGAGCGGGAAGAGGACGGTCCCGATGGGGTCGATGTGGACGAGGGGATTGAGCGAGGCGCGGCCCATGGAGGCCGCCGTGGGGTCGCCGAATTTCGAGGCGGTCCAGGCGTGGGCCGCCTCGTGGATGGTGATGGCGAAGAGCACCACGAAGACTTGGATAAGGATCAGCGGGATGTCCATGGGCTATTCGAATGTCTTTTATAGCACACAAACAGAAAGGAGTAAACAGCCGCGGCCGGGCGGTCAGAGGATCGGCAGGTAGCGCTGGACCTCGTAGTCGCTGACCTGCTTGTCGAACTCCCCCGAGACGCTCCGGCCGTACTCCTCGACCTCCCGGCGCTTGTTGGCGATGAGGGTGTGGAAGATGTGGTCCCCGAGGGCCTCACGGACGACCTCGCTTCTCTCCATGACGCGGACCGCCTCCTCGAGGTTGCGGGGCAGGACGCGGATATCGTACTTTTTCTGGCGGGTCCCGCTCATGTGGTAGATGTTCTCCTCGACCGGGTCGACGAGGTCGTACTTCTTGCGGATGCCCTCCGAGCCCACGGCCAGCATGACGGCCAGGGCCAGGTAGATGTTGCAGGCCGGGTCCGCCGCGCGCAGCTCGATGCGCGTCGCCCGCTCTTTGCCCGGCTGGTATTCGGGGACCCGGATGTAGGCGGACCGGTTCTTCTGGCCCCAGGCGATGTAGACCGGGGCTTCGTAGCCCTCGATCAGCCGCTTGTAGGAATTGACCCACGGGCTGAGGACGCCCGAGATCTCCCGGGCGTGGGTCATGACGCCGGCCATATAGCGGCGGGCGAGAAGGGACAGATGGTAGGGCCCGTTCTTCTCGAAGAACAGGTTGCGGCCACCCTTCCAAAGGGATTGGTGGACGTGCATCCCGCTGCCGTTCTGCCCGTTGATGGGCTTGGGCATGAACGTGGCGTAGAGACCGTGCATCCGGCAGACCTTCTTCACCATGTACCGGAAGAGCATGCCGATGTCGGCCATCTCGAGGGCGCTATCGTACCGCAGGTCGATCTCGTGCTGCCCGGGCGCGACCTCGTGATGGTCGTACTCCGTCGCGATCCCCATCCGGTGGAGGAGGAGTTGGACCTCCTTGCGGACCTCGCCGTGGCGGCCGCTGAAGAAGTATCCGCCCTGGTCGGCCGGGACGGGCTCGCGGCTGGAGGGGAAGATGAAGAACTCGAGCTCGGGGCCGCACTTGAAGTCGTCGAAGCCGAACTCCTTCCGGGCCCGAAGGAGGTTGCGCTTGAGCGCGGCCCGGCTGTCGCCCTCGTAGATCCCGCCGTCGGGCTTGAGGATGTCGCCGAACATGACCGCCTCCCGCCAGCGGATGCCCTCGTCGAAACCCCGGTACTCCCAAGGCAGGAGGCGGAACGACTTCGGGTCCGGCTTGATGACCAGGTCGCTCTCCTCGATCCGGACGAAGCCGGCCACCGAGGACCCGTCGAATCCCTTGCCGTCCTTGAACGCCGCGGCCAGCTCCGAGCCCGGGATGGTGAACTCCATGGGCCGGCCGAGGATGTCGGGGAAGACGAGCCTGATGAACGAAATGCCGTTGCCGTTGTCGCGGACGGCCGAGAGCACATCCTGCTCGTCCCTCATGCCGTAGGCTTTGGGGGATTTGTTGTTGGTCTTGGCCATGGTCGGGCCTCCTCGCGGTGAGTGAATATATTGGAAAAAGATAGAACAGGGTTTTTCATTTGTCAACTAATAAAAAAATATATATTGCAATTGTTATTATTTATTATAAAATATGAGACAATTGGAGGTTCGCCCCATGATCGAAGAGCTGGACAGAAAGATCATCCGGGTCCTGAACCGGAACGCCCGCAAGAGCTTCCGGGAGATCGCCAAGGAGCTGGGGACCTCGGTGACGGCCGTCATCAACACCGTCAAGAAGCTCGAGGCCTCCGGGGCGATCAAGGGATACGTGCCCATCGTGGACCGGGAGCATTTCGGCATCGGGCTGGTGGCCGTCGTCGCCGCCCGCATCTCCCGGGGCAAGCTCATCGAAGCCCAGAAGAAGATCTCCCGGGACCCCCACGTGTCCGTGGTCTATGACGTCACCGGAGAGTGGGACTCGTTCATCGTCGGCCATTTCACGGGCCGGGAGGACCTCAACGCCTTCATCAAGAAGCTCCTGGCCATCCCCGATGTCGACCGGACCGTGACCCACATCGTCCTCAACGTCGTCAAGGAAGAGCTCCGGGCCGCCGTCTGACCCCGTCTCCGTGCCGGCCGCCTTGACAGGCGACGCCGTTGTGCCATAATCAAGCTTCGAGACCGTCCTAGGAGGCGTCCATGGGCAAGATCACCCATTCCCCGATCGGGCATCACTACATCGTCGAGGCTTCCGGCTGTGACCCGAAGATCATCGGCAACGTCGAAAAGGTCCAGCAGATATTGGTCAAGGCGGCCGAGATCGCCGGGGCCAGCGTCTGGTCCATTTCCTGCAGCAAGTTCCCGCCCTCCGGGGTCAGCGGCGTCGTGGTCATCTCTGAATCCCACATCTCGACCCACACCTGGCCGGAGATGGGCTACGCGGCCCTGGATATCTACACGTGCGGCACCAACGTCAAGCCCGAAAAAGGGGTCATCTTCGCCATCGAGGCCTTCGGCGCCGAGACGTCCCACATCACGGAGATCACCCGTGGCATCGACGAGGGGGACGCCGTTTTCTACCACAGCTTCATCACCTGGGAAGAGCGCCTGAAGAAGGCCGGGCCGAAAAAGGAGAGGGATTAGAGCGGGAAGGAAAGGAGGTCCGGGATGATCGCCGAATTCAGCATCGTGCCCATCGGACAGGGGGAGGAGCTTTCCGGGCCGGTGGCCGAGGTCCTCGACATCGTCGACCGCAGCGGCCTTCCTTACCGGCTGACGGCCATGGGCACGATCGTCGAGGGCGAATGGGACGATGTTCTGGCCCTGATCAAGGAATGTCACCGGACGATGCGGCGGCACGCCGGCCGCGTCCTGACCCGCATCGCCATCGATGACCGGGACAAGGCCCGGGACCGCATCCGGGGCAAGGTCGAAGCCGTCGAGAAAGCCCTCGGGCGGGAACTGAGCAAGTGACCCGTCGTTCGTAAAGCAATTTTACGTTCCGTAAACGGACGGAGGTTCTCCCCCGGCCCTTCTGACCCGCGGCCCCCCGCGCCTTGAGAGTCAGCGCGTCATTCCCGTTGGCATAAAACCTGCACTTTCACCCGTGGAAGGCCGGACGTCACGGCCGTCCCATCTTTTCGCATTTGTTATATATAATGGAAGAGACGGTGAAAAAGACGCTCTTTCCGGGTCTCTTGCTTTCGGCCCTCCTCCTTGTCTTCGGCCCGCCCGCCGCCCGGGCCTCGACGGCACCGGACGAAACCCCCGAGGCCTTCATGGCCCGCGTCCAGGCTCGCCTGAAGGGCGGGGACCTGGCCGGGTACCTCGAAGCCTTCCTCCCCGAGATCCGCTCCGACGAGCGGACCCGCCTCGACACGTTCTTCGAGCGGTTCAAGATGGACTCCGTCTCCCTCCGCCTGGCCGGCAGGACGGCGGGGGAGACCGGGGAGCCGCGGCTCTACCTTCAGGCCTTCTACCAGAGCGCTCATACGGTCATGATGGAGTCCTGGATGTTGAAGCTCGACCGGAGCGAGGAGGGATGGGTCATCGCCCACAAGGAGGTCATCGGGAACCTGACCACGCTCTACAAGATCCGCATGCCTTCGGAACGTTTCGAGCGGGCCCGGCGGGTGGAGATCGCGCACAAGGACATCCGCTTGTCCTTCCGGGACGCGGCCGTCTTCTACGACAACCTCCCCGACTTCGAGACGGCCCTCATCGTCGTCGGCAAGGGCACGGTCCGTTTCTCGCCTTCCGACGCCGGCGAGAAGCACCAGATGGAGCTGCTTTACAAGAAGGACCATCTCGAGGACACCGTCGAGCATCTGTTCGTCCGCTGCTCTTCCTCCTTTTTCGCCGACAGCGTGAAGATCGAACGGGCGGAGGGGGGCCCGGCCGTTTCGCCGGCCGAACAGGCCCGGGCGGCCGCGGTCTTTGCCCGCGGCTACCCCCGTTCCTTCACCATCGAGAGCTCGATCGACGGGGCGCCGCTTTCGTTCCTGCCGCAGGGCGACGAGGCCGTTTTCGAATTCAAGGCCCGCAAGGCCGGCGAGCTGACCTACGTCTATCACCCCTACTCGGACGAAACGGTCAACCTCTACGACCGGGGCAAGGGGAGGGTCATCAGCCTGTACGATCCGGATGGCGTCGAGGACACCCGGGAAAAGAGATTTTTCGTCAGCTTCGAGGACAAGTTCGACGTCGAATCCTACGAGCTGGACCTCAGCTACACGCCGGCCCAGTTCTTTCTTTCGGCCAAGGCCCGGATCAAGGTGACCTCCAAGGTCGGCCCCCTCGAGGTCCTCAAGCTCCGCTTCAGCCCCGATCTCGAGATCCTCAAGATCCTGGACGGCGAGAAAAGGGAGCTGTTCTACACCCAGGACAAGCTGAGGAAGTACCTTTACACCTATATGCTCAAACCCCCCGTCAAGGGCGAATCCGCCTTCATCGAGGTCTTTTACCGGGGGCGGATGCCCCCGCCGATGCCCTCCTCGGACGTCATCGGCCAGGCCGGGTCAGGGAACAGGTACGTTTTCAGGCCCCGCTACGAGACCTATTTCTACTCCCACGCCGGAGACTGGTACCCGGGGCCGAACGAAGAGGACTATTTCACGGCCCGGCTCAAGATCGTCGTCCCCCCGGGGTTCAAGTGCGTCGCCAACGGGGAGATGGTCGGTGAAGGCCGGCGCAACGGAATGGCCGACGCCGTCGAGATCGAGAAGGCCGGCAGCGCCGTCTACACCTTCGAGACGCGGCAGCCCGTCAAGTACATGTCCTTCATCATCGGCAAGTTCGACCGGCAGAAGGACCTCCCCGGCCCCGTCCCGATCACGATGTCCGTCTCGTCGGAGATCATGGACGCCCAGCTCCAGCTCGCGGACAGGGCCCGGACCATCCTCGATTTCTACGAGAAGTCGTTCGGCCGCTACCCCTACGAAAAGCTGGGGATCGTCCTGCGCCTCTGGCCCACCTACGGGGGCCACAGCCCGGCCTCCTTCATCGTCCTCAACCAGGTCCCCTGGATGGGCGAAGCGGGCATCCCGTCCGGAGGCGACAGCCCCGTCGACCTCTCGCAGTGGCCCGATTACTTCTTGGCCCACGAGATCGCCCACCAGTGGTGGGGACAGGGCGTGTCCTTCGCGACCTACCGGGACCAGTGGTTGAGCGAGGGCCTGTCCCAGTTCGCCGCGGCCTCCTATCTTCGGGACAGGTACGGCGACCGGGCCTTCGCCTCCATCCTGAAGAAGTTCTCCCGGTGGACCGAGAAAAAATCCCTCCGGGGCCCGATCCTCATGGGCTCGCGGCTGAGCTATTTCGATTTCGACGCCTACCAGGCCATCGTCTACAACAAATCGGCCCTGGCCCTCTTCATGCTCCAGGACCTCCTCGGCGAGGGCGTCTTCCGCTCGGGGCTGCAGGCGTTCTTCGAGAAGTACCGGCATCGCCCGGCCCGGACGGCCTCTTTCATCGCCGAGATGGAAGCCGCTTCGGGGCGGGACCTGAAGGCCTTTTTCAACGGCTGGTTCTCGTCCCACGAGCTGCCCGATGTCCGGACGTCGTGGACCGAGACGGCCGTCCCGGCCGGGGCCCGGCTGGCGGTCCGGGTGACCCAGCTCAAGGGGCCCTTCGTGTTCCCCCTGTGGATCGAATGGACGAGCGGCCCGCAGACCTTTCGGAACATGGTCATCGTCGAGCGCGGCAGCCAAGAATTCGTCCTGACCCTGCCGGCCAAGCCCGACAAGGTCCGGATCAACCCCCTCAAGGCCGTGCCGGGCAAGTTCCAATAGCGGCCGCCGCTCAGACGTGGTGGTCCGTCGGCTCGATATTCAGGCGCTTGATCATTTCGTTGAGCGTCGTCGCCTTGACGCCCAAGAGCCTGGCGGCCTTGTTCTGGACGCCCTTGGTCTTCTTCAGGGTGGCGATGATGAGCCGCCTTTGGAAGGCCTGCGTCCTCTCGTGGAGGTCCAGGGATTCCCCCGAAGACAGGTCCGGCTCGTCGTCCATCCCGCTTCTCCGAAGGAAGAAGGGCGGCAGCGTGTCGCGGGTGATGGCGTTCGACCTCGACAGGACGACCGCCCGTTCGATGAGGTTCTCGAGCTCGCGAACGTTCCCCGGCCAGTCGTGGGCGTCGAGGGCCTCGAGGACGTCCGGGGAGACCGTCTCGATCTCCTTGCGGTTCTCCCGGCAGTAGACCCCGAGGAAGTGCCGGACGAGGAGGGGGATGTCCTCCTTCCGCTCGCGGAGGGCCGGGATCTCGATCTTGATGACGTTCAGGCGGTAGAAAAGGTCCTTGCGGAACAGCTTCTGGCCGATGAGCCCCTCGATGTCGGTGTTGGTGGCCGCCAGGATGCGGACGTCCACCTTGATCGTCTGGGTCCCCCCGAGCCGCATGAACTCCTTTTCCTGCATGACGCGGAGGAGCTTGGCCTGGGTCTCGAGGCTGATGGAGGAGATCTCGTCGAAGAAGATCGTCCCCTTGTCGGCGGCCTCGAAAAGGCCTTTCTTCAAGGCCACGGCCCCCGTGAAGGCCCCCTTGACGTGGCCGAAGAGGTGGCTTTCGAGAAGGTCGGGCGGGAGGGAGCCGCTGTTGACGATGATAAAAGGGGCGTCCGAGCGGTTCGAGTTCGTATGGATGGCCCGGGCGACCAGCTCCTTGCCCGTGCCGCTTTCGCCCTGGAGGAGGATGGTGCTGCGGGTCGGCGCGGCCGCCTTGACCAGCTCGAAAACGTTCTTCATGGCCTGGCTCTTGCCGATGATCTTCGAAAAGCTGAACTTCTGGCGCAGCTCGCCCTTGAGCCGGATGTTCTCGTCCTGGAGGCGCTTGCGCTCGACGGCCTTTTCGATCGACATCAGCAGGTCGTCGTGCTTGAACGGCTTCTGGACGTAGTCCAGGGCCCCGATCTTCATGGCCGAGATGGCCGACTCGACGGACCCGTAGGCCGTGATGATGATGACCGGGGTCAGGGGGTCGACCTTCCTGATCCGCCGGAGGACCTCGATGCCGTCCAGGCCCGGCATGAGCAGGTCGAGAAGGACGACGTCGAAGGACGGCGACGGGAACTTCTCCAGGGCCTCTTCGCCCGATGAGGACAGCTCGACGTCGTAGCCCTCCGAGGTCAGGAGCTCGCTGAGGACGTCATGGATGACGGGCTCGTCGTCGATGATGTGAACAAGGCCTTTGCTGCTCATGGGTCATTTCCTTGGCGGGGAGGATCGCGGTTCCCGGGCGCGCCCCGGTCCGGCCGGCAGGGAGATCGTGAACGTCGTGCCCCGGTCGACCTCGCTCTCGACGCGGATCTCCCCCTCGTGCTCCTTGACGATGGCATAGCTGATGGACAGCCCGAGCCCCGTTCCCTTCCCGATCCCCTTGGTCGTGAAGAACGGGTCGAAAATGTGGGCCAGGTGCTCGGGCTTGATCCCCGTCCCCGTGTCGGAGACCCGGACGACGGCCCGCCCGTCGACCTGGCTCAGGGCGATCTTGAGGACGCCGCCCTGGGGCATGGCGTCCAGGGCGTTCAGGATGATGTTGATGAAAACCTGCTGGAGCCTTTCCCCTTGGGCCTGGACCGGGGGCAGGTCGTCGAGGGCCAGCTCGAGCCGGATGTTCATGTTCTTCAGCTTGTAGTCGATGAGCGACAGGATCTCGCCCAGGATCTCCTTGAGGTCGACGCGATGGAACTCCGTGTCCGAGGGGTTGCGGGCGAACGCCAGGAGGTTCTTGATGATCCGGCCGACCCGGTCGGTCTGGGTCTCGATCTTTTCCAGGAGCTGGGCGTAGTGAGTGTCGGCGAGCTTCTTCTGGAGCATTTGGATGTAGCTCGAGATCCCCGTCAGCGGCGTGTTGATCTCGTGGGCCACGCCGGCCGAGAGGAGCCCTATGGAGGCCAGCTTTTCCGAGGTCAGGAGCTGCTGCTGGAGGCGGATCTTGTCGGTGACGTCCTCGAAGACGATGATCGTCCCGTAGGGCTGGAGGGCGTTGTCGAGGAGAGGCGTGCGGGCGATGTCGAAGATCTTCTTACCCCCCCTGGGGACCTCCAGCGAGAATTCGCTCAACAGCCGGAACTCCTGCTGCGTTTCCGGAGGGAACAGGGCGGCGAACGTCGTCGGCCCGATGACGTCCCGGAGCGGTTTCCGGAGGGCCGCCTCCTTGCGGATGCCGACCTGGTCCTCCAGGACCCTGTTCCAGCCGATGACCGTCCCTTTCTGGTCGATGACGGAGACGCCCACGGTCAGGCTTTCGATGATGTTCTCGCTGTAGTCCTTGAGCCGCTGCATCTCCATGGCCCGGACGGACTCCCGGCTGTAGAAGTCGGCGTTCTCCAGGGCCAGGGCGGCCGATCCGGAGACGGTCGTCAGCAGCTCCCAATCCTCGCGCGAGAGATAGGAGCCGTCCTGCTTCTTGCCCATGGCCAGGCAGCCGATGATCTTGTCCTCGATCTTCAGGGGCAGGAAATGCGAGAGTCCCATGGCCGCGAAGCTCTCCAGGGAGCCGTGGACAGGGCCCGGGCCGGGTTCGGAAGCCGGCGTGAGATAGTCCTTTTCGAGCATGTCCTCGACGACCCGCTCGTCGAAGGAGACGCGCCCGGCGAGCGGCGCCGCGTCGCCCCTGGCCCCCAGGACCTTGAAGGACCGCCTGTCCTCCTCCTCGGCCAGGAGCAGGGCCAGGGACTTCACGGACAGGGCGTTGGCGATGGCCTCGAGGAGGGAGCGGGCCAGGTTCTGGAGGTTCCGTTCCCGGCTGAGCTCCCGGCTGATGAAGAGCAGGGTCTTGCGGTATTCGTAGCTTCTCTTGTAGATGGCCCGGTCGAACAGGACCTGGAAGAGCTTCTTGAGAGGGGTGAAAAGGGTCGCCCCCAGGACGATGGCCAGAATGCCCAGGACGATGGCGTTCAGCCGGTCCTCGGGGAAAAGCCGGGTCTGTGAGCTGACCACGAAATAGAGGAAGGCGATGACGAAGAACGAGAAGATCAGTGTCGCCGCCTTCTTCAGGAGCACCTCGATGTCGACCAGCCGATAACGGGAGATGGAGTAGGAAAAAGCCAGCGGGATCAAGGCCTGGAGAAGGATGGTCAGCTCCGCGCCCGAGGAGGGGCCGGTCCCCGCGAGGGTCGGCGCGATGTAGAACACCAGGGACGGCAGGATGCCGAAGGCCAGGCCGTAGGTGATGATGCGCAGCTGCTTCTTGACCATGATGGTCGGGGCCCGGAAGGTGCTGTGGGCCAGGAAGCCCAGGGTGACCAGCCCGAACACGGCGAAATGGAGGAGCTCGAGGCGTTCGAGAGCGTCCTGGAACCTCAGCGCGGCCCCCTCGCTCCAGGGCGCCGGCAGCGGGATGTGGAAGCGGAGCCGGGCGAGGAGCAGGAGCGCGGCCGGAGCGTAGAGGAACGGCAGCGCCCGGGACCGGTCCCTGAGGAACCGCTTTCTCAGCGGGAAGATCATGAAGAAGTGCAGGAGCAGAGGAGGGAAAGCCGCGAAGGCCGCTTTGTCGAGCCCGTAAAAGACCATGTCGAGCCCGGTCATCTCTCCCGTCGGCGAGAAGATCGAGAAGGAGGAGAAGGCCAGGGCCAGCAGGTAGAAGAAGGCGTACGGCAGGGACATCTGGCCCCGGGAATTGAAGAAGATGACCAGGGCGATGACCAGGGTGGCCAGCCCGACGATGACGAGGTAGAAGTAGATGGGATTGACGCCCTTCCTTTGAGGGTAGAAAGTCGGATAGGTCTGGAATCCGGCCTTATTGATCTCGTAGGTGACGCTCTGGTCGGAACCGGCGGCGATCCAGAGGTTCCTGAGGACGTCGATCTTGGTCCGCACCGGGGCCTTGTTGATGGCCAAAAGGACGTCTCCCTTGCGGATGGCCGCCCGGAGAAAGGCCTCGCTTTCCGGGTCCACCCGGACGGCCGTCAGCCCGGCGGGGGTCTCCTTCCAAATGACACCGTCCGTGACGTCCTTCCAGACGGACTTCCTGTAAACGTTCATCCACCCCAGGACGAGGACGGCCAGGACAGGGATGAAGATGAGGAAGGGGCTCTTTTTCATCATCCAAAAAATTGAATCCGCAGCATAAAAAAAATTTCCTAATTGAGGATATGACGCGATCCGGCCCGGATGGCCCATTTGACGACGCCTTGGGCCAGGATCTCCCTCGCGGTCGGATCTTCCTTGAGGCCCAGGGGCCGGGTGCTCCGGGAAAGGAACGTGCTCATGTAGTCGTAGCGGGGCTTCTGGATCTCCTGGGGAGGCGGGTCCTGCCCCGCGGGATCCTGGGCCGGCCGGCCCGCCGACAGCCCGAAGAAGGCGCAGGCGGCCGCCAGGAGGAGGGCACGCCGGGGGAAAACCGCCGTTTTTCGCATTGGCATCGTATAGTTAATTCCTAATGGACGCATTTGTCAACCAGGGCCGTTTGACAAACTCCTCCGCCCTGGAATAGATTTGTTCCGACTAAACTTGAACAGGGTTCGCCGAGAATGCCGTATTATCTATGCCGGATCGCCGGAGAGGACGGGCGGGTCGCTGTCCGGTCCGTTCTGGCCTCGACGGCCGACGAGTGCCGCAGCATGCTCGAGTCCGAGGGCGGGCTCATCCTGTCCGTTCGCCGCGACTGGAACAGGCTGGAGGCCCAGGGCCTCAGCTTCGGCCGAAAGGTCAAGGACAAGGACATCATCCTCTTCAACCAGGAGCTCGTCGCCCTGATCAAGGCGGGCTATCCCATCCTGAAGAGCCTCGAAGCGATCGCCGCCCGGGCCCGCAACATCTATCTCAAAGAGATCCTGATCAAGGTCGCCGGAGAGGTCCGTCTCGGCAAGGCCCTCTCGGAGGCCTTCCTGCCCTACGAAGGGCTCTTCGGGACGGTCTACACGGCCAGCCTGATGGCCGGCGAGAAGAGCGGCAACCTCCCGGGCACCATCGGCCGCTTCATCCAGTACGCCCGGATCATCTCCCAGACCAAGTCACGGATCCGTTCGGCCATGACCTATCCGACCATCCTTCTCCTGTTCTCCCTGCTTCTGATGTCGATCCTCGTCAACTTCGTCCTGCCCCAGTTCGCCGATTTCTACCTGAGCTTCGAGGCCGAGATGCCGGGCGTCACCAGGGCCCTCATGTCGGTGGCCATGTTCCTGAACGTCCGCTGGTATCTTTTCGCCGGAGCGGCGGCCGCGGTCTTGATCTTCTTTCTGAAGATGAGAAAGCGCCCCGGCTTCCGGAGCCGATGGGACAGGGCCAAGCTCCGTGTCCCCTTCGGCCGGACGATCTGGCTCGAGTCGGCCGTCTCCCTGTACAGCCGGACCTTGGGGCTGCTCCTCGAAGCCGGCATCTCCCTGCTTCCGTCCGTCGGCGTCGCCGTCCAGGCGGTCCCCAATGCCTATATCAAGGGCCGCATGAAGGACGTCCCGGACCACATCAAGAACGGCGAGACCCTGTCCGAATCCCTGGCCCGGTCGGGGGCCTTTCCCGATCTGGCCCTGGACATGGTCCGGATCGGGGAAACCTCGGCCAATCTCCAAGGGATGCTCGGGGACATGGCCGACTTCTATGATGAGCGGGTTCGTGGTAAAATCGATACGCTGGTGTCCCTGATCGAGCCGGTGGTCATCATCCTCATGGGGTTGGTGGTGGCGGGAATGCTCTTGGCGGTGTACATTCCGATCTTCAACGTCATCCAGATCGCGAGATAGAGGGGCCTGACAGGAAGTCGAATGAGCAAAGAAGAACTCGAGAACACCCGGGCCGAGGAGAAGTCGACCAAGATCCTGGCCGCTCGCTACGGTGTTCCCTACATCGACCTGGAAGCCCAGTCCCTCGACCGGACCCTCATCCGATCCATCCCCGTCGAGTTCCTCCACCGCTTGAACTTCGTGCCTCTCGGCGAGGACGGCGGCGTCATGAGGATCGCCGTCGCCGACCCCTCCGACCTCTCGTCCATCGACGACATCGAGTCCTTCCTGGGCCGGAAGGTCGAGGTCTGCGCGGCCTCCAAGAGGGCCATCTCCGAGGCCTTGAGGAAGAGCGAGACGGCCATGCAGGTCCTGCGCGACGCCACCGAGGGGTACGTCACCCAGGTCGTCGAGCGTGACAGCGGCGGGGAGGAGGACGTCATCTCCATCGAGAAGCTGGCCGACCAGGACGGCTCGATCATCAAGCTCGTCAACACCATCATCTTCACCGCCGTCCAGAAGCGGGCCAGCGACATCCACATCGAATCCAAGGACGACGACGCCAAGATCAAGTTCCGGATCGACGGCGTCCTGGGCGAGGCCATGGAGGCCATCGACAAGAGGTTCCAGTCGCCCATCATCTCCCGGATCAAGGTCATGTCGGACCTCGACATCGCCGAGCGCCGCGTCCCCCAGGACGGCCGCTTCCGGCTGAAGATCAAGGACAAGACCATCGACTTCCGCGTCTCCATCATGCCCTGCATCTACGGCGAGGACGCCGTCATCCGCATCCTGGACAAGGAGATGATCACGGAGGCCATCCGCGAGCTGCGCCTGGACCTGCTCGGGTTCTCCGAGGAGATCCAGAGGAAGTTCCGGAAGTACATCACCCAGCCCTACGGCATGGTCCTGGTCACGGGGCCGACCGGGAGCGGGAAGACGACGACCCTCTACGCCGCCCTGACGGAGATCAAGTCGCCCGAGGACAAGATCGTGACCATCGAGGATCCCGTCGAGTACCAGGTCGACGGCATCACCCAGATCCCGGTCAACGAGAAGAAGGGCCTGTCCTTCGCCCGCGGGCTGCGGTCCATCCTCCGCCACGACCCGGACAAGATCATGGTCGGCGAGATCCGCGACCCGGAGACGGCCCAGATCGCCATCCAGTCGGCCCTGACCGGGCACCTGGTCTTCACGACCGTGCATGCCAACAACGTCTTCGACGTCATCGGCCGTTTCCTCCACATGCAGGTCGACCCGTACAGCTTCATCTCGGCCCTCAACTGCATCCTGGCCCAGCGGCTCGTCCGGGTGCTCTGCCCCCGCTGCAAGACGCCCGTGCGCTACACGGCCGACCAGCTCCGCGAATCGGGGCTCGATCCCGACCGGCACGCCGGCCACGTCTTCCACGAACCGAAAGGGTGCCCGGACTGCAATTACACCGGTTATCAGGGCCGGACGGCCATCGCCGAGATCCTGGAGCTTTCCGACGCCATCCGGGAGCTGATCCTGGAGAAAAAGCCCCTGTCCGAGGTCAAAAAACGGGCCAAAGGGGAGGGCATGGTCTTCCTGAGAGAGACCGGCATGGACAAGGTCCTGTCGGGCGTCACCAGCCTCAAAGACCTGAACAAAGTGACGTTCGTGGAGTGATGGATTTGCCTTTCGGGGAAAAGCTTCTGAGACGATTGACGGACCGCATCCCGCCGGACGCCGTCTTCCAGCTCACCCCCGGTTATCTGACCGGCCTCCGCGTTTCGAAAAGGGACCGGTCCGTCAGAGGCCGGTTCATCCGGCCTTTCCGGGAGGCGCCCCTGAAGCCGTCCTTCGACCGGCCCAACGTCACGCAGGAGGCCGCTCTTCTCGATTTCGTCGGCCGGGCGACCAAGGAGCTGCGTCTCGCCGGCGGGACGGTCAGCCTGCTCGTGCCCGAGGCCTGTGTGCGGGTGTTCATCCTGGCCGTGGAAACGGTCCCCAAAACGAACCAGGAGCGGGACGCCTTCATCCGCTGGCGCATCAGCCGGCAGATGCCCAACATCCCCGAGGACGCCCGGATCGATCACGCGGCATCCTCTCCCCGGGGGGCCGCCAGGATCATCGTGTCCATGGCCCGCCGCGCGGTCATCGAGGAATACGAGTCCCTGTTCGAAAGGAACGGGCTGAACGTGGGTGTGGTCACCATCCCCACGCTGAGCCTCGCCCATTTCACGGGGCCCGGCGACTCCAGCCTGCTGCTGAACCTCGAGGAGGATTCCATCAGCCTGCTCGCGGTCGCCGGCGGCGAGTGGGCCCTCTATCGTCAAAAATCCCTGGGGCCCGACGGGGACCCGGCCCGGACCTTCGAACGGAGGGCGGCCCAGGTCGCCATGGAGATCTCCAATACGGTCCGGTTCCTCGAGGACAAGGAAAAGAAGAAGGTCGACCGCATCCGGGTCAGGACGGGCATCCTCGACGGCGGCCCGGAGTTCCTGGCGAGGCTGGGCGGGGGTCTGCCCTTCACGGTCGAACCCATCGACTATCAGGCCCCCGAAACCTGGAGCGCCGGCGAGAAATCCCTGCTGGCGCCGCTTGCGGGGCAGATCCAATGACGGCCAGAACGGCGGCCCCGCTCGAGCTGAACCTGGCCACGAAGCCGCTGAGGAACCGGCGCTTCTTCCATCTTCTCAGGAGCGCCCTGGCCGTGCTCCTGCTGGCCTCGGCCGGACTGGCGGCCTACTCCCTGCTGGTGTACGGCGCGGGATCGGCCCGGCTCCGGACCTCGCGCGCCGAGATGGAGGTCCTGTTGAGGGACACCCAGAGAGATCGGGCGCGGCTGGCCTCCGACGTCCAGAAAGAGGAGAAGGGGACGACCGCCCGGGTCAATCTCGTCAACAGCATCATCCTGAGAAAGAGCTTCTCCTGGACGGCCCTGTTCTCGGATCTCGAGGCCGCGCTGCCCGCGTCGAGCTACATCACGGCGCTCAATCCGGAATTCCGGGGGGACCGGGCCCTCGCGATCCGGCTCCGGGTCGTTTCGAACGGCCTCGACGACCTCATCGCCCTCATCAACAACCTGTCGGAAAAGGGGTTCAAGGGCGTCCAGGTCAGCGGAGAATCCCGCAGTGTCGAAGGACGGTTGGTCACGGAGATATCTCTGACCTATGAACAGACTATTTGACCGGCTCGACGACAGGGACAGGAAGGCGCTCGTCCGCCTCGGACTGGCGGCGTTCGTCGTCCTGGCCGTCGCCCTGGCCGTTTTCTTCAGGACCAAGGACGCCTATTCCGGGCTCCGGACGTCCCTCGTCAAGCTCGAAACCGATAACGCCAGGGCTGTCGAGGCCCGGGCCGAAGCGGAAGCCGAATGGCTCCGATGGCAGGAGGCGCGTGAAGATCTGGGGATGCTGGCGGCGGAATATTTCTACAGCTCCAAGGACGACGTCACCGCCCTCCGCCTCGACCTCCAGCGGCTGTTCGCCCTGGCCGGGCTCACGATCTCGGATATCGGCTACGGCTACTCGGACCTGGACAAGGAAAAGGCCCAGAAGACCATCGTGACCTTCAGCTACAGCGGTTCCTACGCGGGGCTCAAGAGGCTTCTGGGGATCATCGAGAGGTTCCCCCGGTTCCTGGTCATCGAGAGGATCGATTTCCAGAAAACGGGCTCCGACGGCGGGCCTCTTGTCTGCAAGCTGACTCTGGCGGGGTATTATGGAAGCTAAGAACACGTCCCGGGCCCTGGTCCTGTTCCTCGTTCTGGCATCCCCGGTGTCGCTCGCCTCCCGTCCCCAAGCCGACTCGAACCCCGCGGCTGCCGCCTCCCCCGGGAAAGAGAAGGCCCCCATCGTCCGCACGGACCTCCTCTTTCTCGACGCCAAGGAGCCGGCGCCGCCGCTTCGGGACATTTTCCGGCCCAAAGCGGCCCGGCCGGCCGTCCCGCGGCCTTCCCCGAGACCGGCTTCCGCCAACAAGCCCGCCGCCCCTCTCCCGGAAGCGGCCGCGGGGTTCGCCCTGGACCTCACTTACATCGGGTCCGTCGGCGTGTCCGGGCGGACCATGGCCCTCGTCCTGCGGCGCGGCCAGACGGTTTCCGTGGCCGAAGGCGACGAGATCCTGCCCGGCTACCGGGTCGTCCGCATCACGCCCGACGAGATCGTCGTGGAGGGCCCGAACTCCGAGAGAAAGACATTCACGCGATGAGGAGACAGGCCATGAAGAGAATCGCCATCGTCCTTGCGTTGGCCCTGGGCGCGGCCTCCTGCGCGACGCTCACGGAGGACTACAAGCAGGGCTCCCGGAACCTCAACCACGAATACAGAATGGGCGCCCAGGCCGAGCTCAACAGGGATTTCGAGAAAGCCGTCGGGCACTACGAAAAGGCGACTCTGGCCGATCCCCGGGAACCCGTTTACCGGCTGGCCCTGATGAGGGCCGGAGCGGCGGCCAGCCTGCAGTACCTTCAGCTGGCACGAAATCTGGCCGCCCAGGGAGATAAAGCCAACGCCGAGACCGCCTACAAGAAAGCCCTGGCTTTCGACCCGTCCAACCGGCCTTTGATCGAGGAGCTGAGAGCTTTTCTTGCGCCGGCCCCCAAGCCGGATAAAGCGGCCCAGGAAAGGCTCGAGGGGCCGGTCACGTTGAGAAGCACCGGGGAGCCGCTGAACCTGAGCTTTCGGACCGAGGTCTCGCTGAGGTCCATCTTCCAGACTTTGGGGCGCGTGGCGAGCGTGAATTTCATCTACGACGAGACCTTCCGCGACACGGCCCTGGCCATCGACCTGACCGGCAAGGACCTCCAGTCGGCCTTGAGCTTCCTGTGCGTCGCGAGCAAGAACTTCTTCCGGGTCATCGACGAACGGACGGTCATCATCGTCCCGGACAACGTCCAGAAAAGGATGCAGTACGAGCTCAACGCCATCAGGACCTTCTACCTGTCCAACATCAACGCCCAGGACGTCCAGCAGGCCCTGGTCCAGATGGTCAAAACGATGTACAAGGTCCCCTCCATCCAGGTCGACAAGAATCTCAACTCGGTGACCATCCGCGACACGCCCCAAGCCGTGGTTTTGGCCGAGAAGCTCCTCCGGATGTGGGACAAGGCCAAGGGCGAGGTCCTCGTCGACATCGAGATCATGGAGGTCTCCCGGCTCCGGCTCCAGGAGCTCGGCGTCGACCTCAGCCAGGGGACGCTCGGGTTGAGGCTCAACCCGCCCCAAGGAGGCACGGACAGCGGCTGGTTCCGTTTCGAGGGCCTGGACTTCGGGGAGCTGGCCAACTACCAGATCACCATCCCCTCGGCCTACCTTAAGTTCATCGGCGGGGATTCGGACACCAAGATCATCGCCCAACCGCGCATCCGCGGGGTCGCCGGAGAGAAGATCGAGTACGTCGTCGGCCAGAAGGTCCCCATCCCGCAGACGTCCTTCTATCCCGTAGCCGCCGGCGGCCAGAATTCCCAGCCCCTGGTGAGCTACCAGCCGACCGACGTCGGCATCTCCATCAAACTGACGCCGCGCATCCACCTCGAGAGGGAAGTGACCATGGAGATCGAGATCCAGATCTCCTCGATCTCGGGCGAGGGCATCGCCGGCATCCCCATCATCGCCACCCGCGAGGTCAAGAACGTCGTCCGCCTCAAGGACGGGGAGACCAACCTCCTGGCCGGGCTCCTGCGCGACGAGGAGCGGAAATCCCTCAAGGGCATCGTCGGGCTCAAGGACATCCCCATCTTCGGCAGCCTGTTCTCGAGCACCCAGACGACGATCGAGCAATACGACGTCGTCCTGACCATCACGCCCCACATCATCAGGAACATGGCGCTGTCCGATGAGGACACCAAGGCCCTCTGGGTGGACCCCGACAGTCTGGCCGGGGTGACCGGAGCGGGGCAGCGCGGAGCGGGCGCGGAGGCGTTCGGCGAGCCCGAGCGCCCCGAGGACGTCCGCCTCGAACCGGAGCGCTCCGCGGACGGCAACGCCGTTTTCCTGTCGCCGGCCAGCTTCGAGGCCCCCCGCGACCGGGAGTTCCGCGTCAACGTAGAGCTCGCGAGCCAACGGGAGATCGGCAGCATGTCCCTCGGGCTGACCTTCGACCCCGGGGTCCTGCAGCTCAAGGACGTGGTCGAGGGCGGCGTCATCAAGCAGATGGGCGGGAGAACGCCGTTCTTGAAGAGCATCAGCAGCGGGGGCGCCACCATAGGGGTCTCCAACCCGTCGGGCGCGAGAGGCTTCAGAGGGCGCGGCATTCTGGCCGTGCTGGTGTTCACGGCGGTCAATCCGGGCGAAACGGCGGTGTCGATCACGAGCTACCAGGCCGCCGGCCCGAACGGCCAGCCGGTCGTCCTGGAGACGGGAGCTTCGACCGTCCTCATCCGCTAGGCCCGGTGTGAGCCGATGATCTTCATACTCTCGGGGCCCGTGCACGGGGGCAAGACGACCCTTCTGGAAAACTCCCTGCCCGGCTGGGCCTCGCGCGGCTTGGCCTTTGGCGGCTTCCTCAGCGTCGCCGTCCTCGACGGCCGGGGGCAGACCGAGTACGACCTCCTGGACCTCCAAGAAGGGCGCCGCCTGCCCTTCCTGCGCCGGACGGGGGAGCCGGACGCGGAAAGGACGGGCCCTTTCTTTTTCGTCGGCCGGACCCTCGACCTGGCCCGGGCCATCATCCGCAAGGCCGCGCCGGGCGAGCTGTTGGTCGTCGACGAGGTGGGCCCTCTGGAGCTCGAGGGGAGGGGCCTTTGGCCGGCCCTGCGGGAGGTCATATTCCGCCCCGAACAGAGGTCCATCCTCGTCGTCCGGGAAGAGATCCTGGAGCGGTTCGTGGCCTCGCTCGGGCCGTCCGTTCCGCTCATCTTCGATGTCCGCGACCCCAACGTCCGCAAGCTCATGGACGGCAGCATCTTCGGGACGGCCAGGCACGATGAAGGTCCAAGCTAAGTTCTTCGCCTCATTCCGGGACCTGTTCGGAGGGCGGGCCCGCGAGATCGAGATCCCCGACGGCCGGAATGCCGGGGACCTCCTCGGCCTTCTCTGCGACACGCCCGCCCGCCGGGCGGGCCTCTTCGACGGGAACGGCCTCAAGCCTCATCTCATCGTCATGATCAACGGCACCCATATCAACTCGCTGGCCGGATTGGGAACGCCGCTCGCCGAGGGCGACGTCCTGGCCGTCTTCCCCATGCTCGGCGGAGGATAGGCCTCGGGACATCGCCTCCGTCCGCGCGGTGATTTTTCACGCCTCCCAGCGGGACGGACTCGGCGGCCGCCTCGCCCGCCGCCATGCTCGTTCGACGCTTGGGCCTCGGGGCGCGCTTCTTGCGGGAGGACGGGCGTTCTGGTATTTTAGGGGCCGGACCTTGTCCGGTGAAAGGCCGCCGCGTGACCACGTCCCCGTTCCCGATATCCGGCTACCACGGCCGGGTCCTCGAAGCCGACCTCACCTCGGGCGCCGTCCGCGTCGTCCCTCTCGACCCCGCGCAGGCCATGGACTACCTCGGCGGCCGGGGGCTGGCGACGCGCATCCTCTACGACACGATCGACCCGGCCTGCGACCCTCTCGGGCCCGGGAACGCCGTGGTCATCGCGATGTCCCCTCTGGTCGGATCGAACGCGCCCACGGCCGGGCGCGGCCACATGGTCTTCAAGTCCCCGCTCACCGGGGTCCTGGGAACGTCGAATTCCGGCGGCCACTGGGGCGCCGGTTTCAAAGCCACGGGGCACGACGTCCTGGTCGTCAAAGGGGCGGCCTCCTCTCCGGTCATGATCGACATCTCGCCGGAGAAGGTCGAGATCCTGCCGGCCGACCGCTATTGGGGCCTGACGACCCACGAGACCCATGACCAGCTGGCCGAGGATGCCGGGCCGGGAAAACCCGCGCGGGTCCTCTGCATCGGCCCGGCCGGCGAGAGCCTGGTCCGGTTCGCGGCCGTGGCCAACGACCGCAACCGCGTCTACGGGCGTTGCGGCCCCGGGGCCGTCTGGGGCGCCAAGAAGCTCAAGGCGGTCCGGGTCCGCGGCAGGGAGAAGGTCGCGCCGAGCGACCCGGAAAAGTACAAGTCCGGCCTCGATCAGGCCGTCTATCTCCTGAAGCAGGCGCCGGTCACCAAGCGCCTGCTGCGCGAGCTCGGCACGGCCGGCCTGGTCGAGCTCATCAACCTCATCAGCATGCTGCCCCACAGGAACTTCCAGGACTGCCTCCACCGCGACGAGGACGTCGAGCGGATCTCGGGCGAGAGATTGGCCAGGGCCTTTCTGGAGAAGGCCGGGTCCTGCGCTCTCTGCCCCATCGGCTGTCAGCGGCACACGCGCGTCGCCGGCCGCGACGGCCGGGACGAGCGGGGGGAAGGGCCGGAATACGAGACCATGGTCCTGCTGGGCCCGGTCTGCGACGTTTACGACATGGAGGCCGTCACCCGGGCCAACTACCGCTGCAACGAGATGGGCCTGGACACCATCAGCTTCGGGGGCACGCTGGCCTGTGCCATGGAGCTCTTCGAAACCGGGGCTCTGACGGCCGCCGATACGGGCGGCCTCGGGCTTTCGTTCGGGAACGCCGAGGCCCTGGAAGGGCTCGTGGCGATGACCGCCCGCCGGGAGGGGTTCGGAGCGGAGCTGGCCGAGGGATCGTTCCGGCTGGCGGGCCGCTTCGGGCGCCCGGAGCTGTCCATGACCGTCAAAAGGCTCGAGATCCCGGCCTACGACCCCCGGGCTTCGTTGACCCAGGCGCTGGGCTACATGACGTCGCCGTCCGGGGCCTGCCATCTCCGGGGGGGGTACGCGGTCTCCCTGGCCTTCTTCGGGGGGGCCAAAGAGATCCCCCGCTTCAGCCTCCTCCAGTCGCCCATCGCCATCCGCAACATGCAGAACGCCGGCATCCTCCAGGACAGCCTCGGCGTCTGCCGCTTCACGGGCTACGCGTTCTCCGCGGAGCCCTGGGCCCGGATGGCCGGCGGAATGACCGGCCGGGACCTCTCGGTGGCCCGGCTCGAGGAGATCGAGAACCGGGTGGCGACGCTCGAGCGGCAGTTCAACGTCGAGGCCGGCGCGGGCCCGGCCGACGACGCCCTGCCGGCGAGGTTCGCCGAGGCGCCCATCACCGTCGAGGGAAAGGAGAGACGGGTGTCGCGCGAGGACCAGGAAAGGATGCGGCGGGACTACTATCGCGTTCGGGGCTGGGACGCGGACGGGCGGCCGACCGGGGAGCTTCTCCGCGCGCTCCGGATCGAGACGAGGCGAGGATGAGCGGACGGGGCTGGAAGGCGAGCGACGAGCTCCTGCGGCTTCTGCGGGCCGTGGGCCGGGCCTCTCTGGCCTACGACATCCAGGACAGCCACAGCGGGAACATGGCCGTGCGCTGGAAGGATGAGCGGGGCCAGGAGCGCATCGTCATCACGGCCACGGGCTCACAGAAGGGGGACCTGGAGCCGAGCCAGATCTGTTTTCTGTCGGCCGAGGGGACCGATTTCGGCTACTACAAGGCGTCCTCCGAGACCGATATCCACGCCCGTATCCTGGCCCTCCCGGGCGTCGGCGCGTCGATGCACGCTCACGTCAAGGAGCTGACGGCGGTCACCATGAACGACGCTCCCAAGCCGTCCCGCCCCCCCGATTTCGCTCCCGTCGACACCCTGGGTTACCACCACTTGGGAAGAGCCGTCCCCGTCGACTGGTTCGCGGTCCCGAGCGGCTCCGCGGAAATGACCCGAACCGTGCCCGACCGGCTGGCCGCCCGTCCGTTGACCGTCATCTACGGGCACGGCGCGGTGGCCAAGGGCCGGACGCTCCAAGAGGCTTTCTTCCTTCTCTGCGTCGCCAACAACGCGGGGGCCGTCGTCCGCTCGATGGACAGGCTCGGCGTCGACGTCGAGTCCCTGAGAGAGAAGATCCGCAACGGCCCCGCCGGCCGCTTCGCCCCGCCGCCGCCCGCCTACGAGATCGACGGCGACGAACGCTGCGACTTTCCCGAGGAGGAGGAGATCCTCAGGGAGTTCCTGAAGGCCGGGCACCGGATCTTCGAGTCCCGCCTGTCGCCTTTCCATACCGGTTCGATGTCGGTCCGCGGCGTGGATTCCATGCTCTACGCGCCCAAGGCCTCCATGCCGGCCGATCTCCGCGGCCCTCTCCTCAAGGTTCCGTTGGCCCCCGATGCCGCCGACGGCCCGGAGGTCAAGGTCCACAAGGCGATCTACGCGGCGAGCGATTTCCAGACCGTCATGCACTGCCACATCCCCGAGGCGGAGGCGTCCGCCCATTTTTCGTATCCCGGCGAGACCGGGCCCTGCGACCGGATCATCCCGGTGGACGCGGAAGGGTCCTTCCTCTACCTCGCCGTGCCCGTTCTGCCTCCGGACTTCACCCCGGCCGAGCTCGTCGGCTTTCTCCACGACTACAAGATGGCCGTGGTCAGGGGAGGGGGGGTCTGGGCGGTCGGGACCCAGTCCCTCTCCGAGGTCCTTCACCACCCGTCCTCGCTGCGGGAGATCTGCCATTACCGGATCGCGGCCCGGGAGCGGGGATTGGACCTGCGCCGGATGGAGCCCGCGAAGGCCCGGAGATGGTGACCGCCCCCCTGCCCGGAGCGCCTCATACCCCGCCCCCCCTCCAGGGGTGAAGGGTCACCCCGGGAAATCACCCCTAAAGGGGATTGCCTGCCCCCCGGCTTCCTGTAATCTGGGGTCGAAAGCTCCGGACCCCCGGCTCGTTCGATGAATCGCAACACGATGGAAAGCGTTAACTCCCCGGTGGAGATCAGCCTGACGAAAG
>Ga0194125_10001217_pt1 | contig 43817 bp, 37 predicted proteins | sample TA2KigC250mmetaG_FD_148626 | JGI IMG/M metagenome (GOLD analysis project Ga0194125, IMG submission 148626) | Freshwater microbial communities from Lake Tanganyika, Tanzania - TA2015034 Kigoma Deep Cast 250m | ecosystem: Environmental > Aquatic > Freshwater > Lake | place: Tanzania: Lake...
GGTAAATGCGCGGATGCCTTCGTTCGCGTCGTGGGTTTCCATAAGCTCTTTGAGGTACAGACCTTCCATTTTGGGGAGGTCCTCTCGGAGCAAGCGGAAAAAGTTCGTCCGCGCGGCCCTATTCGCGATCCGCAGCACGGACGCGCTCTTGGGAACTATGTGAGCCTCGATCCATTTCGCGGCCGCGTCCCATGCGTCTTCACCTTCGTTCACCAGCATATTTGCCAGTCCGATCCGATACGCTTCCGCTCCATCGATGGAACGACCGGTTAAGATCAGATCGTCCGCGTACGCCTGACCCACTTTGAGGGACAGCATTACGGATGCCGGCGGCGGAAACACCGCAAGAACGATCTCAGGTTGCCCGAAGAACGCGGAACGGTCCGCGACGATGAAGTTGCAAAAAAGGGCCAATTCCATGCCTCCGCCCAGGCACTGCCCTCGCACTATCGCCATGGTGGGAATCGCGAGGTCTATGAGTTTGTGGAACATGGCATGGAACGCGTTGAGCATCATGGCTGCGTTTTCTTTGGTGTGCTCGGGGACGCTCGCGCCGAATGAGAAGTGCTTCCCAGCGCCTTCGAAGACGAGCAGCTTTAGGCTGTTGTCCTGCCTGAGAGAATCGAGGCACGCATTGATCTCCCGGAGCATTGCCGCTTCCATGACGTTTGCTTTGGGCGCGTTGAGGATAATCTTAAGGACCGCTCCGTCAAAGTGTTTTTCACACTGGATGAGCTTGTATTCCATGACATCTCCTCCCTGACCGCGGGCTTCGGAGGACACGCGAGCCCTCATGCCGGGTTACGCACGGGATCGGGTTGTTGGTGGACTCTTGAGGCCAATGCGCCTTACCCCAGGAGGGCGCCAGAATTAACTTGGAGGGAAGGAGTTGGAAAATCCCCCTGTATCCCCCTTTAGAAAAGGGGGATCGTGCCCCCCTTTATTATAAGGGGAGTTGGGGGGATTTCAGAGGGCCTTCCCGGGAATCCTTCCAAGACCTGGCAGATCTTGGAACCGCATCCGGTTATTGAATCTACGCCCTACTTCTGCGGCTTGCCCAAGACTTCGGCATACTCGTCAAGAGTTGCCGGAGCCGTCGCGGCAATGTTCTGTCGGAACTTGACGAAATCGATCAAATCTTGCCCGGTGATCTTCTTGGTGTTGAACGCATTGAACCCGAGGAAGGCCTCGTAATTCATGTTGGCCATGAGCCAATGCCTGTTGGCCAGCTTGTTCATATCCCAGAAGAACTTCTTTTTCTGCCGAATCCCGTCGATTGCCTTGATCAAGCAGCCCGGAAAGAGGTTGGTAAAGGTCCAGATAATCTTAGTCACCTCTTTGTCCAGGAGTTCGAAATCAATCGGGAGGTCCTTCATCAGGTCTTTGGCCTTCTGAGCCGCATCGCCGGTCTTGAATTCGCCGTATACGATTTCGCCGTCCTTCACGTACTCTTCGGTGATGATCGCCGGATTGCGGATAAACTTGTCGCCCTGCTTGAGGACCGGAACGCATTTCGAGATGAGGTTCTTGGCCTTCATCTTGTATGCGCTCCATAGCTCGCAGCTCACGCAGTTCCACATCGCGTCTTCCATGTTGAGGAACCAGGGCAGGAAGTCGGTGGACCCACCGTCAGGGCTGGATCCGTGGCGAGCGCCGGCTTGCCCGAAAATCGCCAGGTCGCTGGCAACCGCCAGGTCGCACGCCATGCCGATCTCCTGGCCGCCCGCGACCCGCATTCCATTCACGCGGCAGATGGTTGGCTTCTTGCAATTGAGGATAGCGTCCACCATGCTGTTGAAAATATCCATGTATTCGCCGTACTCATGCGGCCGCATCGAGTAGTACTCGGCATACTCTTTGGTGTTGCCGCCCGTGCAGAACGCCCTGTCACCCGTGCCGGTGAAGACCACCGCAACCACGGAACGATCGAGGCCGGCCGCGGTAAAACCCGCTATCACGCCTTTTGCCATCTCGGTGGTGTACGAATTGTACTGCTTCGGGTTGTTCAGGCGGACCCAGGCTACGTAAAGTCCGTCGATCACGTTTCCTTTTGGGTCGGTCAGAGGTCTCTTCTCGTAAACCGTGCATGGGGCCTCAGTTCCCCAGTGCTCGGGGCCGAAGAGCTGATGATCTTTCTTTTCGCGGTCCCGAGGTAACCATTCAAGCGCCATGTCTCAATCCTCCTCCTTGACTTTGATCTTCAGAATCCAAGCGTGGAATTCAGGGGATTGCGCGGTATCACGTTGCGAAGGCAAACCGGAACCCACAACCCCTTTCAGCAGTAACGCCATATAGAATCCGGTGTTCCGTAGCGGCAACCTAGGCTACGTGACCGGCTCAAACGCGTAGAATACGCGCGGAATCTCTTGAATTCCGCCCTTGACTTCCTGTGGCACCGGATCCACATCGAAGACTGCGACCCGGACCTTGTCTCCAACTTTGAGCTGACCCTCCGCGCAGTTGATCACGCGCACGAACATAGTCTTCTTACCTTGGAGATCCACCAGGGCATGGACCAGCGGCGCTTTCCCGAAACCAAGCGGCACGCCCACCACTTCTTCGGTGAATTCGATCACGGTCCCTTCGTTAGGCCAATCAATCCACTGCATATTGGTGGAAAAGCATTCCGGACACATGACGCGAGGGGGAAAGGATTCCGCTCCGCAGTCAGCGCATTTCGTAGTGGTGAATCGTCCCTGTTTGAGGTTCTCGTAAAATGCATAGACCTGATTGAATTCCTTGGACTGCTGCGGGAACAGGTCCATGGTCACCATATATTTGCCGTCGAGCACAGAGATCCCGGGTGTGGTCATACAGGCTCCCTCCCATAGACTAGAACCGTGTGAGCGGCGATGAACCCGCTCAAATTGTGGGTCAGACCGATATCCGCGCCTTTCACCTGCTGTGTTGCATCGCCACGGAGCTGTTTCATCACTTCAATGGCCTGCCGAATGCCGGTGCCGCCAAACGGATGTCCGCACCCGAGAAGGCCTCCATCCGTATTGGTGGGAACCTTGCCGCCAAGATCGTTCTGGCCTTCACCCACGAACGGACCGCCTTCGCCCTTCTTGCAAAAACCCAGATCCTCCATCTCGATGATCTCGGAAATGGTAAAGCAGTCATGGGTCATGGCCACTTTGACGTCCTTGGGCTCGATCTTCGCCTTCCGATAGGCTTCTTGACCGGCAATCTTGAGAGCTTCCCAGGTGGTCCAACTGGGCATGTTGGCGGACATGTTGTTCACCGAAGCCTGGCCCGTGCCCCGAAGATAGACCAGCGGTTTATCGGTCAATTGCTTGGCCTTTTCTTCCGCGCACAGGATCACGCCCGCGGCGCCGTCGGTAATCGGGCAGCAATCAAAGAGCGAGAGCGGCTGCACGATCGGGCGAGCATTCATATACTCGTCCTTCGTGATTCCCTGCTGAAATTGCGCTTTCGGGTTCAGCGCCGCATTTCGACGGTTCTTGACTGAGATTGCGCCAAGCTGTTCCTTGGTAGTGCCGTACTGCTTCATGTGCTGCTTGGCAACCATCGCGAAGACCGGCGGCGGCAAACCCAAACCTTGGGGGCCGTCCCAATCGTGATCCACTGAGGCCAGTTCGCTGTAGAAGACTTCCCACTTCTGTGGCGTGTAAAGCTTTTCTCCGCCCATCACCATCACCACATCGGCCTGGCCCGCCTTGATCAACCCGAATGCCAGGATGATGGCGGAGCTGCCGCTCGCGCACAGTAGTTCCACCCTTGCGCAGATCGATTTGGGCTTCACGCCGATGTGCTCGGCGACAAGTGGGGCCAGATGAGTTTGGTACGAAGTGCGTTCCGTGTACGCGGATGCAACCAGTAACCCATCAATTTCCTTGGGGTTAACCTGAAGATTGTCCTCGTAGCAGGCCTTGGCCGCCTCCTGGAAGAAATCCCTCTGGCTCCCGTTCCTGACCCCCCACTTGGACATTCCTCCGGCAATGATGCATACGTTGCGGTCCATCCGTGAGTACCTCCGGGGTTGTAAGATACTGAGCCGGTCGGGTCCCGGCTCCTGCGCGCACGGAACTCTGCCCGGCGCTATTCCTTGGATTCGTCCCGGCCCGTGGTCTTTGATATTGCTCCGGGCTTACTGAGAGTTCGTTCGCGGGGCCGGGGGGCGAAATTGAAAAAGCAAGCCCTTCTATTCGGGATCGAAAAGCCTGCTTATCGGAATTCACCCGGCTGCACACGAGCGCCCAGCCATTCAATCGGCCACGACGCATTTGTGTGGCGACCCGCGCCCGTCGTTGCATTGGGAACGGCTCCGTAGAAACCTTCCTGCGGATCTCCTCATATCGGGCAATCGGCGCCGGGATCGATGCAGGCAATATGATAACTTACAGGTTTCGGCCATTCAACGCAATCTCTTTTTCCCGCGGCCGCGCAGACGAGACGGCGGCCCTTTGCAGGGATTTTCGCCATTCTTCAACCGCCGATAATATGAGAACGCGGTTGCTGAGGTTCACAAGACTGAACAAACCCCTCCCCCGCGGAACCCCCTTTCCTGAAAGGGGGTCGGGGAATGTGAAGGGCCTCAACGGCAATCGCGTTCAAAAGCTCCCAAGCATTGCAGCCGGGCCTAGCTGGCAAAAAAAACGGTGAACGCTCGGTGGCACATCCACAGGTCATCTTTGGCGGCAATTTCAAGGGGAGAATGCATGCTGAGCAAGGGCGGCCCCATGTCGATAACGTCCATACCCATTTTTGCCAGGAATTTTGCCACGGTGCCGCCTCCTCCCTCGTCCACTTTCCCTTGGCCGCCGGTCTGCCACACGATCCCATGATCGTTGAAAAGCCGTCGCACCCACGCGGCATACTCCGCGTTCGCATCGGACGTCATGTATTTGCCTCCGTGGCCCGAGTATTTCTCCATAGTCACGCCCGAACCCATTTTGCACGCGTTTCGCTTTTCAAAAACATCGGAATAGGTAGGATCCAGGGCTGCGTTCACGTCAGCGGAAAGCGCCTTCGCGTTGGCAAACACGCGATTGAGGTTTTGGAAGCTCGGCTCGATGCCCGATCCTTCCATGAGATCCATCAGAAACATTTCAAGAAAGCGTGACTGCGCGCCGGTGTTTCCTTCACTGCCGATCTCTTCCTTGTCGTAGAAGATCGCGACGGCGGTGTGTGTAGGCCGTTTCGTTTCCATGAGCGCGGTAAATGACGTATACGCGCAGATTCGGTCGTCCTGGCCGTACCCAGCGATCATGCTTCGATCCAAGCCCGCATCTCGAGCGGGCTCGGCGGGCACTACCTGTAGTTCCGCTGTGGTGAAATCCTCTTCCGTAAGCTGGTACTTGCTGTTGAGCAATTCCATTATTGCCAGCTTAACTCTTTGATCTGAGTCCTTGTCCGAGTACGGGAGCCCTCCCACGATCGGGTTGAGGTTCTCGGCGGGTATGAATTCGTTGGCCTTCTTCTCCATTTGCTTCTTGCCCAGATGCGGCAGAAGATCCGTTATGACGAATATGGGATCGCCCGGCGCCAAACCGATTTCCACGTCCACCCGATCGCCGTTTGCCAGAATCACCGTTCCCACAAGCGCCAAAGAGCGAGCCACCCACTGGTATTTCTTGACGCCTCCGTAGTAGTGGGTCTTCAAGAGCGCCAGATCCGTATCTTCGTAAAGCGGATTCGGTTTCAAGTCGAGTCGAGGGCAATCGGTATGAGACGCTATGAGCCGGATGCCATCGGTCATGGGTCGCTTGCCGGGAACGGCCATTGCCAGCGACTTGCCTCGAACCAGTTGATACAAGCCGGTTGCACGGGGCTTCGGTTCTCCCAGTTCCACGAACCCGCGCTTGGCAGCGGTTTCCACGAAATACGCGGCGGCGCGTCGCTCGGTGCGGGCTCGATCCAGAAATCCGCGGTATTCTTTAGCGTACTCGAAGACCGCCGCGCGCTCCTTGGCATTCAGTTTGTCCCAGACGCGGGAAGTTTCCAGGATGAGCCTGTCCTTGAGCATTCGGGTAGCTTTCGATTCCTTGGACGCCATGGGAACCTCTTCTCAAATTTCTCAATAGTCTCTAATGGGATTATAGGAACCTAGCGCCCCGATTTCCAGGGTGGCGCCAGAGGATTGAACGGTTCTCCCAGGGACCGAGGCCCGTTTTCGGCCGGTCCCAGAGGCCCCGCGGCCGGCGCTGATGCGGATTTGACTCTCGGAAATCCTGCCCTGGAAAGGAAACCTCTTGCCACATTGATGGGTGTGGCAAACCCAATGCCTTGGCTCTTCCATAGCAGGATCGTGTTGACTCCGATAACCTCGCCCTCCAGGTTGAACAGCGGGCCTCCGGAATTTCCCAAATTCATGGCCGCGTCTATCTGAATGAGCGGGGGATAGCCCGCGCCCGGGATGACACGCTTTTTCGCGCTCACGATCCCCATCATGAGCGACTGGCCGATGCCGTAAGGATTTCCGATGCCCACCACCCAATCGCCCAGCTCCACACCGTCCGAGTCTCCCATTTGGACCGGGACAAGTTTATCCGAGATCTCTATCTTCACGAGCGCCAGGTCGTTCTTGCCGTCCTTATAAAGGACCTTTCCATCGCACTTGCGTCCGTCCAAGAGTTCGACCTCTATACGCGAGCCGTTGCGCAGCACATGCTCGTTGGTCAATATATGGCCCGCAGCCGAGACCACAAAACCCGACCCATACCCCATAGCCCGCTCTCCCTGTTCTCGCAAACTGCCCAGAGACCATGACGAGCCGGGGTCGAGCATCCGGATGGAGACGACCGACCTGTTCACCTGTTTGACCAGGTTTCGAATGTCGGGCAAGCCTGGGCGAACGGGGGCGCGGTAATCCCGCGTCTCTTCTGCGGGCTCCGGTTGATAGGGCATGGGTGAGAAGCCCATGCGCGTCCCCCTAGACTCAGCCTGCCCCTGCTGCTGATAACGGGTGATCGGTGAAGTATCCGAGCCGGTTGCGGCTCGTCGAAGCGTGGCATCGCGCGCGGCGCAGACCGCAGGATGGAGTAACACCAATGCAGCAAAATATGATATTGTGACGAGAACGGCAATCCGGATAAGCGTCATCCGCAGGCTCCTCGATGCGGTTCCCGGAGGACTTGGTCACAAGGGCTCATTTCCGGGACGTTGGCGATGGGTATAGTCTCGGAGGCCCCGGTTGTCAATCTCTTTTTCCTGTTTTCGTAGCCAGTATCACCAGGTTTGATGTATTCATTAATGTTTTGTCTTAAGAATATGCGGACTCGCTATCTAAGGATATTACCATGTATGAGGTAGAAGTTACAGCAGGCTTCTCCGCCGCCCATCGCCTGCGTGATTACAAGGGAAAATGCGAGAAGCTTCACGGCCACAATTATCGGGTGATGATTGTGGCGAGAACGAACGAGCTCCCCCCTGGGGGCATGGTGATTGATTTCGTGGAATTGAAAAAGGTTGCGGGCGCGACGCTGGAGAGACTCGACCATTCTTTCCTGAACGATTTGGAGCCCTTTGACCGCATCGAGCCCTCGGCCGAGAACATCGCTGCCTTTCTATTTCAAGAGATCGCCCGTGGTCTCGGTGACCGCGGCGGCTTATTGCACTCGGTCTCGGTCTGGGAATCGGACACGTCTCGGGCTGCCTTCATCAGAGACGAGGCGCCGTAAGCCGCGTAAAGCAAACGAGCCTCGGGAGAGTTCAATTCCGGCGCTTGAACAAGTAGTCCGGTTTCATGTTGCTCACAATGACCGTCTGAAAGATAAAGCTTGACGGAGAGCCATCGTGAATTTCCAAAGATCCATACTCGATGTGCAGAGCCTTCGGGACGAGCGCAACATTCCCATTGACAAGGTTGGTGTGAGAGGTGTGCGCTATCCGATCTCCGTGCGTGATCGACGCAAGCAGCTCCAGCATACGGTGGGAGTCTTCGATCTCTTTGTGAATCTCCCGCATGATTTTAAGGGAACGCACATGAGCAGGTTCATCGAGGTGCTCAACGAGTATCGCGATGAGATTTCCATTCAGAAATTCCAGGAGATCCTTGAAAAGATCAAGACTAAGCTCAGCGCGAAGAGCGCGCATATGAACGTGGAGTTTCCTTACTTCATAGAAAAAGAGGCGCCTGTCACCAGGACCTCAAGCCTCATGTCGTACACATGCTTCATGCGAGGGGCATTGGCGGAGCGATTCGATCTTATTGCAGGCGTGGAGGTTCCGGTGACCACGGTCTGCCCGTGCTCCAAAGAGATATCGGACCACGGCGCGCACAATCAGCGGGGCCTCGTGCGGGTTCAGTTGCGATTCCGTAAGTTTTTCTGGATCGAAGAGATCATCGAAATGGTGGAAGCCTCGGTCAGTTCCGAGATTTATTCCCTGCTCAAGAGGCCGGACGAGAAATTTGTCACCGAACGGGCGTATGAGAATCCTATGTTCGTGGAAGATGTTGTTCGCGCGGCCGTGTCCCGGCTCAACGAAAAAGATAACTTCACGTGGTACAGGATAGAAGCCGAAAACATGGAATCGATCCACAATCATAGCGCCTACGCCATGATTGAGAAGGACTTCCAGCCTCAACCCGAATGCTTTCAGGGCGCGCTCCTGGCGCAACCCTCCATCGGCTTGAAACCGTAATAGTGGTTGCACAAGTGAAGATTTTGGGGAAGGTTAGTCTGGGAGGACCTTCTTGCCAGGTCTCTCCCGATATTTCCTCAGACGGTCACATGTCTTGAGAGGACTTCTGCATTCTGGAATCGGAGGATTTTCATGAAATTTTCGCGGCGGGTGATCGATACGCCCCCTTACCTTTTCCACCTGATCGACGAGAAGCGCAAAGCCGTGGAACAAAAAGGCATTGACGTCGTGTCCCTCGCTATTGGGGACCCGGACCGTCCCACGCCCAACTTCGTCCTTGAACTCATGGAAGAAGAGATCCGCGACCCACGGAATCATACGTACCCCAGTTACAAGGGCGAGCCTGACTTTTGTCGTATGGTGGCGGATTGGTTCGAGAAACGTTTCGGAGTCCGGCTGGATCCCGCGAAAGAAATCATGGCAAGCATCGGGAGCAAGGACGCTGTCTCCCATCTGCCCATGGTATTCCTGGACCCTGGTGACTGCGGCATCATCACGGATCCGGGATATCCCGTGTACCAGGCCGCCATTGGCTTCGCAGGCGCGGAAGCCGCGCGGATTCCGCTCCTGGAAGAACGCAATTTCTTGCCGGATCTGGACGCGATCGACCCTGAACTGGCCTACAAAGCCAAGATCATTTTCGTCAATTATCCGAACAATCCCACCGCAGCGGTTGCGGATGTATCCTTCTTTGAAAGGCTTGTGGCCTTCGCGAAGAAATACGATCTGGTGATCCTCGCGGACAACGCGTATTCAGAGGTCTACTTTGAGGAACAAGTGCGGCCCATCAGCATCATGCAAATCCCGGGAGCCAAGGAGACGGCTATCGAGATCCACTCGTTTTCCAAGACCTTCAACATGACCGGGTGGCGCGTCGGGTTTGTGGTCGGGGCAGATCACCTGATTCAGGCCTTTCTCACCCTGAAGTCGAACTTCGATTCAGGCGTATTCATGGCGATTCAGAGGGCCGCGGCTCGTGCTTTGAGCCATCCCCAGGTGTTGGCATTCGGCCGTGAAAGGACTAAGCTATTCAAGGATCGCAGGGACCGGATCGCAGCCGCGCTCCGGACATCCGAGTTCAGGTTCCAGCTACCGCTCGCGAGCTATTACTTCTGGGTTCGAGTTCCCGATAAGTACAATTCCTCGGTGACCTTCTGCGCGGACTTGCTGGAAAAGAAAGGCCTCGTGGTGACTCCCGGAGTGGGATATGGCCCCAGCGGCGAGCGGTGCTTCAGAATATCCATGACAGCCCCTGACGAGCGCATCGATCAGGGGATGCGGCGACTTCAGGAATTTGCCAAGGAAATTTGATGAAAGCAACTCTCGTTCTTGTGGATGGCGCCGTCTTCAGAGGGACCTCCTTCGGCGCTGAAGGCGAAGTGATCGGCCAGGTGGTTTTCCACACGGGGATTACCGGCTATCAGGAAATCCTCACCGACCCCTCCTATCGCGGACAGATCGTGACCATGACCTATCCTCATATCGGCAATACCGGCATCAATTTCGAGGACAACGAATCCGTCGCGCCTTACCTGGCCGGCTTCATCGTCAAGGAATACTGCCCTCATCCGAGCAATTGGCGCCAAGACACTGACCTGGAAACCTACCTGAGAAAACATCGCATCACGGGTATCCAGGGCATCGACACAAGAAAACTCACCCTGAACCTGAGAGAAACGGGCGCAAAAAAAGGGATCATTTCAACGCTCGATCATGACGAGGCTCGCTTACTTAAGAAGGTAAAGGAATACCCCGAGATCGACGGCTGCGACCTGGTCAAGGAGGTGACCTGCTCCGAGCCGTACGACTGGGGCGAAGGCTCCTGGCAGTGGAGCGGGCAGCCCAAGAAATCTGAGGGGCTCTTCCGCGTGGCTGCGTATGACGGCGGTATCAAGCAAAACATCCTGCGTCTGCTCGTTGACGCGGGCTCGGCCGTGCGGGTGTTTCCCGCGTCCACGCCCAGTGAAGACGTGCTGGCGTGGGGCCCGGACGGCATATTCCTTTCCAACGGACCCGGAGACCCGGAAGGAGTGCCGTACCTCATCGAAAACGTGAGGAACCTTATCGGAAAAAAGCCGATCTTCGGCATCTGCCTGGGACATCAGATACTCGGACTTGCCCTGGGCGGCAGAACGTACCGGCTGAACTTCGGCCACCACGGCGCGAATCACCCCGTTCGACGGCTCGACACCGGCCAGGTGGAAATCACGTCACAGAACCACAATTTCGCAGTGGATCCCGAGAGCGTCAAATCCGAGTGCGAAGTAACGCACATCAATCTCAACGACCAGACCAACGAAGGGCTGACACACAAGAAGCACCCCGTCTTTTCCATCCAGTACCATCCCGAAGCCTCTCCCGGGCCCCACGACTCGCGCTACCTCTTTGACCGCTTCCGAAAGATGATCGAAGAGGCTTAGGAAAGCTCTCAGAACGCGCTGGAGGCCCAGCGGTAGATTTTTTCCGCTGCTTTGAAGTGTTGAGGCGAGTTTAGCACCACGACCAGGTAGTCTTTCGCATTATCATTGAAGAGGGCCACAATGCATTTCCCGGCCTTGTTGGTGAAGCCCGTCTTGGCGCCTGCCAGCGGCACGGGCTCAAAGAGGAGTCGGTCGTTGGATTTGAGTCGATAGGTCTTGGGCCTTGAATTGACGGTCTTCATCGCGTAAGTCTTTGCGCCGACGATTTGGCGGATCGCGGGATAGTCGAACGCGTGTTTCGCGATGAGGGCTACTTCCTCGGCCGAGGCTGCATTTAGATTCTTGCTCTCCAGCGCCTTGCCGTCTTTTCTGCCCAGAGTTACGCGCATGTCCAGTCCGCTGGGCGTAAAGAAGGCGCTCTGCCTGGCGCCTAGTTTCGCCGCCTTTCTATTCATGGCCTGAATGAAGCCGTCCCGACCACCGTGAGGGTACGCGCGCGCCAGAACCTCGGCGCAATCATTCCCGGAGACGATGAGCATGCCGTGGAGCAGATCTCTTACCGTGAAGCGGTCGCCCGGCTGGATACCAACCTTCTTGGGCTCTACCTCCGTGATATCTTTCGGGGTCTCCACGACCTGGTCAAGGCTCATGGCGTCAAGAACCGCCATGGCGCTCACAAGCTTGGTGATACTGGCGATAGGGAGCGGCTCCTTATCGTTCCTAGCCAGAAGCACCCTGTTGGACGAACAATCCAAGCACAAAAGCGCCTTGGCTTGAATCGCCGGCTCCTCGTGTCCCCTGCCCCTCACCTCCGCGACCGGTAGAGGCGCGCCAAGGAGTTTGTCGATCCTCCCCGGCAGCGCACGAGGTCCTCCATTGGGCTGCGCTGCGGAGGGCGCGTGCGAAAGCGAGGCAATCCGCCCGCCATCGGGTTGTTCGGAGATCCTGCGCGGCCCCACAGGCAGGCTCTTTGGTTGATCTATCCCCGGGGATAAAGCGGGCTGAACCGAGCGCGCCGTCGGGGGCGCAACGGTCCGTATCACGCGGGGACGACTCTGCGCGTCACTGGACGCGGGTCGAGCGTTCGGCGCGAAGAAAGCCCCGCCCCTCTTGCCGATACTGCCCATCATATCGGTCACGGAGCTCTGAGATTGAGCCGGCTGAAAGGCAAAAGCGCTGCCCCCCAGTAGGAACAAGGCAGCGAGAATGGCAAGCGGCTTCTTCGAGAGCAATGAATTGACTCCGGAGCGCGCCGCGCAAGTTGTCGGTCGCGGCGAAGCTTTTACTTCACAAAAGCAGAATAATCTACAGAATTTATTAGGGCAGTCAGCGCCCTTAACCGGGAAAGTCCCTAACGTATCAAAAATAAATAATAAATGACTATTTGTCAAGAGGTTTGGCTTATTGACGCCGGAAAAACATGACCGGCTTCTTTCACTGGGAAGTGGGTCGGTTTCGCGGCTCGATACTCCGGTTGTCAGAAAGCAAGGCTCCTGCTGTGCTCAAAGCGCTCGCCAGTCACAGCGCGCGAGCGCGCTTCTCGCTTATTTCTTGACTTGTGCCCGCATCTTTATCTATTTTCTTACGGATCACCTACGGAGCAGAACTGTGTCCAGTGCTCGCCTCCCCTGAAACAATTCTCGGTGGTTTGTGTCTAATTTTGGTAAATCTGCTGCTCGCCTCAACCTACAGACCGGAAGAGGATGAGGACAGGGAGACGGTCAAGGAGTGTGTGGAGGGCAACCGAGATGCCTTCAACATACTTGTTGAAAAATACTACAGAAGAATCTATAACTTGGCCTACCGATTCGTCGGGGACCAGGAAGAGGCCAACGATCTGGCTCAGGATATTTTCACCGCGGCCTATCAGAATCTGAAGAGATTTCGGGGAGAATCGAAATTCTCTACTTGGCTCTTCCAGATCGCTACGAACAGAGGAAAAAACCGATTCAAGTACCTTAAGCGCAGAGGGTACTTCGCCAATAAGGGGCCCAGTGACGGGGACGAAGATCGGGAAGGGCTTCCACGAGAACTTCCCGATTCCACCTCGAACCCGGAAGACCTGCTTGCAGGCAAGGAAATACAGAAAATCGTCCAAGAAGCCATTGATGACCTGGAACCTGATCACAAGGAGATTGTCATTCTAAGAGACATCGAAGGTTTTTCTTACGAAGAGATTGCGCGAATGCTCAATCTCCCGGAAGGAACTACCAAGTCCCGCCTGCATCGGGCGAGAATGGTCGTGAAAGAGAAACTGAAGAAGGTTTTGTCATGAGTGAATGCGATCAAATTTCCGGTATGTTTTTGGAGCTTCATGAGGGTAGTGTAGATTCGGAGACCAGATCACGTTGTTATGACCATATGAACAAGTGCAGTTGCTGCCGGGAGGAATTCCAGTGGTATTCCGACGCGGTCAAAGCGCTTGCCGGTCTGGAAAGGGTCTCGCCCCCCCGCGATTTCATGGTTCATCTTGATCGTCGGCTTGACGCTGTTTCTTCCCGTTCTTGGCTTGATTTTCTTAAGGATCTCACCCTCACCGCGCCCCGCATGCCTCTGCCTGCGGGTATGGCGGCGCTTTTCTGTATCGTCCTCATCGGTTATTCGCTTTTTCGACAGCCACCCGTGGAACTCGCGCGCCACTCGGAGACTCCGGTCTCCGCGGAGGTCGCGACCGCGGAGGAGGGAGGCAAGTCGATCGCTCCGGCGCCTCGTCGCGCGACGATCACCACCATGGGCGGTGACGGCGCCCTGGCCCCAGCCTATTACTCCTCCCTTTCCAATCCTTCCACCAACCTTCCCCGAATCCCACTTACAACACCGGAATCCGGAATGAGCGGCGCTCAGGCGGCTCATAATTTGTTGCCCACAGTGGCCGATCGACTGGGAGCGGACAATCTCACTGTTGTAAGTTCTCGGCCCGAAGAGGCTCAGGAGTTGCTCAAGCGGATTCTCCCGGGCTTGCAGGGCACGGTCGTGAGGGAAGACCTTCGGCCGAGCGCTCGTGAACGTTTGGTGCGCATCATCATCCCGCCTGACGCATATGGGAGCTTGACCCGCGCTCTCGTTGACCACGGCGAAATCGAGTCCGGAGCCGGCGCGGGGGTCGATCCTCCCAAACCGGTCCAAGAGCAGGGAAACGGAATCCTGCTCTATGTCAGATTCGTCAAACCGCAATAAGAGGCACATAGACAGCGAGCGAGGAGTTTCCGAGGTAGGGGCCTCGTCGAAGGCTGATTTGCGTGCGTGCCGCGCGCCGACCCGGTGTATCGTCGGACGCTCATCACGTCTTTTGACAAAAGGGCGCAGTCGGTCATAGCGCGCGGAAAGGATTCTCACTCGTGCAACTGGGAATCATCGGTCTGCCGGGAAGCGGCAAGAGCACTGTCTTTCGAGCCCTTACCGGAGGTGTGACCGCCGGAGACCATCGGGGATATGGGGAACCGAACGTAGGGGTGGTGACGGTGGAGGACGATCGATTGGACTTCCTGAACCACTACCACAAGCCCAAGAAGGCCACCGCAGTTCATGTGGAATACCTGGATATCGCCGGACTGATCGGAGAAGGGAAGGAAGGCGGCGCACGCGGTGATGCGATACTCTCCCACATGCGGCCGCTCGACGCGCTCGTCCACTGCGTGCGCTTCTTCGATTCCCCCCGTCTTGACCCCCCGCAACCCCTGAAAGATTTTGGACGAGTGGAAGAAGAGATGATCCTCTCGGACCTGTCCGTCGTGGAGAAGCGCTTGGAACGAGTAACGATCGATTTGAAGCGGGGCAGGAAAGAGATGGCCGATGAGTTAACTATGCTGGAGAGGGCAAGAGCTCTCCTGCAAGACGGAACACCGCTTCGCACGGTGCCTGAGGTGGCGGGATTCGAGAAATTCCGAGGATTCGCGTTCCTGTCCGCAAAGCCGGAGCTGTTTCTGGTAAATGCGGGGGACAACAAGCCGCGTGCTGAGATCGACACGCTGGTGGAAGAGATCTTGCAGCGTGTTACCGGCCAGCCCTATGTGGCTGCCGACTGGATCTACGCCGATGCGGAAGCGGAGATCGCTCGACTGGACCCTGACGATGCGCGGGAATTCCTTAACGATCTTGGCCTGAGTGAAGGAGCGAAGAACAGAATCATCAAGAAATCCTTCGAGCTGTTGAGGCTGATCGTCTTCTTCACCGTAAGCGACAAAGAGGTGAGGGCCTGGCCGCTCAATCGAGGCAAAACGGCTTTGGATGCGGCGGGAGTGGTTCACACCGACATGCAACGGGGATTCATCCGAGCCGAGGTGGTTTCCTTCGAGGACTTCATGAACGCGGGTTCGACCGTGGGAGCGCACAAAGGGGGGAAATTCCGCCTGGAAGGGCGAGAATATGAGGTCCAAGACGGAGACATCATCCTTTTCCGCTTCAATGTCTAGAACCGGTTGATTTCTTGGGGAGAGGAGGCGACTTCGCCGGAATCACATGTTCGATAATCTGTTGGGAGAAGTCCCGGAGACCCCGTTGAGCTAATATCTTTTGTTTATTGCTTTTTCTTGCTTTTTGGTATATGGTGAACCACTCCCGGACGACAAAAGATTCGCGGAAATATGGCGCCACGATGGATACAGCCGTCCAGACGCTCGGTGAACCTAAGATAGATTCTCCACTGGACTCCGCTTACTTTGTGGAGGATTCGGAGCGGGTCTTGCACAGCGCCTCCGCTGAAGAGATCTGTCGGGAGGTAAACGCGGGTCGGGAGCCGATCTCCTTTGTGAAAGCCGGTCCCAGGCGAAAGATCTATTTCGATCCGAGCAAGCTCAAGTGCGCGATCGTCACATGCGGAGGACTCTGTCCAGGGCTGAACAACGTGATTCGGTCGGTGGTTCTCACCCTGTTTCACACCTACGGAGTGCGCAATGTGGTGGGAATCATGTATGGGCTCCAAGGATTCATCCCCCGGCACGGTCACGCGGTTATGGAGCTGAACCCGAGCACGGTTGCGCAGATTCACGAGCTGGGCGGGACGATTCTCTCCACTTCCCGAGGACCTCAGGATCCCTCGGAGATCGTGGACGCGTTGGAGCGGATGAACATCGGGCTTCTCTTCGTGCTTGGCGGAGACGGTTCCTTCAGGGCCGGGTTGAAGATCGCCGACGAAGTGGCGAATCGTGGGGCCAAGATCGGAGTGGTGGGAATTCCCAAGACCATAGATAACGATATCAATTTTCTCTCCCGATCTTTCGGCTTCAACACGGCGGTGAGCATGGCTACCAGGGCGATTGGGTCGGCCCACGTGGAAGCCTTGGGTTCTCCCAACGGGGTCGGGCTTGTAAAGCTCATGGGGCGCCAGTCCGGGTTCATTGCCGCGTGGGCTTCCCTGGCTCAGCGAGATGCCAATCTGGTGCTGATCCCGGAATCGGACTTTGACATTGACGGCCCTCACGGTCTCCTTGCCTGGTTGGAGAAGCGTCTGGAAAGGCGAAAACATGCAGTGATTGTGGTCGCTGAAGGCGCAGGCCAGAAATACTGCTCGGAGGAGGGAACAGACCCATCAGGCAACGTGAAGCTCGGAGACATCGGATGGTACCTGAAGGACCGTATCGATGACCATTTCAAAGAAAAAGGGATCGAAATGAATATCAAGTATATCGATCCCAGCTACATGATCCGTTCCGTCCCGGCAAACGCCGATGATGCGGTCTTCTGCGGCTTTCTGGGACAAAAGGCCGTTCACGCCGGGATTGCCGGAAAGACCAGTGTGGTGATCGGGACTTGGAACGATGAGTATGTGCTGATCCCGATTCGCCTGGTAGTGCAAGGGCGGAAGCAGGTGGATCTCAAAGACAGGCTCTGGACAAGCGTTCTGGAAGCCACAGGGCAACCGTCCCTCAAACCCGAAAAGGAGGAGGAAGGCCGGCAGGTGATAAACTAACCCTTGGCCGGATCATGGCGCTCGCGAGACCGGGACCCGGCGATTGGGCATTCGTCGGGCCTATTTAAGAGCAAGAATGGCGAAAAGAGCCTTTCCGGCAAAGGCTTGTGGGTAAAAGCTGGACGAGAGAGTTATCAAGTTATATGATATCGGCAGATGGAGGTATGAGATGACGAGGAAGATTAGCGTGGTTGTTGCCTGTGCGGTGGTTACGCTGCTCTTGGCGTCCACTGTGTACAGTGCGCCGCTCTTTGTGGCCACGGCCAAGAATTTCAGGGGCGCTCTGTACCTGGGCTACGGGCCGACGCCGACGCATGCGTCGGAACAAGCCGTGGTGAAGTGCTCACAGGACTCTTTCATCCCGCCGTCATGCAAGGTGGTGTGCGTGCGGGCTGAGTGTCCGCCACCGTGCCCCCCGCCGAAGGCGCGCAAGACCGCCAAAGTGTACAAGCCGATCAGTTCGTCCAAGTACCAGGCGGTTCCTTATCCGACGTATCCCAAGTAGGCGGAGGAGCTCTTTCGATTTTCATACGCCCCCCGGCCTGATCGGTCGGGGGGCGGCTTTGAGGCTTGCGATGCAGCGGGCTCTCGTGTGCGCCCTCGCGGGATTAGTGATCTTCTTGATCGCCTACAGCGGGGCCGCATTTCTGACCGGCTCCCGGACCACTCCCCAGCCTAGCGATAAGAATCCCTCCACTCTTATGGACTCTGTCACTTCGTACGCGGGCAAGAGACTGAAGCAGTCCCTCAAAGATACCCCGGACGAAAACTTGGAAGAGGGCGCGGAGTTCGTGGCTCGAAAAGTGTACCCAATCGTCAAGGGCATCCTGAAAGGACAACTGGACGCGATAATCAGCGATACCAAACGGGATGAGGTTCCCCGCAAGATGTACGAAGCGGGCAAGGAGACCTCGGAGAAAGTGGTCAAACCTTTCGCGGAAGGTCTGGCCGAAGGCGCTTCGTCCGCGCTCAAGGACCTGGACAAGACCGTCAAGGAAGTGAGGAAATTCAAGGAAGAAAACAAGGATGTTTTTGACGCGGTCCAACAGGGTATCGAAGACCTGAGGAAAAACTTGAAAGAGCTGCCTCCTTTGCCCCCCTTGAGCCCACCCAAGCCGCCTCCGCCTCCTCCCTTGCCCTGAAATCCGGGATGACGACCGGATCCGCTACGATTTCCCCACAGTCCACCACGCGTACTGCGCAGGAATCTAGACACCAGCCCCCGGATAACCGAATGCCTGCAAACCGCTTCTTCAACTGCTTTACAGCGCTGTGCGTTTGGGCTAGGATTCGTCGGGCACGAAAACCGCGCCGATGTGATAAGAACAGGCCGGCGAGCTTATTCAAAGCAGCGCATCCAAGGAGTTACATGTCGCGGATTTATCCTTTTCCGGAACCGGTGACGGAGAGCGTCATTTCAGACCAGGGTCATTCTAACCGTTGCGACGGCCGCAATGCTCAGGCGGGAAGCTCCCGGCATGACACTGTGGTCGATCCGTCTCGTCGCAGATTCCTGGCCGCAGCAGGCCTTTCCGCGCTCATGATCGTCGCGGGCGTGAACCAGAGCTATGCTAAGAGGAAAACGGCTCGCGTCGGCTTTCTTTTTTCAGATCAAGGCCAATGGACCGGAGAGGCTTCCTCGCTTCTCGCGGGCTTTGAGCTTTACTTCAAGGAACAGGGCGATGAAACGCTCTCTCTGGAAACAATCCGCAGAGACGTAGGCGCTGACGAGAGCGGCGCCTTGGAAGGGCTGGCATATCTGGGAATCAAACGAAAGGTTCAGTTCCTGATTGGGCCGTTCTCGCTGGAAGCAAATGAAAAGGTGATTCGCGCGGTCAAGGACGTCGAGGCTGTGCTTTTCGTGACGAATCCGTCGGTCCGGCTGGTCGCCGGTGAATTCTGCCTCCCCAACACCTTCTCGTTCTGCGCCAATACATATCAGACCTCTCGTCCGCTCGCCCCATGGGCCCTCGCCAATCTCGGCCAGAAGGTGTTCCTGACCGGAAGTGACGATTGGCTGGGCAATGAACAGGCTGATTTCTTTGCTCACAGCTTCGAGCGCGCCGGGGGGATCTTCACGGAGCGCGTCATGGTCGCGCAGTGGCCGGCGGGTCTGAATAAACTTCTTGAAGCAATCAAGAAGGCTGAGCCTGATTTCGTGTTCGCAGCGTTTTCAGATCGGCAGACGGGGCCCTTCCTCAAGGCATTTCGCAAGGAATTCCAGCTCTCGAAGCTCCCGCTAGTCGGCCCGGAGTCCTTAACCGAGTATCCCCGGCCCCTGTCGGACCTTGGAAAGGATGCGCTGGGAATCCGCACTCTGACGAGCATCAAAGACCCCGTGAATCTGGTCACACGGGCCAAACAGAAGGTGGGCCGAAGGATCACGTCGGTGTCCAGGCTTGCCGAAGGTTACGAGATTGCGGCCGCGATCTCACTCGCCGTGCGACAAACAAACGAAGGCGCTCCGATCGGAAAGCTCGTCGATATTCTCCAGGAGAGCGCCATCAGAGGATTACGCGGCAAAATCTCCTTTGATGCGAACCATGAACCCGTCTTGGAGATGATGGTCCGAGAATGGGAACTCAAAGGAAATGCTTACCTCAGCCGCGTGGTCCAGAACCTAGGAACCGTGAATTCCCTTGATTTTGGATGCGGCCGAGTGGGATTTCCCAAGCCCCCGGGCCCTGAAGCTCCACCCGCCGCAGACATCGAAGAACCCCAAGACTAGACGACTGCAAAGCCGATGAGTTGCGGAACAACTCCGGGGACTGCCGAGCTAAGGGAATTCCGCTGCGCAATTCGGACAAGAAAATGTGGGCGATGGCTATAATCCAACAATATGAATTAGTTAATTAGTTGTCTTGACAGTGGATTTTCTCTTCCGGTATTATAATGCCTTCCAAGCGCAATGAATGATCAAGGGGCGCCAGAACCAAGGCCGTTGCTGATGCGCTCCTTTCAGTGAAGGAGGGTTTCCATGCAGAGAGCGACTCTCGCACGAGCGCTGATCGTGGTGACGCTACTTGCGATGGTATGGGTCATTCCCGCCACAGCAGGCGGCCCCCCGTGTCCGCCCCCTGTCTGCGGGCCCACCATGTATGCGCCGGCGCCTATGTGCGCTCCCCCGGCCTGTCCACCCATGAAGGTCAAGCCGATGGCCGCATGTCCGCCGCCGGCCTCCCCGCCCGCTCCGTGTGGGCCGCCGCCGTACAAACCGAAGTGCGGGCCCGGTCCTCTCGAGGCCCTTTGCAGGGGCGCCCTGAACTTGGTCACCGGCGCGATCGCTCTGCCGTTCAAAGCCGCGGATTGCCTCATAGACAAATGTCGCCGGCCAAGCGTCTGCGGGGCCCCTCCGCCTCCATGCCCTATGCCGCCGCCCGCGCCTTACTGCGGTCCTACTCCCGCCCCGGCCTATTGCGGCCCGGCGGGATCTCCAGCGCCCTTCGGGTACGGCATGGCGCCTCCTCCTGCGAAGCCTTTCGGTTTCGGCCAGGGACGTGGCCCTCGGCTCGTGCCCTTCACCGAGAAGAAATCCAAGAAAACCAAGATGATGGCTGGAGGGCTGGGGGCGGAAAGCTTCTTCGGCGCCTACTGGTAGCCTGATCTGTGACTTCATGTGAAAAGGGGACGCGCGGAGCGTCCCCTTTTTCGCGTGGTTCAACGGAGGAAGCTCAGTCCCATCGCCTGATCCGGAATATCCTGTCTTTGGCGAGGTTGATGGCTTTCATCTTGTCCTCGTCGCCGCCTTCTCGATCGGGATGATGGATGCGAGCCAGATGTCTCCAGGCCCTTACCACCTCCGCGCGCGTGGCGTCCGACGAGACTTCCAACACCGCGAAGTGCTTCTTCAGGCTGAACTCAAACGGATTGATCGATGATGCCCGGTGACGCCTCTCGAATTCCGGCGGGAGTCCTTGGCCTCGTTCCCCGCGCATCCGCAGTCTTTGCTCCAGGACCCTCTGGGCGGCAGCCAGCATGGTGAGCAACCGCCTCTTGTTGGCATAATCTTTTCGTGTCCACGGGTCGAGAGGCGCCAGCGCGGCTACCAGCTCTTCGACCAGGGTGAGACCCAGTTGACTGAAAGTCATTGCGCTCGGCCGACCCGGTCCGGTGAGGTAAGCCACTCGACGCGCGAACGCGATCATTTCAGGATTCTCGCACTGGGAATGCTCATAGCAGCGCCCATCATTAAACTCGGGCGAATTCAGGCACTGGCGATAGCCTCTCTTGCTCGGGCCCGCCCATTCCGTGGCCGTGCATTGAGCCGGGTCTACGCCCACAATCCACACGCCGTGCTCTTGGCTGTGCACCAGTGTTCGTCCGGACAGATCCCTTTCTATGTGTCTGAATACGCGGTGGAGGCGATAGGAAGAGAGCTGGAACAGCTCGGAAAGCCGCTCTCCGGACATCCCCGGATTCTCTTCAATAATCCTCAGTATTCGCTGCGTAAGCATCGAGGCTCACCACGTTCCATGATTCCGGCCCCGCGCTTCAGCGCGAAGCCGGGCGAACTCTTCGTAGTATGGCCCTTTTGGACGCCCTTGACAACGAGGCCCTGGACGAACCTGTACAAAAAAAAAGAGCCCGACCGGATGGAACGAGCTGGGAGGGAGACGACCACATGCCGGTCGGGCAAGAGAAAGCTGGTATGCTCAGGCCGTCGACAAAAAGCGGTTGCAGAGCCGCGAGGTCCCTCCGCGTTCACCCACGGCTCCCTGCATTTCAGAAGAGGAATCCTACTTTGAGGTATCCGCCATCCATGGCAGTGTCGATGCGGGTGGCGTCGCTGTAATTCTTCTTGTAGGTAAGATATCGGTAACCGCCTTCCACATACCCCCAGCGGCCGTTGCTCATGGGGATCGTGTACTTGATCCCGCTGGAGATATCGGAACCGAACGCATCGTCAAAGAAGGCGATGCCTGCTTTACACTCTAAGGAGAATGTGTTGCAGTACGGACCGGTTTTCAGGCACTTTTTGAATTCGAGGCCGGCCATTCCCATGTTGAGCTCGTTGTACAAAGCGTCGCCGCAACATCCCGGCTGCCCGAGGCTGATCTTCTCATCGATCCGGACGTACTCCCCAAAGATGCTCAACCGTGACGCATACGTGTGGATCGGGTCATAAACCAGCCCGACCTGATGCTGGGCCCGTTCCCACTTCGCGCGCATATTCTGTCCCGGAGTATAGGTGTTGTTGCCGAAGATAAAGGATCTGGACAGACTGGGGGAGCTGCTGGCTTCCATGGGCATGTATGAATACCGCAAAGCCCAATTCGGCCGGAAACGGTATACCGCGGTGAACATGGGGACCACGTCGTGATCGGGCAAACCCAGATCCGCGTTCAAGTCCAAGTCCTCGTTGTAAAGACCGAAGAAGCCCAGAGTCCCGAATGTGCCGCGTAAATACCGGACCGTCCCCTTTGTCCGGGCGAAGACCACCTGAGCGTCCAATTCCCAGCCGCGGACAGCGGTCTGGGGCAGGATGCACAGCGGGCGGTACGCGTACGCGACCCGTTCTGCGGGCTTGACCTTGTAGATCGGCTTTGTCTTGACGATCGTCTTGGGCCTTTCCTTCGCTTGCGGGGGAGCTTGCGGGGGCGGCGCCTGTTTGGCGACGGTGGGTGAGTAGATGTCTTCGCTTGCGGGGGGCGCGGCAGCCTGGACCATGGAGTAGGCGTGGGCGTTCGCCGCGACAGCCAAGAGCAAAAACACTATACATACTACTACATTATATGGTTTTCCTAGAGACATACCCTCCCTCCCAGAGGCAACGTTTTGTGATGGCGACATTTACCAGAGAGTTTTTGTTTGTCAAGAAAAAAATGATAGAAATTTGAGATATTAGAATAATTATCTAGAAATTATATGAAATTCAAGGGATTGGATTCTTAGAAACTACTTGAGAAGATCGCGCTTATTCTTTAAATTATTATCCTTTTTTGAGCTTATTGCTTGATCACTTGTTTTGCGAAACTCATGACGTGACCACGAAATCCGCACCAAGCGCCACCCCCCAACTCACCACGACCCTCCGCGCCCAAGGACCACCCTCTCCAACGCGGACAGCAAGGTCTCTCGCCCCCAACGTCCCCTCCCCACTTCCACCACTGACACCTGATCCTCAGGGGCCCACGGGGCCCACGTCCCGGGATCGGTGGCCACAAAAAGCACCGCAGAGCGCACCCCCAGGCCCGAGGCCAGATGGCTGATTCCCGAATCGCTCCCTATGAAGAAGCGCGCGCCGCCCAATTCTGCGCACAGTTCCGACAGCAACCTACCTTCGACGAGCCTCCTTCCGTCTCGGCAGGTCAGTTCGGTCCAGAGCGGGTCCTGCTTGAGGAAACCGTCCTCTTCCCCTGCCGTGATCGCCACTTCCCACCCGGTTAACTCCTGCGCGTGGTCTACTATCGCGGTCCAATCTTCCAGCGGGATGCATTTGGCCGCGCCGCCGCTCCCGGGATGGATCCACATGAGATCTCGCCTCTCCGGCCGCGCCAGATGAAGAAGAGCCGGTTCGCGGGGGGGCACGGGCAGGCCCAGGCCTTCATGGAGATGCGCCACCAGATGTTTGCCCAGTCGCGGGGCAGGCGCCACGTGTCGAATCGTTTTGACGCCGTGTGCGCTCAGGTTCTCCATGATCTCGTCGGCCCTGGTGAGTATGACAAACGCAGTCCGGAATTGCCTCTCGCGCAGGTTCTCCGGCGCCCCTCCTTTTCGGAAGAGCCACAGCCATCCGGGATCGTCAAAGGCCCGGAAGCTTAGCCCTGGAGGCAAGAGGCTCTTGTGCGCCCGATTGCCGAGGAACGTTATGTCCGCGTCCGGATCGAGAGAGCGCACGGAAGAAACGAGCGGCAAGGTGAGGATCGTGTCCCCCAGAGCTCCCGGACGAATAATGAGGAAGGGTCCCTGAAGATTACGCATGGTGTCGCTTGTTTCATGAGCGTTCGTGTCACTTTGATGACTCGGGAGAGGTTTCCTTGATGAACAGCGAACTCACCAGGGCCGCGACGGACGCCGCGAGCAGGACAGCCAGTAGCGTGGAATAAGCTTCCAACGGGTACGAGCCGGCCGCGCTCTTCGGGTAAGCATCCAGCACGACTCCCAGGAGGACCTGCATGACCGCGCCGCCGAGGAAGGGGAAAAGATTCACTGTTCCCACTGACGTGCCCGCGATCTCCACGGGAAAAAGCTCTTTGGTGGCGGTAAACCCAATCACCACGATGGCCGACGAGACGATGGAGAAGAGAAAAAACACCGCATACAAAGCCCATAGTGACAGACCCGTCGGATAGGAGCATAGGTAGGCCATTTCTATCACGAGCGCGAGGCTGCAGAGGACAATCACTTGTTTTCGACTCTTGAGCAATCGATCTGAGATAAGACTCAGCGCGGGAGCCCCGACGATAAGAGCCACCGCGATCATATTGAGAACATTTCCCGCCTCGGAACGGCTCATGCCGTACGCGTGCATGAGGTACGGGCCTGCCCACAGGCCGCCAAAGCTGAAGAAGACGCCGATCGCGAAAAAGAACCAAATTGCCAGGGCCCAAAAGCGCTTTTCCGTCAGCACGCGTTTAACGCCCTCCCAAAGCGGGATCTCAATAGTAGGGGCCGCTCTTCCCGGGCCCACGTGGTCTATTTCGGCAATAGAAGGCCAGCCCATATCTTGGGGTTTGTCACGAACAACAATCCATACCACAGCCACAATGAGGGCGGTTCCCACCCCGATAAGCTCAAACGCGGCGCGCCACCCCAGCTTCTCTGTGGCGATCGCGAGCGGCGCCGCGGCGGTCAGTCCGCCCACTCCGCCCATGGTGGCGAGGATCCCGGTCATGAACGCAAACTCTCGCGGCCTGAACCACTGTGACAGAATCTTCATGGCGGGTATGAAGACCATTGAGACCCCTAACCCCACCAAAACGCGGGCAGCCACCGCCACTTCCATGCTGGGCGCAAGCCCGAACAGAACGCTCCCCGCGGCCGCAAGCGCGAGAAACGCGGTCACCGTCTTACGGGGTCCCAACGAATCCGAAAGTAACCCTGCGGGCAACTGCATCACCGCATACGGATAGAAGTACGCGGACGCCATGACACCGAGAAGGCCCGCGCTGGTCTGAAAATCGGCCTGAAGGTCATTTGCCACCACTGCGGGGCAGAGCCGATGGAAATAGACGAAGACGTACGCCAGGGCCATCACCCAGAAGATGAGCCACCGGCGCGTGAGCGCTCGTTCCGCGTCTTGTCCGCTCATGGGTTTAATTCTCCGGCCTTGGGACGCGCTAGGGGATAGGCCCTGTCAGCATACCAGATGAGACCGGTCGATAGTGGAGAAATATGCCGACTCGCCCTCGGAGGGTTTTGTCAATTTTGACACAACCTCACAACCTTGCTATAGTGCGTCAGTTGTTTGTTCCACCGGATGGCGCAATCACAGCGCAAGATTCCGCGCAGATAACTCATGACGAAACCCTTTCTGAAAGTTCATCCTCCGGAAAGCGCCCGGGAGAGGCTCAAGCGTTTCTCTCGGCTCGCCACTGAAGAAGTCTTTCTGGACGACGCGCTCTTTCGAGTCCTCAGCGAACCCGTCGCGGCCGAGGATGATATGCCGGGCTTTGATCGCTCCACCATGGACGGATTCGCCGTTCGGTCCGCGGACACCTTTGGCGCGACTGAATCCGCGCCGGCCCTGTTACAGGTGATCGGCGAGGTCTCAATGGGCCAAGTGAGCGGGACGGCGCTGGCCAAAGGCGCAACCATGAAGATCTGGACCGGCGGCGCGCTCCCTCCCAACGCGGACGCGGTGGTCCAGGTGGAACACACCCAGGAACTCGACGCCAATACCGTGGAAATACTGAAGGCCGCAGCGCCGTACGAGCACGTGGTCCGAAAGGGTGAGGATTACCACAGGGATGAGCTCCTCATGGATGCGGGGCATAGGTTGCGGCCGCAGGACCTGGGCTTACTCGCGGCCATGGGACGATCGAGGGTGACGGTCTACCGGAAACCGGCCGTGGGGATCATGAGTTCCGGCGACGAGATCGTGCCCATCGAGCAGGAGCCGCCCCCCGGTTGCGTCAGGGATGTGAACAGGCATGCGCTCACCGCGTTGGTTCGGCAGGCGTACGCTGTTCCGCAGTGGATCGGCATAGCTCCTGACGAGCTGGAACAGCTCTCGGCCATGCTGGCGAGCGCGCTGGAAGCGTGCGACGTGGTCATAGTCTCCGGCGGCAGCTCCATGGGGATCCGAGACCTGGTTATTACAGCCATCGAGCAAAGCACAGACTCAGAAATCCTGCTGCACGGCGTATCCATATCCCCCGGGAAGCCGCTGATCCTCGCGCGGGTGGGCCCCAAGCCGGTATTTGGTTTGCCCGGTCACCCGATTTCCGCAATGGTCTGTTTCGAGCAATTCGTCGTTCCAAGTCTTCGCAGGCTTGAGGGGGAGGATTCCGTAGAACCGTACCTGGGCGTCACAGCGCTCGCGTTTCTGAGCCGCAACGTGGCTTCCAAGGAAGGTCGGACGGATTTCGTCCGGGTCAGGCTCGAGGAGAGGGACGGTCGTCTCATTGCCCTTCCCATTCTCGGCAAATCCGGGATGACTTCCGCCATGGTTCGAGCCCACGGCCGCATCACTGTCGCGCAGGACTGTGAAGGCCTGTACAAGGGCGATTTGGTGGAGGTGCAACTTTCTGCCAACTGGATCGAGGCGCGTCTTGAGAAGAAACATTTATTTGGACATGAAGCCGCCCGCAGAAGCTCTGGAGATCTTCTTGAAGCGGCTCAACAGGAGTTACTTTCCGGGGTCTGAGCGCGTTCCGGTCATCCGGGCCCTGGACCGGGTGACAGCGGCGCCGGTGTACGCGGCGATTTCTTCGCCCCATTTCCATGCGGCCGCCATGGACGGATTCGCGGTCAAAGCTCTTGACACCTTCGGCGCAGGGCCGGATCGGCCCATCCGGTTTCAGGTCGGCGCGAACGCGTGGCCGGTGAATACCGGTCGCCTTGTGCCGGAAGCAGCCAACGCAGTGATCATGATCGAAGACGTCCACTTCATCTCGGAGGAGATCTTCGAGGTGGAGCGGGCTGTCGTCCCCTGGCAGCACGTGCGAAGAGTCGGAGAAGATTTTGTGGCGTCAGAGATGATCCTCCCCGCGCATCGCCGCATCACCGCCTACGATCAGGGAGCGCTTCTTGCAGGAGGCATCTCGGCTGTGGAAGTGGTGGAACAGCCTTCCGTGACGCTGATCCCCACCGGAACCGAACTCGTGCCTGTGGAGAGCCTCGGACGACGGGCCCCGGCGCCGGGTGAAACAATCGAATTCAACACGGTGATGCTGGCAAGTCTTGTTGAGCGCGTCGGCGGACGGGCAATCCGGACGGAGATCGTGGAGGACACTTTCGACTCCATTCGGGCTGCCATCAAAGAAGCGGCGCAGTCCGACGCTCACCTGGTGGTGGTGAACGCGGGATCATCCGCGGGGAGTGAAGACTACGCAGCCGCGGCCATACGGGATCTGGGTGAAGTGCTGGTTCACGGCGTGGCCATGATGCCGGGCAAACCGACCATTCTGGGCATCGTGGATGAGAAGCCGGTGATCGGCAATCCGGGCTACCCGGTTTCCGCTGTGCTCTCTTTTGAGCTGTTCGGCTTGCCGACGCTTGAGCTTATGCTGGGGCTCCCGCATCGATCGCGGCCCACCATTCCGGTTCGGTCAGCGCGAAAAATCCCTTCCAAACTGGGCCGGGAGGAGTTCTTCCGAGTAAAACTCGGTAGAGTGGGTGACCGCGTGGTTGCCGCGCCCCTTCCCCGGGGCGCGGGTTCGATCACCACCCTGACCAAGGCGGATGGAATCATCAGAATCGGGCCGCTCGTGGAAGGGGTCGATATGGGCGCGGAAGTCAACGTGGAATTGCTCCGTGACCCTTTGGATATCGAACGAACCGTGGTGATCATCGGCAGCCACGACCTGACCTTGGACGTGCTTGCGGATGAATTGGGTTCCCGCGGCCTGTTTCTGTCTTCCAGCCATGTTGGCAGCTTGGGCGGACTGCTCGCTCTCAAGAACCGCACTTCGCACCTCGCCACGTCCCATCTGCTCGACGTTGAGACCGGCGAGTACAACTGGTCATACATACGCCGATACATCCCGGAAATTCCCGTGAAGGTCATTCGGTGCGTGAGCCGCGAACAAGGCTTCATCGTTCCCAAAGGCAATCCCAAGGGGATCAAAGGCTTTGAAGACCTCATCAGGGATGATGTGACCTTCATTAATCGTCAATCAGGCGCGGGCACGAGAGTTCTGCTTGATTATCACCTGGACCGTTTGGGGATCGATAGAAGCCGGATCAAAGGGTACGAACTGGAGGAATATACCCATACCGCGGTGGCGGCCGGCGTGCTCAGTGGAGTCGCAGACGTGGGTATGGGAGTTCTTGCCGCGGCCAAAGCCTTGGATCTGGACTTTGCGCCTGTGGCCACGGAAGAGTATGAGCTGGTGATCCCTGAGGAGTTCTTCGCAGACGAGAAGATCCAAGCGCTCCTGGAGGTGCTCAGGAGTGACCGATTCAAGCGGCGGGTCGCCGAGCTGGGCGGTTACGGAGTGGAGAACACCGGCATGGAAGTGACTCCAAGGCCCATGAGCCGATAGAGAGTAGGCATGGGCACCCAATAGTATGGGCCTCCCTCCCGGGCCGAAAACGACGGGCAATCTCGCGCCTCGCGAGACTATCCCGCCAAGAACAGGATGTTAAGTGTTTGACCGCGCGCCGGTATAGCATTGTGCGAACCTATCATTGAGACGCAACATTACCTTGGTATGGGCCTCCCCCGCGTGAGTCTTTTCCCGATCCGAGCAACCACGCGCCATCCCAACTTTTGCTCTCATGCTCATCTATGCTAGAATCTCTCCCATAATCTCTTAGCGCCGCTTTCTTCGTGAACGGCATTGAGATGCGCGCGAAAGGTCGCCCTCCCATCGAGGGCATAGGCGTTAAAATAGGATTGGCCTCTGGCGCTGCACATTCCCCCCTCACCCTGCCCTCTCCCGCCAGGGGAGAGGGTTTCCGGAACCCCCTCCCTCGATGGGAGGGGGAAGGGGGCATAGGCGTTGAAATAAGGCTAGCCTCTAGTGCCGGGGTATTCCCCCTCACCCTGCCCTCTCCCGCCAGGGGAGAGGGTTTCCGGAACCCCCTCCCTCGATGGGAGGGGGAAGGGGGCATAGGCGTTAAAATAAGGCTAGCCTCTAGTGCCGGGGTATTCTCCCTCGCCCTACCCTCTCCCGCCAGGGGAGAGGGTTTCCGGAACCCCCTCCCTCGATGGGAGGGGGAAGGGGGAGGGTGATAAGGCATTGTTAACACAGCGGCCTATTCCTTAATTTGAACGCCTATACCCATCGAGGGAGGGGTCATAAAACCCTCTCCCCTGGTGGGAGAGGAAAGGGAGAGGGGGAGTTTACAACTCCCTTCCGTTTCTCACTTTTCACCTCACCTTCACATTGGCGCGACCCGGCGCGTCATAGGAACAGGGTTCAGAGATGTACGAAATCTGGCATGCGGACCTGAAGAAGGCTGTGGCTGAGGGGGAAGCTCTCTTCATCGTGGGAACGGGCGTTTCCATCGCGGCCACGAACGGAGCGGAATGCGCATCCTGGACGGGGCTCCTGAAGCATGGAGCTCACCGCTGTGTCGATGTGGCTGTGCCCAAGCTTCGAGGGGACTGGGAGGTGGACGTTTGCAAGGAAATCGATTCCGAGGACCTCGACGATCTCTTGTCTGCCGCGGAAAAAGTCTCTCGCAAATTGCGCGCGCCTGACGGTGGTGAGTGGTCCCGCTGGCTGAGGGAATCCGTCGGCGAGCTGAAGATCCATGACCGACAGGTTCTGGAGGCACTGCGCGACCTCAACCTTCCTCTGGCCACAACCAACTATGACCATCTCCTTGCGACTGTCACGGGGCGAGAGGTGGTACCGTGGACTGAGAAGCGCAAGATTGAACAAGTTATTCGGCGCGAGCGTCAGGGAATCGTGCATCTCCACGGCCATTGGGATGATCCCAAATCGGTGGTTCTGGGCATAAGGTCTTACGAAAAGGTTCTGGGGGATGAGCACGCGCAGGCGACTCTCCGAGCGCTTGCTTTCATGAAGACGCTCGTCTTCGTAGGCTTTGACGCAGGATTGAATGACCCGAATTTTGGCGCTTTGCTGAAATGGACCGAGCAAGTTTTCGTTCAATCCGAGTATCGACGTTTTCGCTTGGTCCGAGAGAGTAAAGTCGAGCAGGTAAGAGCCCAGCACCCGATAGAACAGCGGCTCTTTGTGCTGTCGTACGGCCCGGATTATTCGGACCTTGCCCCGTTTCTGCGCTCGTTGGGCAGTTTCCAGCCTGCACACGCGCCCGGGCCTTCCGCCTCTCCCAGCGCACGCGCGATCATTCCCGCTGCGCCCCGCATTTTCGGCCGCGAGGATAAGGTTCAAGAGCTTATCGCGGCGATCCTGGCTGATAAGCCCGATCCGATACCGGCGCTGGGCGGTCCGGGGATCGGAAAGACCGCGGTGACGCTCGTGGCCTTGAATGACAACGCGGTGATCGCTCGGTTTGGAGACAGGCGCTATTTTGTGCGGTGCGACGCTGCCAAATCCCGCCGGGAACTGGCCTCAACGATTGCGAAGAACATGGGCTTGTCGGCCCCGTCGGACCCTGAACAGGCCATACAAGCTTTTCTGGAGCGTGAACCCGCGCTGCTCGTTCTCGACAATGCGGAAACACCCTGGGAAAACGACCTGTTGCCTGTTGAAGAGCTGCTCGGGATTCTCGGTCGGTGTTGTTGCGGGGCGATGGTGGTGTCTATGCGGGGGCACGAACGGCCTCAGGAAGTCTCGTGGCGGCAGCCCATAGAACTGACCCGCCTCGATGACGATTCCGCGCGTGAAGCATTCTTGGAAATTGCGGGAAAGGAATTCGCGGACGACCCGCGCGTACGCGACCTGTGTAAGGAGCTGGAAGGCGTGCCCTTGGCCATTACCCTCATGGCCCTTGCCGCGCAAGGTGAGAGTGACCTGGAGGGAATCTGGTCACGCTGGCAGAGCGAGCGCACCGCTATGCTCAAACGGGATAAGGGAGATCACCCACTGACCAGCCTCGATCTCTCGTATCAGATCTCCATCCACGGCGATCGCATGAATCCCGAGGCTCGGGAGCTGCTATCAGTTCTCTCGTTGCTCCCCGACGGGCTTGCGCATCAGGATCTACCGGAAATCCACCCACATGGGCATCGTGCCGCATCCACGCTTCGCAAAGTTGGCCTGGCATTTGACGAAGCCGGTCGCCTACGCGTGCTCGCCCCGCTTCGCGAGCACGTGACCAAGAAATATCCCCCGGAGAAGGACGCGCTGGATCCGGTGGTGTCCCATTTCGTCGAACTGGCGCTGGAGCATGGTGACACGGTGGGCCGCGAGGGGGGCGCTGAAGCGGTCCAACGACTCTCACAGGAAGTCGGGAACGTGGAAGCGATGCTGATCAGGGCTTTGACGAGGGAAGCGAGCGAAGAGACAATTCAAGCTAGCGTGGACTGGGGTGAATTCGTCCGCTTCACCGGTCTCGGGTCCATACGGCCTCTTGCAGCCGCCCTCGCCGCGGCTGAAGCCCTTGGCCTGGTACAAGACCAGGCAAACTGCATCAAGCGCCTCGGAGACATCGCCCTTCGGCGCTCCGATCACGACTTGGCCCGGGCCCAGTACGAAAAGGCGATCCCTCTTTACCAAAAGGTCGGCTCCATACTCGGAGAGGCAAACTGCATCCAGAGCCTCGGAGACATCGCCCGGGAGCGCTCCGATCACCACACGGCCCGCAGCCAGTACGAAAAGGCTTTGGGGCTGTACCAGCGCATTCCCGAGCCTTACTCCATAGGAGGGTGCCATCGGAGGCTCGCCAGGATCGCCAGCGATGAGCGGACGCGCGAGGAACATGTGGCGAAGGCTCGCGAGGCATGGGAGAGCATAGACCGTCCAGACCTTGTGGCTAATTTGGAAAAGGAATTCGGCGAATGACGGGCAGCCCGCGCGGAACGCGGGGCCGTCCCACCAAGACGCAGGACGGGAAAGCGCAAGAAGCGTTAGACGTGCGAAAGGGCTAATCGTGTATAGAGGCATGACCTGCAGGATGTGGCGGCGGACGCTTCCTGTCGCTTCGCGACCGGGACGTATGACGTCCCGGCCACCCGGTTCATAGCCTCCCTAGGGGTGACACCATGTGGGATGCGCTGCTCTGGATCTACCTCATCAATGCGACCCTCCTGATCACGCACGAAATCGACTCCGCGTATTGGCGGGAATGGGAGCTGTTTCGGCTTCCCGGGGGTATTGCGGGGTTCCTCGCGATACATCTGCCTCTGGTTTTTCTCATTGTGTGGGGAGCGGCGCTCACGGCCCGACAATCGTCCGGAGGCCTCTTGCTGTCCGCCGCGCTGGGAATTTCGGGTATTGCGGCCTTTGCCATACACCTCACCTTTATCCTCCGAGGTCGGACCGAGTTCAAGACCTTCCCCTCGTTGTTGCTTCTCTGCGCTACTCTCGTGGTTTCCGTTATTCAATGCGCGCTGGTGGCATATGTCTATGCCTAACAGGCGACATGCCCATAGGCGTTCATCTGAGATGCTGAGAAGTATTCCGAACTCCCCCTCACCCTCCCCTCTCCCGCCAGGGGAGAGGGTTTTACAACTCCCCTCCCTTGATGGGAGGGGGAAGGGGGAGGGTGGTAAGCGTTTGTTATCCCAGCGCTTATTGCTTATTTGAACGCCTATTCCACCAGGAGTGGCCGATCATACATTCCGGCATTTTCCGATGCTTCCAAAGGCTCCCTTGAGCTGTTGACCACGGATCGTAAGTCTGGTACAAGAACATAGTGAGGACAGGAAATCGTCTCGCCGCGCACCTTCCGATCCCGTGGGAAGTGAATCCCTCCCCGGGATTTTTAAGTGGTGTATGATGGCTGAATTCCTAAAGTAGTTGCCAAAGGAAGAACGCTGTTCATTACCCGTCACCCGGGCGAAAGCCGGGGTCCAGTCCCGCGCTGAACGCGGGATTAGAAAGACTGGATTCCTGCTTCCGCAGGAATGACGGATTCGGGGGCCTCGGATCGGATACAACTTTTGGCAATGATTATAACTTGTTGTTGTGAGAGACTTAAGAACGAGGTGTGAGTGTGAGCAAGCGGCCCATATCCCTGGACGGACATCGGAAACTCAAAGAAGAGCTGGATCGCTTGGCGCGTGTGGAACGGCCCAAAGTGACCAAAGAGATTGAGATCGCGGCCGGTCATGGCGACCTGTCGGAAAACGCGGAATTCACGTACGCCAAGGAAAAACTGGGCTTGCTCGACGCGCGCATCCGTGACCTTCAGGAGCGGCTGGCCACGTGTGAAGTGATTGATTTGCGGAATCGGCAAGCCACCGACAGGATTGTATTCGGCGCAACAGTCACGTTGGAAGACGTGGACTCCAGCGAGCAGAAAAGCTACCAGCTCCTGGGACAAGACGAAGCCGACATAAGCCGCGGGACCATCTCCGTCACATCTCCCCTCGGGCGCGCGCTCATCGGAAAACAGGCGGAGGACGTGGTGGAGGTCAAGACGCCCAACGGCCTCCGAACCTACGAGATTATTGACGTGTCCTAATGAAAGGCCCGGGCGGCTGAAGGCTCAGCGCTCGGTTGCATAAGTACGCGTCGTAAACAGGGCTCTGGTGTGACAGGCGTCTCGCCTGTCTATTACGGAACGACAGGCAGAGCTTGCCCCGGACTAGATCCGGGGATTCCAGCCGCACCAATCCCCCCCGACATACGGCGCCTAAATTAGGAAACGAAGCCCTTAAGTCCATTTGTCCTTTAGGCGGTTTTTGCTCCTCCGGATCGCTATGAATCGAGAGAACTCCACCCAAGCCGAACCCCGGGCAGAACCCAAGGCGCTCATTCTTTGCGACTTTGACGGCACAGTGTCGATCAGAGACACGGTGAATCGTCTGGTTCGGGATCACGTTTATTCCGCGGAGTGGCGGCATCATGTGAAGCGGTACTTGCGCGGCGAGATAGGCTCGCGCGGGGTGTACGAAGCGGTCGCGCCGCTCATGCGCATGACCGAGCGCGATCTGGAGGAGTTTGTCCGAAGATTTGCGCTGCTGGATCCACATTTCCCCGCTTTCCTGGATTGGGCGCGTTCAAAGGGTATCGACGTAAAGATCGTCTCGGACGGATTCGACGGCACGATCAGGACGCTCTTCCGCGATCACGGCATTGACGGGCTCGATGTGTTTGCCAACGCGCTCATCCTGGAGCCGAACGGGCAGGTTCACATGGCGTCACCCCACGCGGATCCTGAGTGCGGCGTTTGCGGAACGTGCAAGCTGGGCGTGCTGAAACAATTCAGGCCGCAGTACGACAAGATTATCCTCATCGGCGACGGCGAATCCGACCGCCATGTGGCGAGCCACGCTGATCTGGTGATCGGACTGAAGGACCTCTTCGTATACTGCGCGCGCGAAAGCCTTCCCTCAATTCGCGCAGACGGTTTCCGGGATGTTCCTCTGCTCCTCACGCGGCGCATCGAGGCCGTCACCTTCGATATGGACGGCACTCTTGTGGATTCGATCGATACCATCGTCGATGCGTTCAACCATATGTTTGTCCGCATGGGCTATCCAACGATGAGCAAAGAGGAGGTCGTCAGGAAGACCTCCATATCGCTGGTGGACTTTGTTCACTCGTATCTCAAGCCGCACGAAACAGAAGAGGCGATCGGGATCTTCCGGGAGTATTACGACGCCATTTACATGGAAAAGACCGGGCTGCTCCCGGGCGTGCTGGAAACCCTGGAGAATCTCGACGGCGCGGTCATCGCAGGCGTGGTGACCAATAAGCGCGGGCCGTATGCTCGACGTCTGGCGCAACACTTGGGTTTCTCGCGCCACATGACTCGTATTATCGGCGCTCAAGACGGGTTCAAAGCCAAGCCTTCGGGCGAGATGTTCGAGGAATTCGTGAAGTCTGCAGGGACAAACAAAGAAACGACCATCTATGTGGGAGACGCGCCCCTGGACGTCCAAGCTGCGGCCAACGCGGGCATAGACTGCTACGCCATTGCTAATTCGATTTTTTCCGCAGAAGAGCTGGCCATCTCCGGCGCGCGCCGCGTTCTCAGCCACATCAGCGAGCTACCCAACGCTCTGGGCCCCGAGCTATGAATTTGGAGTGCCGTGCGCTTAAAAGCCTGTGCTATCACAAGGTAACGAGGAGACCGTTTTTTTCGGGGAACCCAGGGATGCCAGTGGTGTCCGAATAAGCAACCTACCTACATCTAGGAGAAACTTTGGAATAGGAAGGCCTTGGTGTCCCTACCAGTGCACGAGGGCCTTTCGTTTGTACGGGGCCGCGCTCGTCCACACCGCAATCCGCGCCTTGCGCCAATTCGCTTTCAAACGAATCACCCGTGAGCGGCTGAGGTTGGGGGTCTGGTTCACTACGAATGACGCTGAGCCGTCAGATCTTCGTTCACCTGACCCCCAACCCGCTGCCCATGCCGTATTGCCTCTTTGAACGCAACTTGGTTTTACGCGCCCGTTATTTCCGGAGCATCTCCGCTACGATTTTGGCGGCGATGGGGCCCTGCCCCGGAGGCTCGAGCATCCGTCTGATCCGACGAAACCCGCTTTTCATGGTCTGCGTCAGGTTTTGGTCCAAGCGGAACCTGGTCAGCCATTCCGCGAGGTTTTCGGGCGCTGCGCGGTCCTGCAGCGCTTCGGGAACGAAGAGCGCTCGTCCGCACTCCTGGCAGGTTATGGAGATCCCGTGGGCCTGCATCTCCGCAATGGGACCCGGTCCAAAGGTTTCCTCCTGGATGGAGAGCACATTTGCTATCGCGAGATGCACGTCCTTTTCCATGAGCAGCGGGTGAATCACCTTCAACCCGAACCACCAGGTAATTGGATCCACAACGTACACCACCGCGTGAGGCATCCCACAGAGCGCGGCCTGGAGCGTCGCCGTGCCTGATGTGACCAGGCCGCTATCCGCGGCGGCCATAATCCGGGGGGCTTCCACAGAGTGAACGCGGACCTCAATAGGATAGTCCGCGAGAATGCTCTGCACGAGTGGTTTGAGATGCTCCGCGGCCAGCGGCAGAACGAAGGACGCGTCGGGAAACTTGCGCGCAAAAAGCTCCGCGGCCCGGGACATTCTCGGCAGCATTCGACCGATCTCCGCGGGTCTGCTCCCAGGGACAAGAGCCACCACGTAAGAGTCTTCGTTGAGTTGCAACTCGCGGCGAAGAGAAGTTCGATCCCAGTTTTCCGGGATGTCTTTCACCATGGTGTGTCCCACGAAGACCGACTCAACCCCGGCTTCCCGGTATAGGCGCTCCTCAAACGGGAAGAGCGTCATCATTTTGTCCACCCGACGCGCGATCGTGCGTATCCTCCCTTTTCGCCAGGCCCACACCTGCGGACTCACGTAGTAACAGACCGGCGTACCCGCTTTGCGAGCTATCCGGCATAACCGCAGGTTGACATCCGGATAATCCACCGGAATGAAGAGCTGATGCTTGCCGCTCCTCAATTCGTTCTTCATGACCCGATAAGCTGAGAGGATGTTGCGGACTTGGCGGAGACCTTCGCCCAGCGCAATCGTGTTTATTTCACGGTAGTGGCGCAGGACCTCCATCCCTGCCTGCGCCAGCCTGTCTCCCCCTATTCCGGAAATGCGCACGTCCGGGACAAGTTCTTTAAGATCCCGCACGAGCGCGGCCGCGTGATAATCTCCCGAAGCCTCTCCGGCGAGCAGCAGTATTGACTTTGTGGTCATGAACTCCAAAACCCTCTCGTCGCGCCAAAGTGGTGGCAGTAAAGCCAATCCTGAATTCTTAGTCAAGCAGGCCGGCTTGTGTCGGGAGAAAATCCCCCCTTCCTCCCTTTTGGAAAGGGGGTGCTTACTGCTTTTCCCCCTTTTCTAAAGGGGGATACAGGAGGATTTTCGACGCGATAAAACCCAGCAGGGTTTTTTCTTGTGCCCCGCGTAAGTGAATGCTTACACCGCATGTGGGATAACGCATGAGCATTTGTCCTTTTTGTGCTATAATATTTGAAGAATGAGTGGTCATGCAGCGTGGTGATTCATGTCCAAACTGCAAATCGTAAAATCGGACGCCCATGCACAGGCCATCAAGGAACGGGACGAGTTCCTCGACAGCCATCCTGAGCTGAAAGCGCTTCAAGCGGAAATCGACAAGCGCCTGGACAATGCGCAAAGCCCTCACAATAGGCTCGTTCTCATCCACGATCTCATGATGAAGTCCTTTCAAGAGCTGCACACCAAGCTCGGATTGCTTTCACGGAGAGGACAATCGGCTGACCCCGAGAGTCGCGGGCAAGCGGACGGCTGAGACGGCCCCGTCCCGTACGGCGGTTAGGCGCAGAAGCATTCCTTCCTCAGGTATATACATACGCGTCCGCGCATGAGATCCTTGCTAAGGGGGCACGACGCTCCGCGCCCAAGAGGGAAGTATGAATTGCGCTCATGAGACGTCAATGGGCCACCCCACACTCGGCCCATGCGCGGAACACAAGCCTTGAATCCATCGGCTGACGTCAGAAGAGTGGTCCTGGCTCTGGCCTCGGGTCTCGTCCCTGAACCGGGGATCTGCAGCGAGTGGACCACGGACCATTTGAAAGTAGTGCGCGCGGAAAGTGTCAGTCCCTGGTTATACATATCCTTGAAAGATCACACGGACGTCGGCCTGGACCCAGCGATTCTCGCGGACTTGCGGCAGGATTATCGAGCCTCGGCCATTCGCGTCATACAGAGGGAAGCGGCTCTACGACAGCTTTTGGTTGCATTCGATTCTCACGGCATTCCGTTGCTACTCCTCAAGGGCGCGTACCTGGGCCGATTTGTTTACAACGATCCTGCCCTCCGGCCCATGCTCGACCTGGACTTGCTTGTTCGAGACGAACACTTTGAACAGGCCTGCGAAGAACTGGAACGCCTTGGTTACCGTCTCTCGGTTGAATTGGACCCTGAGGAAGAGCGCCTGCTGAAGTTGCCCAGAGTTTACGGGTATTCCGGATCTCCTCCAGAATTCATTGACCTTCACCGCTGTATCCGGTCAATGGGTTACTACGAGCTTCGTTCCGACATTCTTTGGGACAATGCGATCGAAGGCGAACTCTATGGTTGTCGGGTCTTCTATCTTTCACCCGAACTTAATTTTATTCACCTGGCCCTTCATAATTTGAATCACCGTGGGGACCTTAGAGATTGGGTGGACCTTGCGCTGCTTTTGCGCGCCCTGAATCCGGATTGGGACCGACTCATTGCGTTGGCCCGCTCTTTAGGAGTAATGCGGCCTCTGTTCTGGATTTTTCATGAACTGAGCGAAGACTGGGAAACACGTGCGCCGGCGGATCTGTGGGCGGCGCTTGCCTCATATACTCCTCGGCCGCTTGAGGACCGAGTCATTCGCGGCAGGTTCGCCTATTTCTGGCGGGTGATTGCCAGGATCGAGCGCCTGGACGGATGGAGCGCTCGGGCTCGGTATCTGCGTAAGAAGCTTGCGGCGCCTGTGGGCCAGCCTGACACGGGATCATTTGAACGTTTGACGGACTACCTCCGCTCAAAGGTGACTCTCTTCCGGCGCCTGTGGCGCCGCGGTTGATGCCTGAACGCCTGCTGCCGGATTTCCTGTCTAGCCACCAAACGGACATCATTCTTGGCAACGGGTGTACTTCTCAAGCCGAGCAAGCTGCGGTAAACTCAACCAATGTCGGAATATGTGGCTCGAAAGACCGTTAGTCACATGCCTCGTCTGCCGCTCGAAGGTAGCCTGGATCTGACCTATCGGTGCAACAACGATTGCCGCCACTGCTGGCTGCGGATACCTGCCAATGGGCCTGAGAAGCGCGAGGAGCTAAGCTTCGAGGAGATCCGCAGCATTGTGGATCAAGCGCGGAAGCTTGGAACTCGGGAATGGGCTATTTCAGGCGGCGAACCCATGCTGCGGCCGGATTTCGCCGATATTATGGGCTACATTATCAAGAAATCGAGCACGTATACACTCAACACCAACGGCACGCTGATTACACCCCGGATCGCCCGATTGCTCAAACGAGAAGGCGTCAAAATGGTGGCGCTTTATGGCGCTACTCGTGTGGTCCACGACCATATCACTCGTAATCCCGGTTCATTCGAGGCGACGTTGCGCGGCATGGCTTACCTACGGGAGGCGGGCGCACGTTTCATTGTGCAGCTTATCCCGATGAAAGATAATTATCACCAGTGGCAAGAGATGATCGACCTCGCCCGATCGCTCAGCCCCCAGTGGCGGTGCGGAGCCGCGTGGCTCTTTCTATCGGCTTCCGGCTCACCCGAGAATAATGCGGAAATTGCGGCTCAGCGCCTTTCTCCCAGTGAAGTGGTAGCCCTGGATCCCCCTGATGTGTCCTATGAGGAACGACAAAAGGAAATCGATCGCCGAATTGGGACGCACTGCATGGGCCTCAGCAAAGAAGATGAACGCCTCTTCGCCGGTTGTATCGAATCACGATGCGAGTTTCACGTGGATCCGTACGGCGGGCTGAGCTTTTGTTGTTTCGTGAAAGACCCGGCCCTGCGGTACGATCTGCGCGGAGGGAGCCTCCGGGAAGCCTGGGAGGAATTCATCCCTGCTCTTGCGGATCGGGCTCGGGGTGGCGATGAGTGGCGTCGGAACTGCGGCAGTTGCGAAAAACGTACCGAGTGCCGCTGGTGTCCGGTGTACGCGTACTTGGAAACCGGACGTTTGTCGGCTCCCCTTCCCTATCTGTGCCGAGTGGCTGAGGAGACGCGACGCTACAAGGAGGAGTGGGTGTCCCGCCATCGGCGGTACTTTGAAATTGCAGGGATTACGATTCAGGTGGAAAGTCATTTGCCCCTGGATGAGATCCGTTTCGCGGCGCCCCTCCTGGCTTTCGAAGCGCAAAGACCCGGCGAAGATCTGGTGACATTGAGGCATGTCTTCGGGATGCCGCAGACGAGACCAAGGGACCTGGGTATCCCTCTGTACCGAAAAGCCCCGTGGGCCGTCTATCGCAAAGGCGAGAGTCTGATCTATGCCAATCCCTCCCCGGGATCGAGGAATACTCGATTTGAACGTCTGGCGGTTTTTGATTCGGACTACTCTCACGGAGTGATCTACAGCCCTGCCGATCAGGAGGCCACCATCCGTTCCCAAGGTTTCCTCAACCTGACCCTGCTTGTCACGGACCAGATCCTGATCGCTCAACTGCTTGCGCGGCGGCAGGGTTGTTACATGCATGCGGCGGGGGTCGTTCTGGACCGCGCGGGGCTGCTCTTTGTGGGTCATTCCAGCGCGGGGAAATCCACTGTGACCCGCATGTTACAAAGGCAGGCAGAAATCCTGTGTGACGATCGGATCATCGTGCGCGACTGGCCCGATGGTTTCAAAATTCACGGAACCTGGAGTCACGGCGAGGTCCAGGAGGTTTCCCCGGGTTCGGCGCCTCTCCGAGGCATTGTATTCCTGAACAAGTCCGCGGATAACCGCATCGAACCGATGCACGACCGTCATCTGATCACTCAACGTCTATTAGCCTGCCTGATCAAGCCTTTGTGTACCCGTGAATGGTGGGAACAGAGCCTCGGACTCGTGGAACGGATCGTCCAAAACGTGCCCTGCTACGACATGCGCTTCGACCGGAGCGGAGAGATCGTCCCGCACCTGAGAGAGCTGGTGACTGATGGGATACGTTGAGCGCATTTCATCGGATAAATTCGAACGATGGCCCGGCAAGGCGTCCATGCTGCGCCGGTTGGATTTCGAACTTACCGAGCGGTGCAATAACAATTGCATTCACTGTTCCATCAACCTGCCGGCAGACGATCCTTCCGCGCTCGAACGTGAGCTGAGCGCCGGCGAAGTCCGACGGATGCTGACAGAAGTCGCGGCCCTGGGAGGCATGGAGGCGCGTTTCACCGGCGGAGAGCCCCTGTTGCGCGAGGACTTCGAGGAACTTTACCTCTTCGCGCGGCGTTTAGGGCTCAAGGTGATGATCTTCACCAACGGCCGCCTGATTGATCGCCGCTTGGCCGATCTCTTTGCCAAGATCCCGCCGCTCATCCCCATCGAAATCACCGTGTACGGTATGCATTCGGATTCGTATGAGGACGTGACTCGGGTCAAGGGATCATTTGCTCAGTTCCGACGGGGGCTGGAGCTCCTTCGGCAGCGGAACGTTCCCTTTGCGATCAAGACGGCGCTGCTCCCACCAAACCGTGAGGAAATCGACGAGCTTGAATCATTTGCTGCAGAAATTCCGTGGATGGACGCGCCCCCTCAGCGCGTAGTTTTTCTTGAGAAGCGATGCAGGCGAGACGACCCGGAAAAGGATCGCCGAATTGAGGCCATGCGGCTTTCTCCTGAGGAGGCGCTGGCCGTCATCACGCGGCGCGCTGACCGCTATCGCAAAGAGATGTATGAATTCTGCGGCAAGTTCCTAGGACCGCCCGGAGACCGATTGTTTCCTTGCGGCGCGGGTCATGGAGGCTCCGTGGACGCGTACGGTCGCTTGGAACCTTGCCTTGGGTTACGCGCGCCGGAACTGACCTACGATCTGCGGAACGGGTCACTCAAGGAAGCTGTGCTGGATTTCTTTCCCCGTGTCCGTGTGATGCGCGCCTCCAACGCCGAATACCTGAGACGGTGCGCCCGGTGCTTTTTGAAAAGCCTCTGCGACCAGTGCCCCGCGAGGTCCTGGAATGAGACCGGCGCGCTGGACAGACCCCTTGAATTCCAATGTTCCCTTACCCACCTGCAAGCGCAGTGGTTGGGCCTTCTGCGTCCGGGTGAACATGGCTGGGAAATCGAAGACTGGCCCTCGAGAATCGGACATATCCCGAGGGAAAATCCCTCCTGCCGCCTTTAGCATAAGGAAGGTATGTAGCGCCTTTCCCTCTTTTCTAAAGGGGAATATAGGGGGACTTTCAGAGCGACAATACCCGGATGAACTTCTCGCTCGTCCCGGGCAACTCATTGTTCACGATTTGCCGTTGCGTTCCGTGCAGTCTGTCTCGTATATTGAGTGCAATACCTCGACATTGACGCTAACGATTTCTTGAGCGTTTGTCTCAGGAAAGGAGCGTTCCTATGGCAGCCCTGCGAGAACCATGGCGGAAACCTAAGTTGATCATACTGGTTCGGAGCGATCAGCCCGAAAACGTGCTCTACCATTGCAAGACTGATGAGGCCGGATCCGTGGCAGGCCCCAACCTGGACATCAGGCAGTGCCGAACAACCGTTTCGCGTTGTAGGAACAGATGTCAGTCGGAGGCCAATAAGTGGAGCTGAGCGGAAAGCTTGCCGCTGAGACGGATAATTCCATCCGAACGGAGGTGGTCATACGATCATGGAAGATCATCGGAAACGCTGGGAAACACCTCAGTTGATCGTGCTGGTACGCAGTGAACGAGCCGAGGACGTCCTGCAATACTGCAAGGCCAGCGTATCCGGAGGCGTTCCGGGCGCAAATACTAATGTCACCCTGTGTCGATGGCTTATTTTCGGTTGTTTCATTCAATGCAGTCAGCGGACATCCAGGTGGAGCTGACCGGAAACCTTGAGTCGGAGACAACCGATTCAGTTGGATTGGAGGTCCGATTTTAGTTGTGTTTTCGCGTACCAGGCCCGGTGAGGGCTTCTTGACCATGAACTCGGCTCTTAAGGCAACTAACCGTATGAGCGTGCGCATCAGGCTTTCGAAGGGCCTCATTCGGCTGGCGAACGGGATGAAGTTCCTGGGCCTGGTGGTCATGAAGCCGGATGACTTGATCGAGTTCACCCAAAGCTCATACGCAAGATCTCATCAGGTGGCTTCTTGGAGCGACCCCCGACTCGTGGAAGGCGGGCTGTTCGAGAACGAAACGGCCCTGCTGGAGCGGATCCCGATCCGGAGCGGGCGCCTTTTACTCCTCGGTGTTGGAGGCGGCCGCGAAGCCGTTCCCCTGGCAAAGCAAGGGTTTGAGATTATTGGCGTTGATTTCGTGCCGGAGATGGTTGCCCAAGCTCAGGCAGCCGCCCGACGGCGCGACGTGGAAATCGGCGGTCTGGTCCAGGATATTTCCAGGCTTCAAGTTCCCGCGGCCTCCTTCGATGTGATCTGGTTCTCGGCAGCCCTCTATTCCTCGGTTCCGTCACGCGCTCGACGAGTCGAAATGTTGCGGCGGGTTCACCAGGCTCTTCGACCGGAAGGGTATGTGGTCTGCCAATTCAGTTGGAATCCTACGTTGGCTGTTTGTTCTCCCTTGGCAAGACGGGCGCGAGCCCTGGTAGACCGACTGGGCTTTGGTTTACGCCGGTTTGAATGCGGCGACCAACTCCTGCTCGATCGCGAATTTCACCATTCATTCGTGAATGAAGATGAAGTACGCTCAGAGATGGAATCCGGGGGTTTCTTAGTGAAACACCTGGATATCCGCGAAGAACTGTGCAAGGGCGCGGCAATATTAGTGAAAGGGTAATGGTGATACATGACTGGGCCTGTTTCTCTTGAAAAGATCTACGCGCCCTCTGATGACATTGTCGCGCGTGAAATCGAAGGTGAAATCATCATTGTTCCCCTGACAGCCGGTATCGGCAACATTGACGATGAGCTCTTCACGCTGAATGAAACCGGCCGCGCGGTCTGGAAGCTCCTGGACGGCAAGAAGTCCCTCAAACAGGTGACGGAGGAGCTTTCAGAGGCGTATGAGGGCGCCGAAATCGACCAGGACGTGCTGGGCTTCGTGTCAGAGCTGGCAAAACGGAGGATTCTGGTTGAAGTTTCGTGATGATGGCACTCTGTTGCTGTCCGC
>Ga0194125_10001221_pt1 | contig 43773 bp, 33 predicted proteins | sample TA2KigC250mmetaG_FD_148626 | JGI IMG/M metagenome (GOLD analysis project Ga0194125, IMG submission 148626) | Freshwater microbial communities from Lake Tanganyika, Tanzania - TA2015034 Kigoma Deep Cast 250m | ecosystem: Environmental > Aquatic > Freshwater > Lake | place: Tanzania: Lake...
AGGCGTCTGCGCCAACGGCATGACCGAACTCTTCGTTGAGCGGTGCACCACCGACCAAAATAATGTATTTGTCGCGCAGACCCTTTTCTTTCATCGTGTCGATAACAACCTTCATGTAGGGCATGGTCGTCGTCAACAGCGCCGACATTCCGAGAATGTCGGGCTTGTGCTCTTCGAGCGCGGCGAGGTATTTGTTGACGTCGGTGTTGATGCCAAGATCGACGACCTCGAACCCCGCGCCCTCCATCATCATCGCCACCAAGTTTTTGCCGATGTCGTGAATATCGCCCTTGACGGTGCCGATGACCACTTTGCCGACGGACTCGGCCCCGGTTTCGGCGAGCAAAGGACGCAGAATCGCCATGCCACCCTTCATCGCGTTGGCTGACAAAAGAACCTCGGGCACGAACAAGATGCCGTCGCGAAAGTCGATACCCACGATTCGCATGCCCTCGACCAAGGCGGTTTCAAGAACTTTCGTCGCCGACCAACCGCGATCTAGAAGAATCGTCGTGCCCTCGATGATTTCAGGGCCCAAACCGTCGTAGAGATCGTCGTGCATCTGGGCGACCAAATCGTCGTCAGAAAGTTTTGCCAAATCGATGTCGTCGAATTCTTCGTTGCTCACCGTTTCTCCGTTGATCTAAAACCTGGTTTGTAGCGCGGACAGCCGCCCGACGCAACGAGTCAAACGCTATCAGTTCGTGACGGTGTAGAAACGAGCATCGTCCGGCTCGAGAGGCTTGACGCCCAGAATTATGTCGGCCGCTTTTTCGGCGATCATCATCGTCGGGGCGTAAATGTTGCCATTGGTCACATATGGCATGACCGACGCGTCGACCACCCGAAGTCCGTCGATGCCGTGCACACGCATCGTCAACGGGTCGACAACCGACATCTCGCCGACACCCATTTTGCAGGTGCATGACGGGTGGTATGCGGTCTCGCCGTCGCGACGAACCCAATCCAGAATCTGCTCATCTGTCGTGACGGCGGCACCCGGTGAAATCTCCCCACCGTTAAATTCATCGAACGCCGGCTGGCCAAGAATCTTTCGCGCCGCGGCGATCGCCTCGACCCACTCTTGGCGATCCTCTTTGGTTGACAAATAGTTGAGTCGCAACTCCGGCTTGACGCGCGCATCAGGCGACTTGATCTTGACGCTGCCCCTCGAATTCGAGTACATCGGGCCGATGTGCACCTGATAACCGTGGCCACCCGCGGGTGCCGTGCCGTCGTAGCGAACTGCGATCGGCAGAAAGTGGAACATCAAGTTCGGATATTTAAACGACGAATTGCCGCGAATAAAACCGCCGCCCTCGAAATGGTTCGAGGCGCCGGGACCCCGCCTGAACAACCAACGCAAACCGATGAACGGCCGATAGCGAAACTTCAGCATCGGGTTCAACGAAACCGGCTTGCTGCAGGCGTGCTGCACATAGACCTCGAGATGATCCTGCAGGTTTTCGCCGACGCCCGGCAGATGATGCACCGGCTCGACCCCGACACTCTTCAGATGCGCGGCGTCGCCGATTCCCGAGACCTGCAGCAATTGCGGCGAATTGAACGCACCACCGCACAGCACGACCTCGCGAGCTGTGACCGATCGTTTGCGACCGAACGGCAACTCGAAGTCGACACCGGTGACCCGTTTTTCGCTGATGACGAGTTTTGTCACCAACGCCCGGCACTGAACTTTCAGATTTTTTCTGTGCATCACCGGATGCAGGTATGCGCGAGCCGCGCTCAGTCGACGGCCGCGACGCAGGTTTCTGTCGAACGCCGCGAAACCCTCTTGTTTGTAACCGTTGACGTCGGTCGTCAATTCGTGGCCCGCCTGCTGCACCGCTTTGAAGAATGCACCGAACAACGGGTTCGAAACGGGTCCGCGCTCCTGCACGAGCGGCCCGTCGTGACCACGGAACGGGTCGTCTTTGTCGGCCGCCAGACAGTTCTCGAGTCGTTTGAAATATGGCAGGCAATGCGCGTAGTCCCAAGATGACATGCCCTCGTCGCTCGCCCAGCGTTGATAGTCGAGGGGGTTGCCCCGCTGAAAGATCATCCCGTTGATGCTCGACGAACCGCCCAAGACTTTTCCGCGACCCTGGGTCACGCGTCGATTGTTCATGTGCGGCTCTGGTTCAGAAACATAGAGCCAGTCGTAGAAACGGCTGCCGATCGGAAATGTGAGCGCGGCCGGCATGTGAATGAACACATCCCACCAGTAGTCGGGTCGACCCGCCTCTAGCACCAAAACCTTGTTGTTCGGATCGGCGCTCAACCGATTGGCGAGAGCCGAACCTGCCGAACCACCGCCGACGATTATGTAGTCGTATTCGGGATTGATCATTGTGTCTCTGCTGCGCTTCTTTTCGGCGCCGGTCATATTGCCTTGAGCATGCGCGCCGCTTCGAGCGTGTTCTCGAGCAGGGACGCGATCGTCATCGGTCCGGTGCCGCCCGGCATCGGCGTGATCGCCCCGGCGATCGACTGCACCGCTTCGAAATCGACGTCGCCGACGATTTTGTTGTTGATGCGCGTGACGCCGACATCAATCACGGTCGCACCCGGCTTGACATGGGTCGCCGTGACCATGCGCGCCGAACCGGCGGCGGCGATGATGATGTCTGATTCGCGACAAACTTCGATCATGTCGTGGGTCGACTTGTGCGCGACCGTCACGGTCGCGTCAGCCCCGCGCCCGACCAGCAACAACATCTGTGGCAGACCGACGAGGGCCGATCGACCGATCACCACGACTCGTTTTCCTCTTGTCTCGATTTCGTAGCGCTGCAAAAGCCTGAACACTCCGAGCGGCGTGCACGGCACATGGCCTTTGATCCCGCGCACCAACCGACCCAAAGATTTTTCGGTCAAGCCATCGACGTCTTTTTCGGCGGGCAAAAGTTTCAACACCGCCTCGGTGTCGATGTGTTTGGGCAACGGCAACTGCACCAAAATTCCGTGCACCGAGTCGTCGGCGACAAGTTTTGCCACCGCATCTTCGACCTGTGCCTGGGTGGCCGTCTCGGGCAGATTCACACCGCGCGAGACCATGCCGACTTCCTGGGCCTTCTTGTGTTTGCTGTTGACATATATATGACTCGGCGGATCATCGCCGATCAAAACGGTGGCGAGGCAAATCTTCGGGCTTCCCGCGGCGGCAATCGTCGCCTTGATGTTGGCCAACGACTCGTCGCGCAGCCGCAACCCGTCGAGCAGAACTGCCCCGCCGGGGGTTCGTTGCAAAACGCGGCTCATGAGAGTCCGATTATTTGACCGTTCGCGTCGAAGTCGATGATCGCCGCGGCAGGCTTGGTGCCGAGGCCCGGCATCGTTCGCATGTCGCCGCAAATCGGGTAGACGAAACCCGCGCCGATCGACGCCCGCACCTCGCGCACATTCAGCGTGTGGCCCGTCGGCGCGCCGCGCAACGACGCGTCACCCGAGATCGAAAGGTGCGTCTTGGCGACGCAGATCGGGAGTTTGGCGAAGCCGTTGTCGGTGTAGTTCTTGATCTGCTTGTTGGCCAGACCGGTGTATTCGACCTTCGCCGCGCCATAGATGGTCGTCGCGATTTTTTCGATCTTTTCTTTGAGCGACGCCTCGTCGGGATACAGGAAGTGGAAATTGTTTTTGTCGTTGCACGCCTCGACCACCGCGTTGGCGAGATCTTTCGCCCCCGCTCCTCCGTCGGCGAAATGCGTGCACACCGCGACCCGCGCACCTGCATCTTGCGCGATCTTGCGAATCGCTTCGTGCTCAGACTTGTGGTCGGTGGGAAACCCGTTGATCGCGACCACTGGTGAAACACCGTGGGCTTTGACGTTTTCGATCTGCTTGACCAGGTTGGCCGCGCCCGCGATGACATCGTCGGGGTTCTCTTTCAGCAGGTCTTCTGGCAGCGCCTTGCCGGCGACGATCTTGTATTTGCCGGAGTGCGCCTTGAGCGCACGAACCGTGGCGACGAGAACCGCGGCGTCAGGCGTCAACCCCGAAGCGCGACACTTGATGTTGAAAAACTTTTCGGCGCCCATGTCCGCGCCGAAACCGGCCTCGGTGATCAGGTAGTCACCCGAGTGGATGCCGATCAGATCGCCGACGATCGACGAATTGCCGTGGGCGATGTTCCCGAACGGCCCAGCATGAACGATCACGGGGGTGTTTTCGATCGTCTGCAACAGATTGGGCTTGATCGCGTCGGCCATGATCACCGCCATCGAACCCGCGCCGCTCAATTGCTCGGCGGTGACTGGCTTGCCCTGCGAGTCGTAGCCCACGACGATGCGGGCGAATCGCTTGCGCATGTCTTCTTTCGAGGTGGCAAGCGCGAGAATCGCCATCACCTCGGATGCCGCGGTTATGTCGAAACCCGTCTGCCTGACCACGCCGTCTTCTTTCGTGCCCAAACCGATAATCAAATTGCGCAACGATCGATCGTTGACGTCCATCACGCGACGCCAGGTGATGTTGTTCAAATCGAGATCGAGTTCGTTGCCTTGATGCAGATGATTGTCGACCATCGCCGACAGCAGGTTGTGCGCGGCGGTCACGGCGTGGAAGTCGCCGGTGAGGTGCAGGTTCAGCAACTCCATCGGAATCACCTGGCTGTAGCCGCCCCCCGCCGCACCGCCTTTGATGCCGAAGGTCGGGCCCATGCTGGGCTGGCGCAAACTGATCGTCGCTTTCTTGCCGATGTGCTTCATCGCCTGGCCCAGGCCGACGGTCGTCGTGGTCTTTCCTTCGCCCAGGGGTGTCGGCGTGATCGCCGTAACGACAACATATTTCGCCTTCGGGCGAGACTTCATCGAGTCGATCGCGTCGAGACTTATCTTGGCGAGACTTTTGCCATAGGGCTCCAAGAACTCGTCGGCAATACCCATTTGTTTGGCGATTTCGCCGAGGGGTTTGGCCGTGGCCTTGCGTGCAATCTCGAGATCGGTGGGAAACCCCATTTTTTCAACTTTCACCTAGGTTTACAAAAATTATGCGACTTCCCACTCTACATATCGTCCGAAAGGTTCGGCGTCGGTTCGGCGTCGGTTCGGCGACCGGGTCTGACAACTTCGAGTCGCTACCATATGTGAAAATGAAGAAACACGACTTCGACCCCTACGCGAGATTGACCAAACCGATGGTTCGGGACAACGGTGTCTTGCGCGAGGCATCGTGGCAAGAAGCCTTGTCACGAGCCGCCAAAGGTCTGGGAAAAACTCGCGATGCGTTCTCGCCCGCGGCCGTCGGATTTTTCTCCTGCTCAAAGTCGACCAACGAGATGAATTTCATCGCCCAAAAGTTCGCGCGCGCGGTCATCGGCACGAACAACATCGATTCCTGTAATCGAACTTGACACGCACCCTCGGTGGTCGGTCTGGCCACCGTCTTCGGAGCCGGTGGAGGCACCAGTTCATACGCCGAAGTTGAGACGACAGACGTAATAGTGCTTTGGGGCTCGAACGCCCGCGAAGCCCACCCCATCTATTTCCACCATGTGTTGCAAGGCGTGCGCAACGGAGCAAAACTTTTCGTCGTCGATCCACGCCGAACCGCCTCGGCGGAATTCGCCGACATGTGGCTCGGCCTCAATGTCGGCACCGATATCGCCCTGTCGAACACGATCGCCCGAGAGATAATCAAGGCCGGTCTCGCCAACGACGAATTCATAAAGATCGGCACGAGCAACTTCGTCGAATATTCGAAGTCGGTCGAACCCTGGACCCTCGAAGTGGGCAGTCGCGTCACGGGCGTTCCGGCCGACGCGATTCGTGAACTCGCCCACACATATGCCCGAGCGGGAAGCGCACAATTGTGTTGGACGCTTGGCATCACCGAGCATCACAACGGTGTCGACAATGTGTTGGCGCTGATCAATCTCGCGTTGCTGTGCGGCCATGTCGGTCGAACAGGTTCGGGTCTCAGCCCGTTGCGCGGCCAGAACAACGTGCAGGGCGGTGGCGACATGGGCGCGTTGCCAAACAAGTTGCCAGGCTTCCAAGATGTCGAGGACGATGTCGCCCGCGCGAAATTCGAAAAGAAGTGGGGTTGCGCGATCCCCCCGAAGAACGGCTTGAACCTGACCCAAATGTTCGAGGCGATCGAGCGCAAAGAGTTGCGAAGTGTTTTCGTGATCGGCGAAAACCCCGCCCAATCCGAGGCCGACGGGACCCATGCGGTTCATCTCCTCGAGAGCCTCGACTTCTTGGTCGTGCAAGATATTTTCATGACCAAAACGGCCCAACTCGCCGATGTCGTTTTTCCGGGCTCGGCATCGTGGTGCGAAAGTGACGGCACCGTGACTAACTCGGAGCGTCGCGTGCAGCGTGTTCGCAAGGCGATCGATCTGCCGGGCGACGCCCGCGACGATATTCAGATCATTCTCGACCTGGCGCGCGAAATGGGGCACGACTGGAAATACGATTCGACCGAAGAGATTTGGGACGAACTGCGCAGCCTTTCGCCGATGCATGCGGGTATGTCATATAAACGACTCGCCGAACTGGGCGGCATCCAATGGCCCTGCTTCAGCGAGGACAAACTCGAGCCGTCGTACCTGCATGGTCGTCTTTGGGAAACCGACCCCGCAAAACGCGGTCGACCCGCCGCGTTCAGCGTCGTGGTCGACGAACCGCCTGTCGAGGCGACCACGCCAGAGTTTCCGTTGCGACTCACGACCGGTCGTCGCCTCGACTCTTACAACACCGGTGTGCAGACCCGCGGTTTCGACAGCCCGTTGCGCTTCGGCGAGACGATCGACGTCTCGCCCGAAGATGCGGCTCGACTTGAATTGCACGACACCGAGGTCGTGAAAGTGAGTTCGCCCCGCGGCTCGCTCGAAGTTCCGGTGCGAATCGACAAGAGCCTTCGCCCCGGCTTGGTGTTCATGACGATGCACTTCCCCGACCAGGTCAACACGAACCTGCTGACCATCGACGCCACCGACCCGAAGTCGGGCACGGCAGAGTTCAAAGCGGCGGCGGTGCGAATCGACCGCATCAAGCAACGGGTGCCCGTAGCCGGCGAGTGAAGTTCTAGTGCTCCGGCACCAAGACGAATTTGCCGAAGTGTTTCTTCTCTAAAAATTCGCGCTGCGCCTCGGCGATATCACGCAAGGCGAACGTCTTGGCGACGATCGGTTTGATTCGGTTGTGTTCGATATAGGAAATGAGATTGCCAAAGACCGGTTCATCCCACGCGGTACAGCCGACCAGGGTCAAATCTTTGAGATAAAACTCGCGCAGGTCGAGATTGACGAGCGGCCCCCCAATCGCCCCTGAAGAAACATAGCGACCGCCCCGCCGCAGCAACTTCAGCATCGATGCGAACGAATCTCCGCCGACGTTGTCCACGACCACGTCGATCGTTTCTTCGCCAAGGGCCGAGACCAAGTTTGCCGAGCGATCTATGACTCGATCGGCGCCGATTCGAATCGCCTGCTCGGCCTTGCCCGCGCCGACGATCGCGGTGACGCTCGCCCCTCGCAACTTCGCCAACTGTAAAGCCGCCGATCCGACGCCGCCCGAGGCGCCCGACACGAGAACGTGCTCACCTCTCGCGACCTTTGCCCGATGCAGCATGTTTTCGGCGGAACCATAGCTGCACGGAATCGAACCGAGTTCGATGTCGGTCCAATTTGAGTCGACCACAAACGCCTCGTTCGCGGGCACTTTCACGAACTGCGCGAATGCGCCGTCGAAATCTGAGCCCATCCAGATGTTGCGCATCGATTCGAAGCCGTCGGGCCGCATGCACGGGCGCACCAAGACGCGCTTTCCGACGATGCGAGAATCGGTTTCATCGCCGACGGCGACGACGCGGCCGCAACAGTCGGTGCCTTGAATAAATGGAAACGGCGTCGACTCGTGCCAGCCGCCGTCAGACTTTTGAATTTCTGAGAGTTCGTGGTCGTTTGCAGTCGAGTTGGTGCCGGTTCGCACCGACGGCGAATACCAACCCAAGCGGGTGTTGATCTCGGTGTTGTTGACTCCCGCCGCGAGAACCTTTATCAATGCCTCGCCCTTCCGCAAAACCGGATCGGGCACATCGCGATATTCGAGTTTGTCGAACCCGCCGTTGCCGGTCGTGACCACCGCTTTCATCGAGGCGGTCTAGACGCGTGGTCGTCAGTCGATGAGGGCATCTGACCGAAGTCCGGCTCGCTCGAGATGAATCGGCAACACCCGACCGTAAAGTTCTTTGGCGCGTTGCGGGCTGCTGACCATGCCCGCCTCCGAAACATAGCTGAAGATCGCGACATAGCGTTTGGTTTTGCCGAACAATGGCGCCACGCGATGCAACGAATATCGCCCCTTGAAGATTTGCAGATCACCTGGCTCGAGTCGCACCGTCTTGATCAAGGTCTGGTCGCCATTCAGAACCTTTTCGACTTGCCCATAATTCTCTTCGGTCGTCGAGCGCACCATCGGGCTGTACTCGAACTCGCCACCAGACTCGGCGTTTTGAATCGCCAGCGTCACAGTGAAGTTGTTGGTGTCGAAATGCCACGGAAACCCGCCGCCCTCCTCGGCGAGATTCACGATCACGTCGGCCAACGGGTCGGCATAGGGGAAAAACTGCTCTTCTTGCAGAACCTCTTGAATGAACGGCGCGAACTTCGGCCAGCGAAAAATCGCCCTGAGAATGCTGTCATCGCCGAGATTGTCGGCGGGCACGAACGCGTTCGAACGGTCATAAAAGCGCCTGATCGGGTGGGTCGGCGGCAGCGATTCGTTGTCGGGCAAAAAATACGGGTTGGTTCGGGTGAAATTGCGGTGACCAAACTTCTCGACCCGATCGCACTCGGCGACCAATTCGGCGATTCTCTCGGCACGAACAAAACCCTTTAACACCACGCATCCGTCGGCCTGAATCGACGCCTGTGCATTTGTGACCAGACGACGACGGTCGCCAGAATCGGTGTCGATCGGGAACTTGTCGAGATCCACGAACTCTTCCGCGTCGAGCACCTTGTCACTCATAAACTGAATGCTAGTTAGTTCGTAAAACAGTTCGAAGCCCGAAGAGCGAAAGACAAATGGATCTCAAAATTGCGTCAGCATCGGCAAGCGCCGAAGAAAGAGATGCCGTCGATTCGCTGTTGGGCGCAGCACCCGAGACATTTCAGGGTGGCGATCGCAATCTCGAGGGTTTGAGGGTCGCCCGCGGCGGTGAAAGTCTCCGCCAACTGCGTCACCTACTGCTGCCGACGTTGCACCAAGTCAACGATCGCGTGGGCCACATCAGCCGCGGTGCGATCAATTACATTTCGCAACGGCTCGATGTCGCACCTGCCGAGATCTACGGTGTAGCAACCTTCTACGCGCTTTTCGACACCAAAGAGCGTCCTGCGACCCAGGTTCATGTCTGCGTCGACTTGGCTTGTCGCGCGATGTCGGGATGCAAAGAAAACGATCTTCCCGATGGCGCCGTGGCCTCGCCCTGCCTCGGGGCCTGCGAGCGCGCGCCCGCAGTTTTGGTTATCGAAACTGGCGTAAATGTTCGGTCTGAATTGCTCGCCCCGGCTTCGCGCCAACAAATTTCGCAACTTGTCGCGGGCAAGCATGCACCCGACGAACAGCCGATCAGTCACGGCGCACCGCAAACCCCGAATAGAGATCTGGTTTTACTTTCGCGCATCGGCGTCGTCGACCCGCGCAGCATCGACGACTACATCGCCAACAACGGTTTCGCCGCTTTGAAAAAAGCGCTGAAAATTGGCCCCGAGCAAGTTCTCACCGAAGTTACAAACTCGGGTTTGGTCGGCCGCGGAGGTGCCGCGTTTCCCACCGGGCGCAAGTGGGCCGCCGTCGCGGCTCAACCCGTCAAGACTCGATATCTGATCTGCAATGCCGACGAATCGGAGCCCGGCACTTTCAAAGACAGGGTGTTGCTCGAGGGCGACCCGTTTGCGCTGGTCGAGTCGATGGTCATCGCGGCGTTTGCCACCCAGTGTCATCATGGCTATATCTATCTGCGCGGCGAATACCCGCGGGCGATGCGCAACATCACGAACGCCGTCGAAATCTCTCGGCAGAAAAATTTTCTCGGCTCAAATATCCTCGGCTCGGGCTTCGATTTCGACATCACGATCTTCAAGGGCGCTGGCGCCTACATCTGCGGCGAAGAAACGGCGATCTTCAATTCAATCGAGGGATACCGCGGCGAGCCGCGAAACAAACCACCGTTCCCCGTCGAGGTTGGTCTTTTCGGCAAACCGACCGTGGTCAACAATGTCGAGACGCTGTTCAATATTCTGCCGATCATCAACGACTCGGGCGAGAAATACTCCGCGTGGGGCTCCACCGGCTCAAAAGGCAAAAAACTTTTCTGTGTCTCGGGTGCGGTCGAAAAGCCCGGCGTCTACGAAGTCACCTTCGGTGCGACGCTTCGAGATCTGATACATCTAGCGGGCGGCGTCAAGCGCGGCTCGAAACTTCAGGCTGTTTTGCTGGGTGGTGCAGCGGGCGGATTCGTCGGACCAGACGAACTCGATCTTGAACTGACTCTCGAAGCCGCCCGACAAGCCGGTACGACCCTCGGCTCTGGTGTGATCATGGTGCTCGACGAGAGCGTCGACATGGTCGACCAACTGCAACGAATCGCCGCTTTCTTTCGCGACGAATCATGCGGCCAATGCGTGCCGTGCCGCGTCGGCACCGTTCGCCAACAAGAAGCGCTCGCCCGACTGGTCGAATCGTCGGGCACAGACCGCGCCGACATCGACCTTCAGTTGTTGCGCGATCTGGGCCAGGTGATGCGAGATGCCAGCATCTGCGGTCTAGGGCAAACGGCGCACAACGCGATCGACTCGGCGCTGACACGCCTTAAAGTGTTTTCGACATGACGACCCAAGTCACCACCGGTCTCAAGGTTCGCAAGAGCGTCGATCTGACGATCGACGGACAGGCAGTCACGGCGCTCGAGGGCGCGACATTGCTCGAGGTTTGTCGGGCCAACGGCAAAGAGATACCGACTCTTTGCTACGGCGACACCATCACGCCGAAAAACGCCTGCCGAGTCTGCATGGTCGAACTCGAGGGTTCGCGAACACTCGTGCCAAGTTGCTCGCGCAAAGTCGAACCGGGCATGAACGTCAAAACCGACACCGAGCGAACCCGGCACAGTCGCAGACTCGTGCTCGAACTGCTCGGCTCTTCGGTCGACTTGTCGCTGACGAAAAACGTCGACAAATGGAACGACAACTACGGCGCCAACCCGTCACGATTCGGCGCGCCGTCTTTTCATCACGACGACCGCGACGACGCCGTCACGGGACATCATCATCAGCCCGATGGCAAAACCGCCGAGACGGTGCATCAACCCGTGAAAATCGACAACGCCTTGTATGTGCGCGACTACTCGAAATGCATCTTGTGCTACCAGTGCGTGGATGCGTGCGGCGAGCAATGGCAGAATACATTCGCCATAGCCACGGCAGGTCGTGGTTTCGACGCCCGTATCTCGACCGAATTCGCCGTCGACCTGACCGACTCGGCCTGCGTCTACTGCGGAAACTGCATTCAGGTTTGCCCGACTGGCGCGCTGATGTTCACGTCAGAATTTGAAATGCGCGAAGCGGGCACTTGGCGCGAAAATGACCAAACCCAAACCGACACGATTTGTCCGTTTTGCGGCGTGGGTTGCTCGCTGACTCTGCATGTGCAAGACAACCAGATCGTCAAGGTGACTTCGCCGAGCGACCACTCGGTCACCCACGGCAATCTGTGCATCAAGGGTCGATTTGGTTTTCAACACGTTCAAAACACGAAGCCGACCGACTAGCGACATGAAACTTGCGACCGTCGACATCGCCGCCCTGCATGGTTCGACAGAAAACGCAAGCTACGCAAAAGCGGCGGGTGAACTTTTTGCGGCGTTGAGCGAGATCGGCTTCGCCGTGATCGTCAATCACGGTGTCGATCAAAAAACAATCGACGAAATGCGCAAGGCGGTGGAGGCCGTGTTCGCCTCCCCGCGCGAGATCCTGATGCGAGACATGGTCGTGAAAGGCAATTATCGGGGGTTCGTGCCGCTCGGGTACTTCACGCCGAATTCGGGCAAGGGCAACGCCGATCAATACGAAGCCTGGAAATTGCACAACGAGACCGCGCTTGATGATCCGATTTGCGCGGCCTGCTCGCTTTATGGGCCGAACATCTGGCCACGTATCGACACCGACATTCGAACTCCCGTGATGAACTATTGGCGGGCGCTCACCCGTTTGAGCGAAGTCTTGATCGTCGCTGTTTGTTCGAAACTCGCGATCAACCCCGCGACAATCTTGTCGTGCATGACCAATCCGCTCACGAACATGACGCTGCTCAACTACCCGCCGACGCCCCCGCAAGACGACACATGGGGCATCCACCCACACAAAGACTTCAACCTGTTGACGCTTCTCGCCCACGACCCGATTGGCGGGCTCGAAGTCAGAGATCGCTCCGAAAATTGGATCAACGCCGATTGCCCGCCCGAGGGCATGGTTCTCAACGTCGGCGACATGCTCGAACTGTGGAGCGGCGGTCGGCTCGTTTCGACGCCGCACAGGGTCCTGAACAAGTCCGGCAAAGCGCGCCAATCATTCCCATTTTTTTCGAAGCCACGATTTGACGTCGTGGTCGAGCCGTTGCTTGAACCAATCTCGGGTTTCAACCGGCTGCCGCTTCATGTCGGCACTTCGGCCGCCGACATTTGGTATTCGAACTGGCCCGATACGGCGTCAACCGACCCCGCACAAGAGTTGGGCAACTACAACTCGCGATAATTCTTAAACGGCGACCTCAAGGCGCTTGCGCACGGCGTCGCGAACCTGAGAGTCGAAACTTCGCACATGGGCCGCCGAGAGTTTGTAGACCAACTCGGCATCTCCCGCTTCGAGGGCACCCAGGATTTCTTCGTGTTCGTCGAGCGCGTGCCCCATGTCTGCGACGTCGGCGAGATACATGTGCCACAAGCGATCGCTTTGCGCATACAAAACATCGAGCGTGTCTTTCAAGAAACGATTGCGGGCCGCGTCCCAAACGATTTCATGGCACTGGGCATCGAGGTGAATCTGCTCTTGAGCGCTGATACTGGCTTTCTTGGCCTTGTCCAGAACTTTTCGCATCTGTCGCCAGTGGTCGACATCGCCCCGCTCGCAGGCCAGACGAGCAACGTAGGGTTCGAGAATCGCCCGTGTTTCATAGAGCGTCGACAACTCGGCGATGTCGATATTCGAGACGATCATTCCGCGTCGCGGAATCACGACCAAAAATTGATCGCGGGCCAGTCGCTGCAAAGCCTCACGAATCGGCGTGCGACCAATCTTGAGCGTGGTTTGAAGCTCGTCTTCGCGCACAACCGAGCCAGGTGTTAGTTCGAGGCGCACGATCATGCCCCGAATCAGCCCATATGCCAGCCCGCTTAAAGACTCTTTTGCCATTTGATTTAAAGCCTACCTTACTGATATCGTACTGATATATCACCAAGCAGGTGCTGCTAAAAGTATCGGGGTCAAAATGAGCGAATTTCCAAAATCAGCAAAGTGTGTAGTCATCGGCGCCGGCATTGTCGGCAATTGTCTCGTCGGTCATCTTTCAAAACTCGGTTGGACCAACATGGTGCAAATCGACAAAGGCCCGTTGCCCAACCCAGGTGGCTCGACCGGCCACGCTTCAAACTTTATCTTTCCGACCGATCACAACAAAGAGATGGCGTTGTTGACGCTCGCATCGCAGCAGCAATACATCGAACTCGGCATGAACAACACTTGTGGCGGCATCGAGGTCGCACGAAACCCCGAGCGTCTTGAAGAGTTTAATCGTCGCATGACCTCGGCGAAGTCTTGGGGAATCGACGCCAAACTTCTCTCGCCCGCCGAAGTGAAAGAGTTGGTGCCGTTCATCAACGAAAAAATCGTCTTGGGCGGTTACTACACGCCAAGCGTTTCATGCGTCGACTCTCTACAGACCGGCACACTGATGCGCGAGAGCGCGGTTAAGGCCGGCAACTTGAGCGTGTTCGCCAACACCGAAGTTCTCGACCTCGAGGTCGAGAACGGCACGATCAAAGCGGTCGTGACCAACAAAGGTCGCATCGAAACCGAGTACGTCGTAGTGGCCTGCGGCGTGTGGAGCCCGCGAATCGCGAAAATGGCGGGTGCGAGCATCCCGTTGACACCCGCAGTTCACCAGATGGCCGACGTCGGACCAATCGACATCTTGCAAAAAACGAACGCCGAGGTCGCGTTTCCGATCATTCGCGACATGGACACTTTCTGTTACGAGCGTCAAACAGCCGGCTCGATGGAAGTCGGCAGTTACGCCCACCGCGCAATTTTCATGCACCCAGACGAGATTCCGTCAAACGAAGCATCTGCGCTCTCGCCCACCGAGTTGCCGCTGACACAAGACGACTTCGACCCCCAAATGGAGCAGGCGATCGAACTCATGGACATGTTGGGCGACGCCGAGATCAAATATGCGATCAACGGTTTGCTTTCGCTGACCCCCGACGCGATGCCCGTGCTCGGCGAGACGGTCGAGGTGAAAAATCTTTGGTCGGCCGCCGCGGTCTGGATCAAAGAGGGCCCCGGCATCGCCCAGCTGGTCGCCGAATGGATGACATACGGCTACCCACACTTGTGCGACCCGCACTCGTCTGACATCTCGCGGTTCTACCCGCACGAGAAAACCGAGCACCACATTTACGCGCGTTGCGACGAGCACTTCAACAAGACTTACGGCATCGTTCACCCACGCGAACAGTGGGCGTCGCAGCGCGACATGCGCCGCAGCCCGTTTTATCCACGTGAAGAGGCCGCCGGCGCGAAATTCTTCGACGCCCGCGGATGGGAGCGCCCGCAGTGGTTCACATCCAATGAAAAATTGATCAAAAAGTTCAAGACGGCGTGCGAAGATCGACCGCACGAGTGGGATGCCCGCTGGTGGTCGCCGATCACCAACGCCGAGCATTTGCAGATGCGCGAGTCGGTGGGCATGGTCGATCTCACGGCTTTCAACGAATTTGATTTCACCGGTAAGGGTGCGATGAAGTTCCTGCAGTACATGTGCGTCAACAACGTCGACGTCGAGGTCGGGCGTTCGGTCTATACCCCGTTGCTCACCCCGGCGGGCGGCTTCAGGGGCGACCTGACGATCATGCGACTTGCCGACGAACACTTCAGGGTGATCACCGGGGCGTTCGACGGTGGCCGCGACAACTATTGGTTCAGACGCCACATGCCAAACGACGGTTCGGTGGTGTTCACCGACATGAGTTCTGCGCTTTGCACGATCGGTGTCTGGGGTCCGAATGCCGAGAAGACGATGGCCAAGATCGTCACCGGCGACCACAAGCCGTTCGATGTCTCGCAGACGAACTTCCCTTACGGTGCGGTGCGCAACGTGTTGATCGGCGGCGTGCCATGCACGATGTTCAGAATTTCTTACGTCGGCGAGAACGGCTGGGAGATCTACACAAAAATGGAGCACGGACTTCGCGTGTGGGACGCGATCGCCGCGGCGGGCAAAGAGTTCGAAATCATCCCCGTCGGCATGGGCGTTTACGCCGTGACTGGTCGAATCGAGAAGGGCTACCGACTGATGGGCGCCGAACTCGAGAGCGAATACAACCCCGTCGAGGCCGGTTTGGCACGACCGAAAGTCAAGTCAGCCGACTTCATCGGCAAGGCCGCGTACCTGAAAGCGCGCGAAGAAAAACCGTGCGCGATCATGTGCACGCTCGAGATGCTCGACCAAACCAGCAAATCCGGCCTCAAGCGTTACCCGACCGGCGGCAACGAGCCGATCTTGACGAAGAACGGCGACCGAATCGTCGACGCCAAGGGTCGAGTGTCGCGCGTGACCACGGCGGGTGCAGGTCCGTCGGTCGGCAAATATTTGCTGCTCGCCTACCTCACGCCTGAACACGCGGTCGAAGGCAACGAACTTCGCGTCATGTACATGAACGAACTCTTTCCGGTGCGGGTCGCCCGAGTCGGCAGTCAGCCCCTGTTCGACCCGACCGACGCCCGAATGAAGAGTTGACCGGCGATCGGTTCATGAACATTCTCGTCTGTGTAAAGCGGGTGCCGGCACCGGGTGCGCGCATCAACATCACGAACGACGGTCAACAGGTCGACACGGCGTTTTTGGGTTTCACCGTAAGCCCGCACGAAGAATGTGCGGTCGAGCAGGCGGTGCAGTTGATCGAAAAGCACGGCGGCGATGTGACCGTGCTGACGCTCGGACCAATCGAGGCCGAAGAACAGCTTCGCACCGCAGTCAGCACCGGTGCGACGAAGGCCGTGCTCGTTCCGATCGACACCACAGACTGGGATCCGCAAAAAACAGCCGAGGCGATCGCCAAAGTTGTCGCCGAACTTGAAACTGCGAACGGAAAGTACGACCTGGTGTTGTTCGGCAACGAATCGGCCGACAGTTGCGGCTATCAAGTCGGCATTCGCACCGCGTTGAAACTCGGCCGGCCGATCGTCAACGGTGCCAAGGGGCTGGAGATCGAGGACACTGTGGCGAAAATTCGACGCGAGAGCGACGCCGGTGTCGAAATCTACAAACTTACGATGCCTGCATGCGTCGGCGTCAAAGAGGGCATCAACTTGCCCCGATACCCGACGATGAAAGGTCGTCTTGCGTCCAAAAAAGTCGCCGTCGCACAGTCGAAAGTCGATGCCAACTCGGGTGGGCTAAAACTGATCACATTGCAACGACCGCCTGAACGCGTCAGCAATACGGTGATCTTGGGCAACGGTCCCGAGGCCGCGCCAGCGGTTGTCGATCTGCTCGAAGAGTTGGGTGTTTTTAAATGAGCGTGCTCGCGGTAATCGAACACGATCGGGGTGCGATGACAAGTGCTTCTCTTGGCGTGATGACCGCCGCGCGAAATCTCGCCAAACAAATGAACACGAAGTTCGAGGCCGTGACGATCGGTGCAAACGCCGATCGCCTCAGCGAGACGATCTCCAACTTTGGCGCGACGACGGTCCATCAGGCGCACAACTCGATGCTCGTCGACTACGGCCCCGAGGCGTGGGGTGAGTCGTTGGCCCAGGTGGTGCGAAAGTCATCGCCGCAGGTCGTAATCGGCACGGGCACCGAGCGCGGACACGAGATCGTCGCCCAAGCGGCGGCTCGACTCGACTTGCCCGCGGCGATGAACTGCATCGAGTTCGACAAAGATTTCAACGGCACGCAGCCGCTCAAAGTCACCCGCACTCGATGGGGCGGGTCGTTGTTGGAACAAGCCGCGATCGACGCCCCGATCAAACTCGTGACTTTGGCCAACCATGTCGTCGAACCCCAAGAAGAACTTGCCGCCTCACCCGCGACCGTGTCGCCGATTGAAGTTCAACTCGACGAGTCGGTGGCCCAGAGTTTCGTGCAAGACAGGGTCGAACGGGTCGCCGGCGTCACGCTCGCCACCTCGCCCGTTGTGGTCAGTGGCGGTCGGGGGGTCGGCTCGGCAGAGGCGTTTGCCCCGCTCGAAGAATTGGCGGCGCTGCTCAAGGGCGTGGTCGGCTGTTCTCGCGCCGTGACCAACAACGGTTGGCGCAACCACACCGACCAAGTCGGTCAAACCGGCACACGCATCGCCCCCGATATCTACATCGCCTGCGGTATCTCGGGCGCGATTCAGCATTGGGTCGGAGCCATGGCGTCGAAAAATATTTTGGCGATCAACACCGATGCACAAGCGAACATTGTCACCAAAGCGGGCTACGCCGTGATCGGCGACCTGCACAAAGTCGTGCCCGCGATCTCGGCCGAAATTCGCCGCCGCCAAGCCAAATAGTCGGCCATCGCGAGGCAGTTTGCGCCGAACCAATATCCCTTTAAGCGGGCATTAAAACTAGAGTCATATTTCATGACTAGCGAGAGTCTCGAGCCGAACCGCCGACGAGGTCGCGCCCGTTCGTCGGGCTCCGAAACGAGACTCCCCGATCAAAAACCCTTCAAGCAACCGCGCATGAGATACGCGCCTACAAAAGTTCTCAGTGACGACGAACTCGAGTCGATTCACCTGGCCAGCCTGAAAATTCTCTCCGACTACGGCATGGACTTTCTCGACCCCGACGCGCGCGAACTGATGAAAAAGTCAGGCGCAAAAATCGAGGACCAACGCGTGCGGTTCGACCCCGAGATGGTGCTCGAAACTATCAAGACCTGCCCGAGCGAGTTCAAGCTTCACGCCCGCAACCCCGCGCACACCTTGAATATCGGTGGAGATTGGATGGCCTTCGGCTCGGTCGCCAGCACCCCGAACTTCATCGGCCTCGACGGCGTGCGGCATGCAGGCACCCGCAAAGATTTTCAAGAACTCCTGAAGTTGTCGCAGGTCTTCAACATCATCCACTTCAATAGCGGCTACCCCGTCGAACCCGTCGACTTGCACGCTTCGATTCGCCACATTGAGACGACATTCGACCTGCTGACGATGACCGACAAGGCGATTCATTGCTACAGCCTCGGTCGTCAAAGAAACCGCGACGTGCTCGAAATGTGCCGAATCGCCCGCCAGGTCGACGACGAAACGCTCGATCGCGAACCATCTGTCTTCAGCATCATCAACTCGTCCTCGCCGTTGAGACTCGACACGCCGATGTTGCAGGGCATCATGGAGTTCTCGTCCCGCAACCAGATAATCATCATCACACCGTTCACCCTGGCTGGGGCGATGGCACCGATCACATTGGCTGGTGCGCTCGCCCAACAAAACGCCGAGGCGCTGGCGGGCATGGTCTTCACCCAGGTCGTACGCCCCGGCGCCCCAGTCGCATACGGCGGGTTCACCAGCAACGTCGACATGCAATCGGGCGCGCCAGCATTCGGCACGCCCGAATACATGCGCACGGCGATGGCCGGCGGTCAACTCGCGCGTCGCTACAAGGTGCCGTATCGATCCAGCAATGTTTGCGCCGCCAACGCGCTCGACGCCCAGGCGGCCTACGAAAGTGTCTTTTCGCTATGGGGAGCGGTGCAGGGCGGGGTCAACTTTGTGATGCACGGCGCAGGATGGATGGAAGGCGGACTGCACTCATCGCTCGAAAAATTCATTCTTGATGTCGACCTGATGTCGATGGTCGCCGCCTATCTCGAACCGATCGTCGTCGACGAGGCGACGCTGGCCCACGAGGCGATCGGCCAGGTCGGCCCGGGCGGCCACTTCTTCGGGGTTCAGCACACGCAAGACCGCTTTCGCGACGCGTTCTTCAAGCCGATGATTTCAGACTGGCGCAACTACGAGAGTTGGCAAGAGGGTGGAAGCCCAACCGCCGTGACCAAGACGAAAGAACTAGCCCAAACTTGGCTCGCCGCATATCGAACCCCCGAGATCGACGAGAAGGCGTTGGCAGAACTGAAGGCGTTCGTCAGTCGTCGTGTCTCCGAAGGCGGAGTCGCCACCGACTTCTGAGAACTTTTGCAATTCAAAATTTTTACGAAAGGTAATCAAAAATGAAATCTTCAGCGAGAGTCGTGGTCGTCGGTGGCGGTGTCGTCGGTGCGTCGGTGCTCTATCACCTGACGAAAGCCGGCTGGACCGATGTCGTGCTCGTCGAACGAAAAGAACTCACCGCTGGCTCGACCTGGCACGCCGCCGGCGGCATGCACACCCTCAATGGCGACCCCAATGTCGCCCGTCTGCAGCAATACACGGTCAATCTCTACAAAGAAATCGAAAAAGAGTCGGGGCAAAACTGCGGCATCCATCTGCCGGGCGGCATTCAACTCGCCGACACCCCCGAGCGGCTCGACTGGTTGAAAATGGCCCACGCACGCGGTCGTTATCTCGGCATGAAGATGGAGATCATCTCGGTCAAAGAGGCGAAAGTCTTGAATCCGTTGCTGGAAGAAAAATATTTCGTCGGCGCTCTCTACGACGAAGACGAAGGCAGCGTCGATCCTTACGGCGTGACACACGCCTATGCGATCTGCGCGCGCAATCGCGGTGCCGAGGTTTATACGAACACTTGGGTCACCGCGCTCAACCCTCGCGCCGACGGCACATGGGATGTCGTGACCGACAAAGATCACACCATTCATGCCGAGCATGTCGTCAACGCTGGTGGGCTTTGGGCGCGCGAGGTCGGTCGCATGTGCGGCCTCGAATTGCCAGTGCTGGCGATGGAACATCACTACTTGATGACCGAGCCGATGGAAGAAGTGATCGAGTTCAATCGAGTCCACGGCAAGGAGTTGCCGCACATGATCGACTTCGCCGGCGAGATCTACGCGCGCCAAGAAGGTCAGAGCATTCTGCTCGGCACCTACGAGCAGAACAATCGTCCGTGGTCGCCCAAAGAAACCCCCTGGGACTTCGTGTTTCAGTTGCTGCCTCACGACCTCGAGCGCATCGCCCCCGAACTCGAGCGGGGCTTCGCCCACTTCCCGGCCGTGGGTCGGGCGGGCATAAAAAAATTCGTCAACGGGCCGTTCACATTTTCGCCCGACGGCAACCCGTTGGTCGGCCCGATCAAGGGCATGCCCGGCATGTGGTCTGCTTGCGCAGTCATGGCCGGCCTCTCGCAAGGCGGCGGTGTGGGCTTGTCGCTCGCCAACTGGATGGTTCATGGCGACCCCGGCGCAGACATTTGGGCGATGGATGTCGCCCGCTACGGCGACTTCGCCACTCTCGAATACACGAACGCCAAAGTTCGTGAGAACTATTCGCGTCGCTTTCGCATCACGTTTCCGAACGAAGAACTTCCCGCGGCCCGACCGTTGCACACGACACCGATTTACGATCGCTTGATCGCCCACAACGCCGTCATGGGTGCGGGCTTTGGTCTCGAGCACCCGCTGTGGTTCCAAGATCAGGGCAAAGAGCCGCGTGAAGATGTCACCTTCTATCGCTCGAACGCGTTCAAAAATGTCGGTGAAGAGTCGCGCGCGGTGCGCGAACGCGTTGGTTTCTCCGAGGCTTCGAACTTCGCCAAATACAAAGTCAGTGGCGCGGGCTCGGCGGCGTGGTTGCAAGGTTTGTTCACCAACTCGCTGCCCAAGATCGGCAGAACGGTGCTCACCGCGATGCTCAACAAAGAGGGCAAAATCGTCGGCGAGTTCTCGATTTCACGAGTCGGCGAAGAAGAGTTCTTTTTGTTCGGATCCCAGGCCGCCGAGGTCCACCATCCGCGGTGGTTTTTGGCCCATCTGCCGGCGAACAGCCAGATTCGTTTCGAGACGCTCTCGTTGTCGATGGTCGGTCTCACCGTGGCGGGGCCGCGATCTCGCGATGTTCTGCAAAAACTGACGAGCACGTCGCTGGCGACGAAAGATTTTCCGTTCATGAGCTTTCGCCGCGTCAACATCGGCAACGCCCCCGTTTGGCTTTCGCGCATGACCTATACGGGCGACCTCGGTTACGAAATCTGGATCGCACCCGAGTATCAGCGATATCTTTTCGACCTGATCTGGGGTGCGGGCAAAGAGTTCGACATGCGTTTGTTCGGGTTCAGGGCGTTGATCACGATGCGACTCGAAAAGAACTTCGGCACATGGTTCAGGGAGTATCGCCCGATCTATACGCCGTTGGAGGCGGGAATGGACCGAGTGCTGAAGTTCGACCACGAGTTCATTGGTCGAGCCGCGGTCGAGGCCGAAATGAAGACTGGGCCGTCGCGCAAACTGGTGATGTTCACGGTCGAAGTCGACAAAGACAAGCCCGCCGATGTGATCGGTGACGAGCCCGTCTTCCACGGGGGCAAAGTCGTGGGTTGGATTACCAGCGGCGGTTACGCCCATTACAGCGGCGTCTCGTTGGCGTTGGGTTACATCCCCGCCGAATTGGCGAAACCCGGCACCACCGGTTTCGAGATCGAGATCATCGGCAAAATGCAGCCGGCGTCGCTGCAGATCGAGCCCGTGCTCGACCCCTCGGGTTCGCGAATGCGCGTCTGATCGACGCTCGAAAATCAGTTTTGCAGTTGCTTTAGTTTTTCGACCGGAATATGGCAGCGCATGAAGTGCCCGGGTTCGACCTCGGTCAGATTCGGCTCCTCTGATTCGCACAACGACTCGTAACCCGAACCCTGCTTGCGCGGGCATCGCGGGTTCAATACGCAACCGCTTGGCGGATTTGACGGACTCGGCACCACACCCGTCAACGGAATTCGCTTGCGAATCGAGCCGTCGATTTTCGGCACCGATGAAAGCAGCGCCTCGGTATACGGATGAAACGGCCCGCTGAACACCCGTTGCGAAGTGCCGAATTCGACGACGCGTCCCAGATACAAAACCGCGATGCGATCCGAGATGTAGCGAACCACGCCCAGATCGTGCGAGATGAATATGAAACTCGTCTTGTCCTGCTTTTGCAGGTCGACGAGCAGGTTCAAAATCGCCGCCTGCACCGAGACGTCGAGCGCCGAGGTCGGTTCGTCGCAAACTACGATCTGCGGGGCCCCGGCAAACGCGCGGGCGATCGCCACGCGCTGTTTCAGACCGCCCGAGAGTTGCACGGGTCGCACGCTGTGCAGCGTCGACTCGACCCGCATACCCGAAAGAAGTTCATGGGCCCGCTCAATGGCGTTGCGCAAGCTGAATCTTCGCAATCTCTCGACAGCACGGGCGACGATGCGGGTGACGCTGTGTCGACGATTCAGGGCCTGGTCGGGGTTTTGAAAAACGATCTGCATCGCCCCGACATCCTGCACATCGCGCCGATTCAAAGTTTGAGCCAGGCCTTTGCCGTCTAGAGAGATCACGCCACCCTCCTCGGGCGGGGTAAGACCCAAAACCAATTTTGCGATCGTCGTCTTGCCCGAACCCGACTCGCCCACCAATCCGAGCGTCTCACCGACACCGAGCCTCAACGAGACATCGTTGATCACCCGAACCTTGTGCCCATCTTGGTTGAAAACTTTCGACAGGTGGCTTACGTCGAGCAGAGTTTCGCCGAAGTTCGATGCGCCGGCGTCGTGTTGCGGGGCGAATGAAATGTTCTCGACCGAGCGCGGCAAGTTTTTTGCGCCGTCGCTGTGAAAGCACCTGGCGACATGGCTGCCTGCGATCGTCACCATCTGGGGTTGTTGCGATCGACACTTGTCGTCGACCAGCGCGCATCGATCGGCAAAAACGCACCCTGAAAAGTCGGTGCCGAGCGCCGGCGGAGTGCCGGGAATCGTGTCGAGCCTGTCGGTGCTCTTGTGCAGACCGCCGCGCGGAATGCACCTCAGAAGACCGACCGTGTAGGGGTGGCTCGGGTTGTCGAACAACTCGGCTGTCGCCCCCTCTTCGACAAGGGCCCCCGCGTAAAGCACGCCGACACGGTCGCACATGTGACGAATCACGCCGAGGTTGTGACTGATGAACAACACCGAGGTTCCCGTGTCTCGTCTTAGTTCGCGCACCAAGTCGAGAACTTCGGCTTCAACGGTCGCATCTAGACCGGTGGTCGGTTCATCCATCACCAAAAGTCGCGGGTTCGACGCAAGCGCCATCGCGATCACCACGCGCTGGGCCATGCCGCCCGAAAGTTGGTGCACATAACGGCGCATCACCCGCGACGGGTCGGCGATCTGGACCGTGGTCAAAGCCTCTTGCGCCTTGGTCATCGCCTCGTCGCTCGACATCCCGTTCAACTCGAAGACTTCGGCGATCTGTTTGCCGACACGAATCGTGGGGTTCAACGCAGTCGACGGGTTTTGATAAACCATCGAAATCGCCGAGCGACGCAATCGCGAGACCTCGGCTTCGGAGATCGAGACTATGTCGTCACCCTCGAAGAAAATCGAGCCTTTGGTTATCTTGCCGTTGCGCGGCAGGTAGCGCATCGCGGCGAAAGCGGCGGTCGATTTGCCGCAACCCGACTCGCCCACAAGGCCATATGCCTCGCCCGGCGCGATCGAAAACGAGACATCGCGCAATACCTGGCGGTCGATGCCGCGAACGGTGTAGGCAACTTCGAGGTTGCGCAACTCGAGCGTCGGTGTCGCGCTCACAGTTCGAAAACCTCTAGCAGAGCATCGGAAATCAGATTGATGCTGACCGCCACCGACGCGATCGCCAGCGAAGGAAACAGCGTCGGCCACCAGATGTTCGTGAAGATCAGTGACCAAGTGTCTGCCACCTGGGTGCCCCAGTCGGGCGAGCCCGCCTCGAGACCGGCGCCCAAAAACGACAGGGTCGCCACCGCGAAGATCGCATAACCGAGTCGAACCGTGAACTCGACGATCAAAGTCGGAAGAACATTTGGCAAAACTTCCCTGAACAAGATGTGGGCAGTCTTCTCGGTTCTCAAACGGGCCGCTGCGACATACTCGAGCTCCGACTCGCCCAGCACCGCGGCTCTAACCGTGCGGGCGACATTGGGCGTGAAAATGAAACCAATGATCAAAATCGTGATGATCGACGACGACCGACCGATCGCCGCCACGGCCAGTAGAGCGATGATGATCACGGGTATCGCCGAGATCGCCTCGAGAATTCTCATCAACACCATGTCGAACTTGCCCTTGAGATAACCGGCGATCAAACCAAGCGAGGCGCCTACGAACGCCCCGAGCAAAGTCGCCAAGAAAGAAATGACGATGATCACCCGCGACCCGATGACCACCCGCGAAAAGACGTCACGACCGTTACTGTCGGTGCCGAACCAATATTTCAAGGACGGCGGCGAATTGATCGCGTCATAGTCCATGAAGTCTTGGTCGTATCGCGCGATCAGTTTGCCGAAGATCGCGCTCAGCACCCAGAACACCAAAATTGAGGTGCCGACGATGAACGCCTTGTTCTTTCGAAGAACGGCGAGACGCTCGCTGAAAACTGTCTGCTTGGCAAGTTTGGCTTTTTCGTCGTTCATTCGGTGACCCTCTGCCTGATTCGGGGGTTCAAAACCGCGAACAAAATGTCGGCGATCAACTGAAAACTCACGATTACAAAGCCGGTCAGAAACACGGCGGTCTGCAACAGCGGGAAGTCCCGCGCGATGACCGCATCGAGCAGAATATTTCCGAAACCCGGGTAGTTGAAAACCCGCTCGATCGCGATCAGTCCGCCCGCGAGATACGGCACCTGAGTGGCGATGACGGCGATTGTCGGCAGGAGCGCGTTTCTCAGCACGTGGCGCGTGACCGCGACTTTTCTCGAGAGACCTTTGAGCACGGCCGTGCGCATGTAGTCAGAGTCGAGCGCCTCGACCACGCCTGCTCGGGTGATTCGCGAAATGTAACCGAACAGCACGAAAAGCAACGCGATTGAGGGCAGAATTAGGTGATAAACGCTGCTAATCAAGTTCGGATTCTCCTCCTCTGGAAACGCATAAACTGGGAACGCCTCAACCGCCACACCGAACAACAAGATCAGCACCACCGCCCAGACGAATTCGGGTATCACCGCCGCTGAAAGCCCGCCTACTGTCAACACCCGATCTACTTTCTTGCCGCGGTTCATCGCCGCGGCGACGCCACCCAAAATGCTGACCGGAGCGATAATCAACAACGCCACGAGCGCCAACTGCGCCGACTTGCTTGCCGCCGGGCCAAGTATCTCTGAAACCGGCATTTCGTATTGCAAAGAGGTGCCGAGATCACCCGTGATCACCCCGCTAATCCAACGCCCGTACTGCACGACCAGTGGCTTGTCGAAGCCCTTTTCTTTATTCCAAATTTCGAACGCCTCAGGCGTAGCGTCGCGGCCCAGAATCTGTTTGGCGATGTCGCCTGGCATGATCGAGGTCATGATAAATACGATCACTGAGACCAAAAACAAGGTCAAAATTGACAACCCAATGCGCTTAACGATGAATCTCAACATTGAGTTGCCAAGTTTAGCAATGGTGCTTCGTGGATATCTGAACGACGACCCAAATAAAAAGACCGACCCGAGTTACCGGGTCGGTCTTTTTACGAATTGACTTGAGTTTTGCCGTTAAGCGTTTGCTCCAGATGTCCAGTTCGCACCTTGCTGGTTGAACTCGACGCCCTTCACCTTGTTCGAGGTCACCGAAACACGAATCTCGTTGTAAACGATGATTATCGGTGTGAACTTGAGGCTGGCTTTCTGGATCGCCGAACTCGCCTTCTTCTTGGCGGCAGGTGTAAGTGCCGATGTCCACATGTCGACTGCGGCGTCAAGTTCAGGTGCGTCGAGGTAGTGCGGGTTCCAGTCGCCGGTCGACTTCCATTCACGAGTTAGATACTCGTCTGGCGTCGGACGACCAGCCCATTCGGCGATGCCGAATTCGCTGGCAAGCCACTCGCCCTTGTTGGCGACCTTTGAGCCCTTTTTCGACGGGTAAACCGAGTAGGCGTACCATCGGGCGCCACCACCGTCTGAGCCGTCGAGATCAACCGTCACATCGATGCCGACTGCTTTGCACGACGACTTGACAAATTGTGTGAACTTGTCAATGTCGTCACGCTTCCAACTCTGCAACGTGACCTTGAAGCCGTTCGGAACACCGGCTTCTTTGAGCAGCGCTTTGGCGCGCGTGATATCTTTTTCCCGCTGCTTGACCGTCTTGTCAGCGGTTGGGAAAGAATCCATCACCGAGTCGTTTGCGATTAGCGCGTAACCGCCAAGCACACCCTTGATGTACTTCGCACGGTCGAGCGTCAAGGCAATCGCCTCACGCACGCGCTTGTCGGTCAACTGACCGATGTCAGCACGCATGTGCATGTGCAAACCACCGCACGTTGGCACAAGTGTCTTGTAGAACTTGGCCTTCGGAAGCGTGTCTGCCTCGTTGCCGTAGAGCAGGTGGATCGAGTCGATCTTGCCGGTCTTCAGGGCGGGAATCGCCGCGCTTTGCGAAACATATTGAATCTGCTCCATTGTCTCGAACGACGGAATTTGACTCTTGTCGAAATAGTTCTCGTTTCGCTTGAAGACGGTCTTCTCGTTGACCTTGTGCGAAACCAAAATCCACTTGCCCGAGCCGTTCATCTTCGTGATCCAGGATTCGTCGCCCTTTTCGCCGTTCTTCAAGATCAGCAAGCCGTAATTCGAACTAGCAACCGCATACGGAAAGTTTGCATTTGCCTTCTTCAGGTCGAACCGAATGGTCTTAGCGTCGACTTTCACCACATCGGCTACGTCGGCGATACGAGCCGCCGACTGCGACTTGTTCTTCGGGTCGAGGTGCGACTTGACGGTGTAGACGACATCGTCGGCTGTGAGCTTGGAACCGTCATGGAAAGTTGCATCTGTGCGGATGGTGAATGTCCAAGTTTGACCGCCGTTCGCACCCTTCCACTTGGTCGCGATGCTCGGCTTGAGTTCGCCCGACGGAGCGACATCAACAAGCCACGAACCAACGGCGTTCAAAATGCCGAGTGATCCACCTTTGGTCATCCACGGTGCCGCCGGGCCTTCCTGCGCCTGTGACGCATATCGGAAAACTTTTCCGGCCGCGCCAACCGACTGCCCACCCAACATCTGGGTGAACGGAATCGCCACACCAGTTGCTGCTGCGGCCTGAATGAAGTGTCGTCGAGACAAACCGCTCGTTACGACCTCATCTGTTGCTTGTTCGATTGTTGACATTTTCTCCCCTTGAATTTGAAATGTATGACAGGTGAATTAAGTATTCTCAAACGACCTCACCGAGCCGTTTCAAAATTATAAGCCCAACGGCACACCAGGCACAAAACCCGGAATCGGGCAACCTAACCCGCAAAAACTTGTGAAATCGTGCAGTTTGGGGCGTTTTAGACTTCGGCTCGGTCGCCCGACATTTTGGCGGCCACCTTGCCGATGCGCTCGATGCGCTTGAGCAAGGATTCACGAGCACTTTCGGCCTCGCTAGAAAGCCCGGTCAACTTGTCGATTTTCCAGTGGCGCAGCACGACCGGATGCAAGATCTGGTCGTGGTGGATCAACAAATCATAAATGCCAACGCGTGCGATTTCGCGCGCCAACCTTTCGAAATCGGGTATGCCCGTGCCAGGCATTGCAAAGGTTCTCACGGCTCGTTCAATGCCGATAACCATGCTCGATGGATCAACTGCGATCGCCGCCGTTGCGAGATCTCGGTAAAACAAATAGTGCAAGTTCTCGTCGTTGCCAACACGCGCCATTATCGCCTCGCCAACTTTGTCGTGCATCATTTTGCCCGTGTTGCGATGGGCTATACGCGTCGCGAGTTCTTGCATGCTCAAATAAGCGAGCGCCTCGAACAAGTCGAGCGGCGCCGGAACTTCGCCACCGCGTACTTGTTGCATGCGGCCACGCTCGAGCGCGATCGGGTCAATTGCCCGCGTCACCGTCAAATAATCGCGGATGACGATTGAGTGGCGACCTTCTTCTGCCGTCCAGTTTCGTCCCCATTCTCCGTACACGCCGTCGTTGCCAAACAGCGTGTTGATGTCGCGAAAGTAATAGGGAAGATTGTCTTCAGTCAACAAATTGACGAACAACGATGCGCGCACCGCTTCCGACATCTCGATTTCGCCAGTGCCGAAGTCCGAATCGCTTTGTGTCCACTGTTTGCCTGGCTCGAAATCTTTGCCACGACTGTATGGCACCATCTCGTGCGGAAACCACTCTTTGGCCACGCCGAGATGTCGATTCAGCAATTCGGCGGCAACAGGCTCGATCTCTTTGAGAAGTGTTTGCTCGTCCACGACTCAACCTTAACTTGCCAAACGATCAATAAGTCGCTGCAATGGAATGTGATAGTCGTCAAGCAGTGTCAAGTTGGCCTTACGCATCTGCGCGTTCTCGAGCACCGAGTTTGCGGGTCGCTTCGCCGGTCGCGCGGGCTGCAACTCGCTCGTGGCGACCGAGACAACGCTGTTCGCGTCGAGTTTTGCGGCGCGCAAAACATCTTGGGCAAAACCGAACCAACTCGTCACGCCCTGATTGGTGAGGTGCCAAATGCCGTTGCGCGACTGCTCGGCGAATTCGACCAAGACCGGTGCGACATCTTCGGTGAATGTCGGCGAGCCGATTTGGTCGTCGACGAATGTCAAGGTCTGACTCGTGGCTGCGAGTCGCAGAATTGTTTTGACCATGTTGTTGCCGTGTTCACCGCAAACCCATGAAATGCGAACTACCGCGTCTTGATTCGAGTCGAGGTGTTTTTCGCCCGCGAGTTTGCTCGCCCCGTAAACCGACTGTGGATTGGGTCGATCAGTCTCTACATAGGGCGTCTTCTTGGTGCCGTCGAAAACATAATCAGTCGATATATATACAACTCGGGCGCCGACTTCACGCGCGGCGCCGACGATGTTCGCCGTGCCGCGACTGTTGATCGCCATCGCCTTCGCCTCGTCTGATTCGCAGGCGTCGACGGCCGTCCATGCGGCGGCGTGAATCACGCAGTCGGGTTTGCTCGCCGCTATCGACGCCATGACCTTCGCCTGATCTGTCACGTCGAGTTCGGTGTGTGAAACCGCGACGACCTCGTGATTGGCTCGGCTTGCGGCAAGCACGACATCGGTGCCCAACTGCCCGCTCGCGCCCGTGACGAAAATCTTCACTATTTTTTCGCTTTCAGCGGCTCCCACCACCAGCGGTTGTCGCGATACCAACGCACGGTGGCTTCGAGCGCCTCGTCGAGCGATCGCGTTCGCTTCCAGCCCAGTTTCGAAACTTTCGAGATATCCACCGAATAACGACGATCGTGACCGAGACGATCGGCGACATATTGCACGCTTGATTCGTCTTTGCCGAGAAGGCCGAGCAATTTGTCGACGAGCACGCGATTGGTCGTCTCGTTGCCCGCACCGATGTTGTAAATCTCGCCCGCCTCGCCGTGTTCGAGGGCCAAATGCACACCCGAGCAATGGTCGTCGACATAGATCCAATCTCGCTCGTTCAACCCGTCACCGTAGAGCGGGATCTTTTTGCCGTCGAGCAGGTTCGTGGTGAACAACGGAATCGCCTTCTCCGGATATTGAAAAGGTCCGAAGTTGTTGGTGCACCTTGTCACGACCACGGGGGTGCCATGGGTAGAGAAATATGACAGAGCGATCAGGTCGCTGCCCGCCTTCGAGGCCGAATATGGGCTTCGTGGCTCGAGTGGATCACTTTCTTTCGACGAGCCGGTCTCGACCGAACCGTAGACCTCGTCTGTGCCGATGTGCAGCACGCGAGAAATTTCGAGGCGACGAGCCGCGTCGACCACCGTGTTCGTGCCGAAACAGTTGGTCAGGATGAAATCTTCGCTGCCGGCGATCGAGCGATCGACATGGCTCTCGGCGGCGAAGTGCACCACGGCGTCGTGGCCCTTCATCGCTTGTTCGACGTCATGTGGCTGACAGATGTTTCCCTTGATGAATTTAAAACGCGGGTTGTCGTCGATGTCTTTCAGCGTCGAAAGATTGCCCGCATAGGTCAGCGCGTCAAAAATCGTCACCTCGTGTTCAGTGTTGGCGAACACCCATCGCACGTAGTTCGAGCCGATAAAACCGGCGCCACCGGTGACGAAAATTTTCATGCGAGATTATGTTCGCATCGGCCAGAATGGCCGACGCTGGGCATCAATTTTGTCGCGCGTCGGGTTCGCCGCGTCCCGCTCGGACAAAATCGGCTTGTCGAAACCCCAATCGGCGTCCACTGCCTTGTCGTTGTAGGCAAGGCCCAACTCGTCCTTCGGGTTGTAGTAACCGTCGACCAAATATGTGATCGTCATGTCTGTCAGCGAAGAAAATCCGTGCGCCACCCCGGGCGGAATGAAGATGCCGCGGTGATCATGGGTGCCGTCGGCGCGCGCGCCGATGTCGATCACCTGGGTCGCCCCGTCGGTGGGTGAACCCTGGCGCAAATCGTGCAGCACGACGCGGCAGGTTCCGAACGGCACATACCAATAGTCGGCCTGATGCAGGTGATAGTGCAGACCGACCACGCAACCCTTCTGTCGGTCGCCACGGTTGGCCTGCAGCATTTCGCGACCGAGCGGAAACCATTCGCGGCGATAGGTCTCGACGAAGAATCCGCGCGAATCGCCGTGCATTTGCGGTTCGACTATCTGCACACCTTTGATCACTTGCGACTCGGTGATCTTCGCCATTATTCGAGTTCTACTTTCGAGTCGTCGCCCAGCATCAGGCGCAACGCCCGCGGCTGTTGCAGGCTCTTGCCGACCTCGACATCGCGACCGATCAACGAGTCGGTCAACTTCGACACGCCGATGATCGAACTTCCGTCGAGCACTACCGAGTGCTCCATTTCAGATTTGATCACCCTGCAGTTTTTTCCCAACGAGGTGTAAGGGCCGATGTAGCTGTCTTCGACGATCGCGTCGGGGCCGATCACGACAGGGCCGCGAATGCGCGAGTTCGAGATCTTCGCGCCTTTCTCGATTGTCACGCGACCCTGAATCTGCGAGGCCGCGTCGACGGCGCCGGCGATGCGATGCTGCATCGCATCGAGAACCAGGCGGTTGCACTCGAGCAACGGGTCTTTCTTGCCCGTGTCGATCCACCAACCCTGCAGAACTTTGTGTCTCACGGCGAGTTTGTTGTCGACCAACCACTGGATCGCGTCTGTGATCTCGAGTTCACCGCGCGCCGACGGCTTTATCGAGCGCACGGCTTTGTTGATCGTCTTGTCGAAAAGATAGACGCCGACCAGAGCCAAATCTGACGGTGGATCTTTTGGCTTTTCGACCAAACGCACGACATGACCCTGCTTGTCGACTTCGGCCACGCCGAATTGGCGGGGGTCTTCGACGTGGCACAGCAGAATTTGTGCAGCCGGTTTGTCTTTCGCGCTCCCCTTGCGGGCCGCCTCGAACTCGTTGACGAATTCTTCGAGGCCCTGCTCGAGCATGTTGTCACCGAGATACATGATGAAGTCGTCGTCGCCGAGAAACTTGTCGGCGATCAGCACACAATGCGCCAAGCCGAGCGGCTCGTCTTGCGGTATATATGTCACCTTCACGCCGAATTGGCCGCCGTCGCCCACCGCCGCCTTGATTTCTTCGCGCGTCGAACCGACGATTATGCCGATTTCGCGGATACCGGCGCGGGCCATGGCCTCGATTCCGTAGAACAAGATGGGCTTGTTGGCGATCGGCACGAGCTGTTTGGCGCTCGTGTGCGTGATCGGTCTTAGTCGGGTGCCGGCTCCACCCGAAAGAATCAGCCCCTTCATCAGCCCATAAGCCTAGAGCGATGCAGCGAACTAGCGTGATTAACCGTGAATCAAGCCCGCAACGCCTTTTTGCATCCGTTCGCCAAACCGACGAAAGACAACTTCATCAAACTCGTGCGCGGTCAAGGTGCTCTCGTCTGGGACGACAAAGGAAATCAACTCGTGGACGGCATGGCCAGCCTTTGGTATTGCGCGGTCGGGCACGGTCGGCAAGAGATCGCCGATGCGGTCGCCAAACAGATCGCGACGCTCGAGGCTTATTCAACTTTTGATCCTTTCACCAGCGAGCCCGTCGAAAAACTCGCGGCAAAACTAGTTTCGATTTGCCCGATGCCCGATCCGCGGGTTTTCTTCTGTGGCAGCGGCTCGGAAGCGGTGGATACGGCGATGAAACTCGCGCGCCTGGCGCATGTGCAGGCCGGGCACCCCGAACGAACGCTGATCATTTCGCGAATGCGCGGCTACCACGGCACCAACTACGGCGGCACGAGCGCCCAGGGTCTGCCATTGAACAAAGTCGGTTATGGGCCGCTTGTGCCGGATGTCGAGCAGGTGGCAAGCGACGACCTCGAGGCGATGTCCGTGCTTATGACCCAACGCGGCCCGACCGTCGCCGCCGTGTTGGCAGAACCGTTGCAAGGTGCGGGTGGCGTGTATCCGCCATCGCCGAGTTATCTGCAAGGACTGCGAAAACTTTGCGATCAACACGGCGCGTTTTTGATTTTTGACGAGGTGATCACGGGTTTCGCCCGTCTCGGCACATGGTTCGGTTCGCAGTTTTATGGCGTGAACCCAGATCTTCTCTGCTTTGCCAAAGCTGTCACTTCTGGCTATCAACCTCTGGGCGGCGTCTTTGTCGGCGGCGCCGTCAGAAAATCGCTCGAAGCCGACCCTGATTTCTTTTTGCGCCACGGCTACACATATTCAGGGCACGCCTCGGCGTGCGCGGCGGCGCTGGTCAACATCGAGATCATCGAACGTGAGGGTTTGCGTGACCGCGCCGTGCACATCGGCAAACGCATCGGTTCGGCGTTGCAGGCCTTGGCCAAAGACGGCGTTATCGACCACGCTCGCGGCGACGGCGCCGTTTGGGCCGCGGGTCTGCACGCCACGCAGAACAACGTCAAGATTCGCGATCGCATGCTCGAGTTGGGCGCGATCACACGGGCGATCAACGCCGACACGAACACTTTTTGTCCGCCGCTGGTGATCACCGATTCGCAACTCGACCACCTGCTCGACGCCTTCGCCCAAGCCGCCTCCGGCAAATAAATTATTTTTCGGGGTGGGTCAGCAGTTTCATCAGGCTGCTGGTGTCCCAGCGGGCGCCGCCCATCGCCACGACGCGGGCGTAAAGAGAGTCGACGAGTTTCGTCATCGTCAAGTCGGCGCCGTTGTTGGCCGCCTCGTCAAAGCAGATGCCGAGATCTTTGCGCATCCACTCGACGGCGAAACCAAAATCAAACTGGTCGCGAACCATCGTCTTCGAACGATTCTCCATCTGCCATGACTGCGCCGCGCCTTTTGAAATGACTTCAACAACCTGGTCGGCGTTCAAGCCCGCACGAACGGCGAAGTTGAGCGCCTCTGACAAACCCGAGACGACGCCGGCGATGCAGATCTGGTTGACCATCTTGGTCAACTGTCCCGCACCCGCGTCACCCATTCGCTGGCACGCCTTGGCATAGGCGTCGAACACGGGACGCACCCGGTCAAAAACCGTTTGCTCGTCGCAACCGCACATCACGGTCAGTGCCCCGTTTTCGGCACCGGCCTGACCACCCGACACTGGTGCATCGACGAAGCCAACGCCCGAAGCCTTGCATGCAACCGAAAGTTCTCGGGCCAGTGTCGCCGATGCGGTGGTGTGATCGACGAGTACCGAATCGCGTTTCAAACCCGCAAGCACCCCCTGTTTGCCGAGCACGACGCTGCGAACATCGTCGTCATTGCCCACACAAACCATGACGATTTCACTTTGTGCGGCGACCTCGCGCGGAGATTCGGCGAACGCCCCTCCATTTTTTGCAACCCAATCTTTTGCCTTGACCGTGTTTCGGTTGTAGACGGTTACTTGGTGACCTTTGCTCGCCAGATGTCGCGCCATCGGCGCACCCATCACGCCCAATCCGCAAAAACCGATCTTCGTCAAGGTCTCTTCTTCATGATTTCAAATCACCGATGAAACTTTTTTATCACTTCTTTTTCGAGGTCGATTTCGACGGCGTCTTTGCCGCCGACTTGGAGGCTTGTTTCACACCCGCCTTCGAACCCGACCGCGCCGACTTCGCCGACTTCGCGGGCTTGAGCACCCCTTTTTCGAGCGCTTTGTCGAGATACGCCTCGGCCTCTTCTGAGGTGCATTTCAACGCCGGCTGTATCTCGGAGATCAAGTTCACCCGTGCCCGGTCATACATCGTTTTCTCCGCGGCCGAAAGCGCGGAGTCTCTGTCGCGGGCGGCGAGATTGCGCACCACTTCTGCGACTTGGTAGACATCGCCGCTCTTGAGTTTTTCTTGGTGGTTCTTGAATCGTCGCGACCAGTTCGCCGGCACGCGTGGGTCGGCTTTCGCCAGCACCGAGACCAGATCTTGCAATTCGCTCGATGAAACCGGCGGACGAACCCCGACGGACGAAATTTGCTCGACGGGCACCGACAAGGTCATTTCGTTGATCACGGTTCGCAAAATGAGATAGTCAGAAATTTTGCCGAAGGCTTTCATGCGCTTGATGTTGACCACGATGCACGCCCCGTGCTGCGGGTAAATGACCGTGTCACCCTTTTTCCATTTAAGTTTCAATCGAAAGCCCCTCTAAATCTGACCCCTTAGGATACGCCACAACGCGCCAAAACTTTGAAGAGATCAGGCCCTCAACCGCTCGTTGCGCGGGTCGAACAACGGCTCTTGCCCAACGGTGGCCGGTTTGCGCTCGCCGAAAATTTCGATCTCAAGTTTGGTGCCAGACGCCTCGAACTCGGGGCGCACATAGGCCAACGCGATGCTCTTGTCGAGCGTGAAGCTCCATCCGCCCGAGGTCACAATGCCGACACGCTTGTCGCCGCTGAAAACCGACGCGCAGAATGGTGCGTCGGCGTCGCCGTCTTGGTCGAGAATCATCGGCACGAATCGATATTTCGGGCCCGCCGCCTTTTCGGCGACAAGGGCGTCTTTGCCGACGAAAGAAGGCTTGTTCAGATCGACGAATCGGTCGAGCGACGCGTCGAAGGGCGAAAACCCGATTTCAAGATCGCCCTTCCAGCCGCGGTAGCACTTGTCGAGGCGCAGACTGTCGACGGCATAAATGCCCATATCGGCGATCGCGTGCTTCTCGCCCGCCTTCCAAATTGCGTCGTACAACGCGACCATTTGTTCGTTGGATGCGTGAAGTTCCCAACCCAATTCACCGACATAGTTGACGCGCAACGCCCGCACGGGGCCGAACTTCGTGTCGATCATGCGCATCGACAACCACGGAAACGACTCGTTGTCGAGTGCGGATGTCGTGACCTGGGCGAGCACATCGCGCGAGCGCGGACCAACGACGATCAGCGAGCCGTAATCGGCCGTCACGTTCTTAAGCGTCACCGAACCATCGTTGGGCAACGCCACTTCGAGCACGTCAAGATCGTGCCATTCTGAACTCGCCGCGCCCACCAGGTAAAACTCGTCTTGCGCGACGCGCACGACGGTGAACTCGCTCAGCACCTTGCCGTCCGGCAACAACGCGTAGACCAGGCTGATGCGCCCCACCTTCGGTATTTTCGTGCACAACAATTTGTCGAGAAACGCGAACGCGCCCGCGCCCTTGACTTCGATCTTGGTGAAACCGGGCAGGTCGAGAATCGCCACACCGTTGCGCGCCGCGTGAACTTCTTTGGCCACGACTTTTCGCCAACCGTTGCGCCTGAAAAACGAAAGTGAGTGATCGGTGACCTCGTTGTTTGGGTCGAAATAAGTCGGTCGCTCCCAGCCACCTCGCGCGCCGTATGAAGCGCCTTTCTTCTTCAACTTTTCATAGAGCGGCGAGACATAGGCGGGTCGGCCCGCGGGTCGCTCTTCGAACGGGAACCCCATCGCATATTCGTTTTGATAAACCTCGACGGCCTTGTCGACCGTGTATTGCGTCGTCGCATACGACTTGTAGCGACGACGGTCAATCGACCAAAGATCGAATTCAGGTCGACCGTTCAACACCCATTCGGCGATCGCTTTGCCGGCGCCACCGCCTTGAGCGATGCCGAAACTGAACGTATTGCAGTGGAAAAAATTGCGCAACGACCGCTCGGGCCCGAGATACGGGTTGCCGTCGGGCGCATATGGAATTGGTCCGTTGACGACTTTGGCGATGCCCGCGTCGCCCAGCACGGGCACGCGCTCGCCCGCGTCGAGAATTTGTTTCTCTAGTCTCTCGAGTTCTTCGGGCCACAACATGTTGGCGAACTGATCGGGAATACCGTCGAGCCACATCGGCGTCGCCTGCCACTCGTAGGGCCCGAGAATGTAACCGTTGCGCTCCTGCCGCAGATAATAGGAGGTGTCGGGGTCGCGCAGCAGCGGCAACGGCTCGGTGCGCGCGGCGAGTTCGTCGATTTCTTCGGTGATCAAATATTGGTGGGCCATCGTCATGATCGGCAGGTGTCGCCCGATCAACGCCATAACTTCGCCCGCCCGATAGCCGGCGGCATTGATTACGATTTGACAGTCGATTTCGGTCTCGCCCTCCGCCGTCTTCGATGTGACCGTCCATCCGAAGTTTTTGTTCTGGCGCAACCCGACGACGCGTTCGTTGCGTCGCACCCTCGCCCCGAGCGCGCGAGCGGCTCGTGCCAAGGCCTGCGTCACCTGCGATGGGTCGATGTCACCGTCTAGCGGGTCCCATAGTGCGCCGAGCAGGTCGTGGGTTTTAATCAGCGGATATTTGTCGACGAGTTGGGCGGGCGTGAGCATGTCGTATTCCATGTTGTTGGCGCGGGCCATGCTCTTGACATGCCGAAACTCGGCCATGCGTTCTTCGCTGTGCGCCAGACGCACCGAGCCGGTGACGTGATAATTGATCGGAAAGTCTTTGTCTTTGGCCAACTCGCGATACAGCGCCGCCGAGTATTTCTGCACCTGCATGATGCTCCAACTCGTCGAGTATGTCGGCACATTCCCCGCCGCATGCCATGTCGACCCCGAGGTGAGTTCGTCGCGCTCGAGCAACAGCGCGTCGGTGCAACCCATTTTTGCCAGGTGATAAAGCGTGCTGCAACCGGCGATGCCACCGCCGATAATCACGATTTTTGCTTTTTCGCCCATCATCCCAACTTCGCAATTTTTTGAAATCTTAGTTTTGTTAGTTCAATTTTCGGCTCAAACTGTAGCCTTGCCGATGCCATGAATGCACTACCGAATAATGCCCGCGTGGTCATCGTGGGTGGTGGAATCGTCGGTTGCAGTGTCGCCTATCACCTCGCTTTGCGCGGTTGCACCGACGTCGTTTTGCTGGAACGAAAACAGCTCACCTGTGGCACCACCTGGCACGCCGCAGGCCTCGTCGGTCAGTTGCGCGCGACGCACAACCTGACCCGGCTCGCGCAATACACGACGAAACTTTTCAAGACGCTCGAACAAGTGACGGGCCAGGCCACGGGCTTTCAGCAGCGGGGTTCGGTCGCCGTAGCGCCAAACGAAGAGCGCTTCGAAGAACTCAAGCGCGGTGCGTCGATGGCGCGCGTCTTCGGCCTGGATGTGAACATCGTTTCACCCAAAGAGATCGCCGAACTTTTGCCTCTCGCCCGTGTCGACGACCTGGTCGGCGGTGTTCACCTGCCCAACGACGGCGTGGTCAACCCGATCGACACAACCCAGGCGTTGGCCAAAGGTGCCCGCTCGCACGGCGTAAAAATTTTCGAGAATGTCAAAGTCGACTCGATCATCGTGAAAGATGGCCGTGCCGTCGGGGTCAAGACCACTAGCGGCGACGGCAGCCAGACCAAGACCGAGATCTCGGCCGAATATGTCGTGAATTGCGCCGGCATGTGGGCGCGCGAGTTGGCCGACATGGCTGGTGCGGTCGTTCCGTTGCATGCCGCCGAACATTTCTATATCGTCACCGAGGCGGTGCCCGGTATTTCGCCGAACATGCCGGTGCTGCGCGACCCCGACGGTTGCGGCTACTTCAAAGAAGATGCCGGCAAACTTTTGGTCGGGTGGTTTGAACCAGTGGCAAAACCCTGGGGCATGAAAGGCATCTCGGAAGAGTTCTCGTTCACCTCGTTGCCCGAAGATTTCGAGCACATCGAGCCCCTGGTCGCCGCGGCGACTCATCGCATGCCGTTGCTCGCCAAGACGGGCATCCGTCTGTTTTTCAACGGTCCCGAATCGTTCACGCCCGATGATCGCTATCTGCTCGGCGAATCACCCGATGTACAGAATCTCTTCGTCGCCGCGGGTTTCAACTCGATTGGCATCCAGTCTTCGGGTGGCGCGGGCAAAGTCTTGGCCGATTGGATTCTCGACGGCAAACCACCGATGGATCTCTGGGATGTCGACATTCGCCGATCGATGCCGTTTCAACGCAACAAGAAATATCTTCACGACCGCACGGTCGAAACCCTCGGCCTTCTCTACGCGATGCACTGGCCGTTTCGACAGCCCGAAACCGCGCGTGGCGTGCGCAAGTCGGTGCTGCACGACCGTTTGGCCGAGCGCGGGGCGTGCTTCGGCGAAGTCGCGGGTTGGGAGCGCACGAACTGGTTCGCGCCCGCGGGCGTCAAACCCGAATACGTATATACGTATGGCAAGCAGAACTGGTTCGAGTACTCGGCCCAAGAGCATCATGCGGTGCGCAACGCCGTCGGGCTGTTCGATCAGTCGTCGTTCGGCAAATTCGTTCTACAGGGTCCGGACGCGATGTCGGTGCTCAACCAGATTTGCGCCAACGACGTCGATGTTCCCGTGGGCAAAATCGTCTACACGCAGTGGCTGAACGAATCTGGCGGCATCGAGGCCGACCTCACCGTCACGCGCCAGGCGATTGATTCGTATTTGATAGTCACCGCCGCCGCCACGCAGGTTCGAGATTTTGCATGGTTGCGCGACCACATACCCGCCGAGGCGCGAGCGATCGCGATCGATGTCTCTTCCGGCGAGGCCGTGCTCAGCGTCATGGGCCCGAATTCGCGGGCGCTACTTTCGTCGCTGACACCCGACGATCTGTCGAACGTGGCGTTCGCCTTCGGCACTTCGAAAATCATCGACTTGGCCTATGCCCGAGTTCGCGCCAACCGAATCACTTATGTCGGCGAATTGGGATGGGAAATCTACATTCCGACCGAATTTGCCGCGGGCGTATTCGACGCGATCACCGCGGTCGGCAAAGATTTCGGCCTGCGCCATTGCGGTTATCACGCGCTCAACTCGTTGCGCACCGAGAAGGGCTACCGCCATTGGGGACACGACGTCTCGCCCGACGACACGCCGCTTGAAGCGGGCCTCGGGTTCGTCGTTGCAATGAACAAACGTGACGGCTTCATCGGTCGCGACGCCCTTGTCAAACAAAAAGAAACGGGCCTCAACAAGCGGATGGTGCAGTTTTCGCTCGCCGACCCGGAGCGCTTGCTCTACCACAACGAACCAATCTGGCGAAACGGCGAAATTGTCGGAAACATCACTTCGGGCATGTACGGCCACACGATTGATGCATCACTCGGCATGGGTTATGTCACGAACAGAAGCGGTCTTGTCGACAAAACTTTTGTCACAGATGCCAAATACGAGATCGAGGTCGCCGGCGAGCGTATTGCCGCCACGGCGCAACTTGATCCGTTCTATGACCCCAAGAGTTTGCGCGTCAAGTCGTAATATGATTTCGTCATGACTGGTTCACAAAACGAGGCCCGACGCGGGGGTCGCGACGCCCGTCGAGCACTGCGCGCCGCGCCGTTGGCACTCGATGTTCGACCGGTGAATCCGGGCATGGAGAGCGGTCGGTACAAACCGTTGACCGACGCCGAAGTTTTGAAGGTTCACAATGCGGCGCTCGATGTTCTTGAAAACATCGGTCTGGCCGACGCGATACCGACCTGCATCGACGCATTGTTGCCGAAGGGCTGCACGATTTCGCCCGAAGGTCGGCTGCTGTTTCCGCGCAGCCTGATCGAGCACACTCTCGCCATCGCCGCGCGAAAGTTCACTCTTTACGGGCAAGACCCGAAATACGACATGGAGCCATGGGGCAAGAAGGTCTATTTCGGCACCGCGGGCGCCGCCGTCTACATCGTCGACCCGAAGACTGGCGAATATCGCGAATCCACATCGCAAGACGCCTACGACATCGCCCGCCTCGTCGACCAGATGGAGCACATCCACTTTTATCAACGCACCGTCGTGCCACGCGATCTACCAGACCCCGTTGAAATGGATATAAACACCTGCTATCTGAGCGTCAGCGGAACGACCAAGCATGTCGGCACATCGTGGGTGCACCCTGATCATCTCGACGCGTCGTTGCGAATGCTGCACGACATCGCGGGTGGCGAAAACAAGTGGCGCGCGCGCCCGTTCGTAAGCCAGTCGAACTGTTTCGTCGTACCGCCGCTCAAGTTCGCCGCCGATGCGTGTCGCTGCCTCGAAACCGCCGTTTATGGCGGCATGCCGGTGCTCCTCTTGTCGGCGGGTCAGGCTGGTGCGACCGCGCCCGCCGCCTTGGCTGGCGCGTTGGTGCAAGAAGTCGCAGAAGTTCTGGCGGGTTTGGCATATGTCAACGCCCTGGTGCCGGGGCACCCCGCAATTTTCGGCACTTGGTCTTTCGTTTCCGACCTTCGATCGGGCGCGATGTCAGGCGGCAGCCCCGAGCAAGCGATTCTCTCGGCGGCGAGCGCGCAGATGGCGCATTTCTACGATCTCACTGGCGGCACATCGTCGGGCATCAGCGACGCGAAAGTTCCCGACGCGCAGGCCGGCGCCGAAAAGGGCTACAACCACGCGCTTGTCGGCAACGCCGGAATGAACCTGATCTACGAATCAGCCGGAATGCACGGAAGTCTTCTCGGTTTCTCGCTCGAGGGAGTCGTGCTCGACAACGACATCGTCGGCGCAGTGCAACGCACGATCAAGGGCATCGAGGTCACCGACGAATCACTTTCGATCGACACGATTCGCGCCGCCGTCATCGGCGGGCCCGGCCACTACTTGGGCTCAAAGCAAACCCTCGAGATCATGCAGACCGAATACATCTACCCCACCGTCGGTGATCGACTGAGCCCGAAAGAATGGAACGAGGTCGGCCGTCCGCAAATCATCGATGTGGCAATCGCCAAAGTAAAAAATATTCTCGATAACAACTTCCCCAACCACATCCCAGAAGAGGTCGACGCCAAGATTCGCGAGTATCTGCCGATTCGCATGCCGCGCGAAAAAATGATTCACCCCGCATTGCGCAACCAAACCGCAAACGTTTAGCACCTCGCCCAGGTGGCGCCCTTGGTAGGAGTCGAACCTACGACCAACGGATTAGAAGTCCGGTGCTCTATCCACTGAGCTACAAGGGCTTGAAGCCTTAAGGCTATCTAACCGCTGATTCTGTGTCTGTGCGTGTAAATGTTGGCCGCGCCGTCGCGCACAAAACCAACGACGGTGATGCCGAGTTCGTCGGCCGTCTCGACCGCCAAGTTCGACGGCGCACCCACCGCCGCGATGAACGAGATGCCCGCCATCGCCGCCTTTTGAATTATCTCGAATGAAAGTCGACCGCTCACGACGAGCACGTGGGCGTCGATCGGCACCCGTGAGTCGAGCACGGCTTTGCCGATGACCTTGTCGACTGCATTGTGCCGCCCGATGTCTTCGCGCACGCAGAATGCGTCGCCCTTCGAGTCGACCAAACCCGCAGCATGCAGACCACCGGTGCGGTCGAATGTCGGCTGGGCGCGACGAATGATCTCCGGCAGCGAAGTCAGCAATTGCGCCGTCACAACCGGCCCGGCCGCCGCATCGATGCGGCTGACATTTTGCGTCAACTGTTCGATCGAACCTGTGCCACAAATGCCGCAACTTGCCGACGTCACCATGCCGCGACGCGAAAGCGCCTCGTCAAACGGCACCGCCAAACCCACCGTCACGACATTGAATTGCTGTTCGGCCGAATTTGGCAGTTGGCAGTAGCGCACCGAAACGACATCGGCAGGTCGACGCACCATGCCCTCGGTAAACAAAAATCCGACCGCAAGTTCGAAGTCGTGCCCCGGGGTACGCATCGTCACCGCGACGGGTTGGGCGCTTTGCTGGGGCGACTCGACACGAATCTCGAGAGGCTCCTCGGTCACAAGTAGGTCGGGTTTGCCGGCCTGCGAACCGTCCTTGCGCACGGCGACAACCGACCAATTGGCGACCTTGCGGCGCACGGCTGATTCGATGTTTGCCACGACAAAACCCTACCAACGCCCTAGAAATAGCCTTTTTCGCATGCACCTTTCGTCGCCTCGAGCCCGAATTTGTGCTTATATAGCGAGTGGGGATTCTTTTAGGTCGCGAGGTTGTGATCGGGATTCCTGAAATACCTACCGGAGGACACAAATGGAAAAGCTAGTTACTAGCAATGACCAGTTGGTCTACAACGCGTTTTCTTTCGCCGTAGCGACGATGGCAATCTCGTTTGTTTACTATCTGGTCTCGCGAAACCGAGTCTCACCTGCCTATCGCAGCGCGGTGACGATGTCGGCGATGATATGCGGTATTGCCGCTTATCACTACTGGAGAATGTTCGACAACTTCGCAAAAGGGGAACCCTGGAATGAGGGTTACCGCTACGCAGACTGGCTGTTGACCGTTCCGCTACTCGTAGCAGAACTCGTCGTCGTCTCCGGTGTCGCAAAAGACAAAGCGAAAGGCCTTACGACAAAACTCGCAGTAGCAGCTTTGTTGATGATCGCCTTCGGATACCCAGGCGAAACAGCCGCTGCCGGCAGCAATGCCAGCATGATTTGGTTCGTCGTCTCGATGGTGTTCTTTATCTACATTCTTTGGAACCTGTTTGCCGGCGATGTCGGCCAGGCGCTCAAAGGCCAGTCAGGCGCGATCGGCAGCAAGTTAAACAACCTTCGTTATGTCTTGCTCGTCACTTGGTCGGTTTACCCGATCGCCTACCTGTTGGGCGACAGCGGGAGTTTCTTGGCCAAGGCCTTTGATCTCTCGGCTGGAGACTCGGCGACGATTATCCAAGTCGGATACACAGTCGCAGACGTACTGTCCAAACCTGGTTACGGTCTTTTGATTTTGGGCATCGCGATTGCGCGCTCAGAATCTGAAGGATACCGCGCCGCTTAATTTCGATTTCGAAATAATTGGGCCCCGGCTTCGGCCGGGGCTCTTTTATTTTGACCACTAATCTCAAAAGGCGATGTTGAGGGTCAGACAAATTCCGGGGCTGCTCATGGCGGCCGTGGTCGCCGGTGCGTCATTCGTCGTCGAAGCGCTGGTGAGAAACTTAACGGCGCTTGTTGTTTCACCCCTCGTCATCGCCGTAGTGATCGGTGCCACGCTCTCGAACCTGGGTCTCGTACCCGACGAGTGCCGAATTGGTCTCGGGTTTTCGGCACGAAACTTGCTGCGGGTCGGCATCGTGCTGCTTGGACTGCAACTCTCCTTCACGAAAGTGCTCGAGCTCGGCGTGCCAGGTTTGGCTCTGGTGATCACCGTCGTTGCCGTCACCTTTTTTGCCACGCAGTGGCTCGGCAAAAAGATGGGCTTGTCGCCGGGTC